>Ga0335074_10002715_pt1 | contig 24060 bp, 41 predicted proteins | sample Lox_Sample_23_FD_206715 | JGI IMG/M metagenome (GOLD analysis project Ga0335074, IMG submission 206715) | Soil microbial communities from Loxahatchee National Wildlife Refuge, Florida, United States - Lox_Sample_2.3 | ecosystem: Environmental > Terrestrial > Soil > Wetlands | place: USA... | reverse complement strand
TATCCGGTGCGCGACTGGTCGAGCCAGGGACGCAGCCTCGGGAGATTCGGCTCATCCCATCCCGCGATCCCACCGGCGGGGGCGAGCTGCTGTCGAACGACAGGAGCGCTCAAGTTCCCATCGGCGGCGAGCGGCAGGTTGTTGACCGATAGGTTGTAGCCGATTTCTCCACCCGGGTAGTCCTGCGTCTGGATGTCGATGGTGTTCTCGAGCGAACTGTCCTCGGTGACCTCGTCGTAGCCCGGGACGGAACCGGACTCGTGAAGCGGAGCGTATCCGCCCTGCGGAACGACCAGCGTTCGGTCGGCGAAGCCGCGGTAGGCGGTGGGGCTCACGTAGCCGCCCCCATCATCGGAGAGGGAGAAACGCGCGTTGCCGAGCGGGCCAGTCTCGGCGTGGGGCTTCCACCACTGGAACCCGATGATGTCGTCCCCCTCGTCAGCGAACTGGGTCTCGTCGGCGAAGCCGCGCTCCGCCTGCGCCCGCGCCTCCTGCGCGTTCGCGATCGCTTGTGCTCGGATGTGGGAGTAGGCGGGCCCTTGCTCGTTCCACAGCGCGATCCGCGCGCGGTAGCCGCCGCCGCCCATGCCGAGCAGCGGCCGCTGTGCGTTCTGCGGGGTGGGTTCGCCGACACCACCACGAGGAGTGACCTGCTGGTAGGTCACGGGAGCGGAGAGATTCCCCTCGGCGGCGGAGGGGAGGTTCCCCACGGAGAGATTGTAGCCAACCTCTCCCGATGGGTAGTCCTCGGTCTGGAGGCCGATCTGGTTCGCCATCGAGACCTTCCAGCGGTAGTAGCTGTTCGGGAAGACGCCGACAGGAGTCTCGGGCGCGTCGGCGGTTCCCTGTCGCGCCCGGTTGGCGCGGTTCGCGCCGGGCCCGGTTCGAGCGAACTGGTCGGCGTCGATACCGGGGCCGAGGCCATCGTCGGGATACTGGTTGTGCGCACCCGCGTCAAAGTCGACCTCGGCGACGGGGTAACGCCCCTGAACGGGATTCTGCCGTGTCGAGATGCTCTGGATCCCCGTCTTCCAACCGGGGCTGGGGCCGTTCTCCGCGTGGAGGCCCATGCGGGAGGCGCCGCGGTACGAGCCGTAGACGGGGACGGCCGGGGCGGGTCCCTTCGCGCCTGGGTAGCGGCCGAGAGGGCCATACGAGTAGCCGACGTAGCCCTGGTCGCGCATGTTCTGGTAGGCGGCGGGCCCGGCGAAGGCGGGCTTGCTGGCGTAGACCTCGCGCATGAGGCCCTGGCGCGCTCGATCACCGCGGTAGTTCCCGAAGGGGCGGTCGCCGCAGCGGACGCACCCCTGGTCGGCGAAGCCAGTATCGGCGAAGCCTCGGTCGGCGAGGCCGCCACGACGGGCGGCGCTCGCCTTCGTCTTCTTGAGGATCTTGGGCGTCAGGATGGCCGCGATAACGCCGGTGGCGGCGCCAGCGACAACGAGTGCTCCGGCGTGCCGCTCGACCCAGTTCACGAACCCGTATGCGCCCGGCATGATGGACCGGAGAGGTCAGCGGGTAGATGGTTCTATCGTCCCGTGTCGGACCGGAACTGTCGGCGGCCTCGGTCGATCGAGTCGGGAGATGCTTCGAGAGTGGCTCCCTCCTGCTCGAGCTCGCGGTAGGTAGGGACCCGCATCCCGCGACGGCGCTCCTCTTCTTCGAGCTGGCGTGTGAGATCCCGGTTGCGCTTTCCCATCAGAACTGGCCCCCGGCCTTGTAGCGCTCGAGGCGGAAGCGAATCGCCTCCTCCATCTTGAGCCCCTCGTTGAGACGCGCCTCAAGCTGCTGAAGCTCGCGGGACCGTCGTTCGTACTCCGCCTTCGCGTCCTGGTATTGCAGGTCGGCGTTCTTCGCGAGGATCTGCGCGCGCATGACCGCCTGCTTCGTAGAGAAGACCTGTGCGGCGAGCTGCTGGCGTCGCGCCTGCGCCTCGTTCAGCTCGTGACCGATTCGGTCGATCGCAGCCTGACGGGCGGCGTCAGCGGTCGACATCAGCCTTCCCCATGCTCCCGAAGGAAGTCCTGGTAGCGGTCGTTGTCGGGTAGAGAGGGAGCGGCGTAGCGAGACTCCTGGATACGCTCGCGGGAAGGGAAGTGGGGACCCACCGGCGTTCCGCGCCGCTGGGCCTCGGCGCACACATCGCACTCATTCAGCGGATGCGAAGTGGCGCGCTGCGCTGGGGGAACGTAGCCCGCGCCCGGCGCGTTTGGGGGCGGTCCTGATCCTGTCGCGCCAGCGGAGAAGGGGGCCAGGGCGGTAGGCGGAAACTGAAGCACTCCCGGCCTGTACGCGACGTGCGTCACCGGCACCGGAACGAAACCGACGTGCGTCGCCGGGGGCGGCGGTACTGGGTAGGTTTGGTGAGTCGGCGGGGGTCGTCGCGCTTGGGCGAGACGGTCGAGCTCACCGGCGGATTCAATGTAGGAGGGGCTTGCCCCACCTGCCGCGCGCCGACGGTCGGCTTCGGCACGCTCCCGGAGCCGCGCCATCGTCTCCGCGTCGAGCGCCTCGAGCTTGGCGAGCACCGCTCGGAGGCTGGCCTGCTCGACGCGCACGGCGGTCTTCGCGGCGTCAACCGCGATGTGGATGTCGTGGAGGCCCTGGTCGGTCGGGTTGAAGGTGTCGCGTTTCACGGCCTCGTTCACGCGGGCGATCGCCGCCTGCGTCTCGCGGTCGCGGTCCATGATGTCCTCGAGCGTGCCCATTAACCGTACCACCCGCCCTGTCCGCGGCGTCGCTGGGGGAGGTAGCCGACCCCACCTGAAATGAATGGTGCTGGCCTCTGCGTGCGGGCGTACTCCGCGCGCGCCACGGCGATCTGCTGCTGAAGCGCCCGGTAGTTCTCGACCAGCTGGTCGTAGGCCCGCTTGTCGGTGAAGTAATTGTCCTTGTCCTCGTTCAGCTTCTCGTTCCGAGCGACTATCTCGTCGAGCCGCCGCCGGAGGTCAGACTGCTGCTGCCGCAGCTTGACGACAAGCTCGTCGTTCTGTCGGATGAGGTCCTCAAGGCGCCCCATCAGTAATCCTCCCGCAGCATCTGGGCGACACGAAGACGTGCCGCATGAAGCTGGTTTCGGTTCATGTTGACCTCGCCGAGCAGCGTCTGGATCGAGCGCTCGACCGCGTCAAGCGACGCGCCGTATGCCTGCACGGTCCGACGCGACGGGGTCGGCTTCTCACGCACCACCGCCGAGCGAGCAGCGGCGGCACGATTCACCGCGTCCTCGTAGCCCGCGAAGGCTGCGGAGAGCGTGGTCGCCATCGGGCCTCCTACGCGAGCAGGTCGAGGAACGCCTGGAGGTCCGAGAACGTGCTGTCCCAGCCCATGTAGAAGTAGCCGACCTCCGCGGCGATCGCCGCCTCGAACGCCTGGGCCGCGTACTCCGGTGTCGTCGCGTTAGTGTTGTCCGCACCGAGTGCGGCGCCGACACCTACCTTCGAGAGCGGAACCCCCGCGGCGGTGAAGTCGGTGACGATGGTGTCGAGCCGTCGTTGGAACTGGTTGATGTTGCCCTTCTCGGCGGCGTGCTTGAGAGCGGCCTGCGTCTGGATCTGAATGACATCGAGGTAGGGCGCGAAGCCCGGGTAGGCCCAGCCGTTGAAGAAGCCGTTGACCGTGAGGTAGCCGATGGCGAAGAAGCCCCCCGGGGTGCCGTGGACGAGGTTGCCGAACTTCTCGATGGCCGCGAGCGCGTCAGCGTACGATGCACCCACCCAGTCGGGGTAGCCGGGCTCGTAGTCGTATTCGATGCGACGGAGAGCCGTGATCTGCGAGGCTTCGGCGAGGAGAGCCTCGACATTCGCGATGGCGTTCTCGTGAACCGAGACCTGGGCGCCGGGGATCGCTGCCTGCACCTGCGCGTAGTGGTCGTTCGCCTCGGCCGCACTCACAACGCCCGCGGTGTCGACCTCGGCGATGAGGGCCTTCTGACTCGCGGGTAGCGTGCCCAGCTCGGCGATCGCGGAGATGCTCGGTCCGGTGACGATGAGTTGCGTCATGCTCGGTCTCGGCCGCGTGAGGACGTAGCCGATCGTGATGGCGCTCGCGAGTGTCGCGACCAGGCCGACTGCACCGGCCGCGCGCTTCGTCCCCGAGGAGACCATAGCATCAGCGTACCGTCCTGCCGAGTTCGAGGTTGCGGATCTGCGCTCGAACCTGTACGAGGAGGTTGTTCTCGGACGATGCTGCCGTGTTGACGCGGGTCAGCTCGCGCTCGAGCGCGAGTTTCTGCCGGTCCACCCGCCGAATCTCGTCCTCAAGCTCGTGCTTTCGGCGTTCGAGGTAGGAGATGGTCCCCTGAAGATGCGTCTCCTGGGCCTTCAGTTGGCCGAGCTGGCTGTACGGGGACCCGTAAGGCACGACACGCGCGGCCACGTCCCGGGGATGGGAGAGGGGATACTTGGACCCTTTGTCGGACGAACGGACGAAGGTTCTTAGTGGACCCCGCTAATCGGGACGCATGGCCGTCGGCGACTTCATCCGCGACCACTGGAAGGGAATCGCGGCGGCGGCGGGGCTTCTCGGGGTCGGCGCGGGGCTGATCGCACTGGCGTCGGCACAGGGCCCGCCTCCCCCGCTCGGAATGACCGTGGACGGCTCCACGGACCCGCCGGATGCGCCGTGCGGGTCGGTCCACACCCTCGCGGCGGTCGGAGGCACCCCGAACGGCGCCGCCGACTTCGTGATGAGCACGACACCGAGCGAGGAGGGTATCGTCGACTGGGCGGCGTGCCCGGCGTGCTTTGAGGGCACCTTCGATGGAAAGGGCAACTACTCGGTCAGTGTCACGCTCGTCACGGGAGCGAGCGCCTCCACGTTCTACGTCGCGATCCGCGACGTGTCGAGCGGGAAGTACTCCTCGTGGATCCCGGTGACGGTGCTGGCCTACTGTTGAGGTGGCACCGTGGTCTCGACCGGCGGGAAGGTCGCAATCGTCGGCGGCGCCGCGGCGCTTGTGGGCTCCGCGCTCGCGTGGGCGTTGCTGAACCGCCAGCAGCAGCAGCAGGAGCTCGTCGCCCTGGTCAACGGGTCGAGCGGGCCGGTCACGCTCGAGTACGGGGCGGATATCCTCAACCTCACGGGGTCGGGAGGGACGCCGAGTGGCCCGGCAGGCTACTGGCAGTGCGATTCGCCGCTCAACAACCCGCAGCCTCCCGACTACCCATCGCCGTGCCCGGCGTACAACTACTATCAGCCGTTCGACGCCGAGGGGAACTTCGACTTCTCGACCGACATCTGGGTCGCGGGCCCGGACAACATCACCTACTGGGCCTTCCTCGACCTCACCACGGGGAACTACTCGAACTGGGTCGAAGTCATCACGGAGGGGTAGGTGGCGAAGGGAGACGCCCTCGCCTACGGGTTCGCCGCCGCGGGGGCCGCCGCCGCCGCCTTCGTCGGGGTCTACCTACTCACGCGCGGAACGACCCCTCCACCCCAGTGCGACCAGGGATACTTCGGGTGCTCGAGCGGAGTCTGTTGCCCCAACGGCGATTCCTGCGCGAATACGGACGGGTCGTGCCCGTCGGGATCCACGCCCGACCCGGCTAACCCCGGGTGCTGCTTGAACGCCTGCCCGCCCTCGTGCACGAGCGACTCGGGCTGCTCCGGGTGCGGTTCGGGATTCGTCTGCGAGGGCGGTGAGTGTACGAAGCAGGAGCCCAAGACCTGGGACGGGCCGGGAGCGGTCGAGCTCGACTACACGGCGGGATACGCCTCGACCGGGTGTTTCCTGCCCGTCTGTATCCAGTGCTGCAAGTGCGGCCTCACCATCAACCTCGAAGGGACAGCGGACGGCGGCTACCCGACTGCGACGTACACACTCGTTGACGCCTACGGTCGAGGCGTCCCAAATCAGGAGGTCTCGCTCGACATCTCGAACCTCCCGAGCTACATCGAGCCCTATACGAATGGGTCGACCACCGACGCGAACGGCGAGATCCAAGTCATCCTCGTGGCGCCGGGAAGCGGCTGGTCCCCGTGGAACGACATCGACTACTCGGGCTACACCTGTGACGCCTGCGGAGGGCAGGGTTCAAGCGGAAACTTCGGCGGCGAACTCGGGACCATGACCATTTATGCCACGGACAACCCTAACCTCCAACTCCAGGTCGTGCTCACTTACAACGTCGACTGGACGGAAACCGTGGACAACGCTGGAGGGTGTCCCTGCTGCACATGAGCGCTCCGGCATCCTCCGCTTACCAACCGCCCGCTCGGTACCAGCCCCCACCCCCGAGGTCGACATGGTTCTCGCGTCATGGCAAGACAGTGATCGAGGGCGCCGCGGTAGTCGGCGGCGTGATTGGAATCGGCGCGCTGGTGTATGTTGTGGTCGACTCCCTCATCGGTGGTCAGCAGCCTCCCGCCTGCACGGACCTTCAGAACGAGCTCTACTCGCTTCAGCAGCAGCTGCTTACGATCTATCAACAGGCAGCGCAGCAGGGTGGGACGTTCTCCGGCTCCCAGGCCTCCGAGATTCAGTCGCTCAACAGTTCGATCGCCAACGTGGTCGGCCAGCTGTCGTCGGCGTGCGTTGCGTCACCGGGAACGACGCTCGAGAAGACCATCGACCAGATCATCTCGTATGGGCTGTGGGCGGCGGCCATCGCCATCGGCTTGACGGCGAGCGCGTTCTTCATTCGCTGGGCGGTTCAGCGGTGGGGCGGACCCGTGGACGGCTCGGAGACTCCGCCGACGGGCCCCGACGACGTGGATGTTCCCGACGACTTCCAGGGTGCGGCGACAGGCGGGGCGGACGCGGCCAGTGGTGAGATCGCCGCGGAGTACGAGGCCGGCCAAATCAGCTCGGACGAGGCAGAAGCGGCCGCTGCCAACATCGCGGCGACCGACCCGGCGATTGGCCTGTCGAGCACTCTGGGCGACTATTTCGCCGCGCTCGCGTCCGAGGCGTCGGAAGCAGCCGCTGTTATCCTCGATGCGTTCTCGGCCCTGTGGTACGCCATCCTCGACACGCTCGAGGACGTGTATGCGGCCTTCGTCGCGCTCTTTGGGTTGTAGGAGAAACACATGGTATTGGAAGAGCCCACGAACCGAGAGCTCGGTGTGATGATCACCGGCCTGCGTGACGAGCTGCACGAGGACCACGAGGAGCACACGCAGTTCCATGCGAAGATCGAGGGAAAGCTCGAGGCGCTAACGAACCTCTTCGCTACCCTCCAGCGACAGGTCGACGTGGAGAAGGTCCGGGCCGACGCGAAGGTCGAGCTGGTCGGGGGCGAGGTCCACCGACACGAGGAGTGGCACGAGCGACAGGCGAAGGACGCGGCGATGTCGAAGGAGCGGACCGCGACAACTGCGTCGCTCATCGTCGGCGTCTTTACCGCGATCGGGACCACCGCGGGCGCCCTGGTCGTCCTACTTGTCCACTAACGGGGTCGCTGTCCACCAGCGCCGCTCGGGGTGGCGCGCGTCGGCGTAGCTGACGATGATGGTGCCGAGCTCATCATACCAGACCCCGTAGTTTCCCTCGTTGTTCACCATCCACGCATCCACGTCCTTGTGCGGCGCGTCAAACGAGAACGGCGGTTTCCCGTGGGCCGCGTTGCGGTCGGCCTTCTGGTCGCGCTCCTTCACGAAGGGCGAGGCCGTCACCTGGATCCACGCAACCTTACCCAACGGGTGAACTGCCATCACGTCGAACCCGGCCTGGTCCTTCGTGCCGAAGAAGTCACGCGGCTTCGTGATGAGACGGCCCCCGCCGATGAAGAGGGCCTGCTTCCATGCGACCTCGGTGAGCCACCCGGCCTCGGCCCATGTCTTTGCCTCGCGGAGCTCGTACTGGCGAAGAGTCGCCTTCGAGACCGTCACGCTCACACTCGTCTCCCGCAGCGGCACTCGTGAAATCGAAAATGGGGAGTCCGAGTCCCGTCGGTGTGGAACCGCTGCCGCTTACAGTAGTGAGCGCCGGTGCCGGAATGTTTCGGGCATGGGGTCGCGGTGCGCCACGTCCTCGAGCAGCGCGTCACGCGGCTGCCCTCCGTTGCCGCATCGACCGAACGAGCTGCTGGGCGAAGGCCACCTCCCCGCGAAGGTCCTCTGGGCACTGGGCGAGATTCTTCTCGGGGTAGACCTCCAGGACGAGCTTCGGGTGGAGATACTCGCCCTCGTGCGACGTGAATTGAAGCACGGCGCCGCAGGACGAGCACACCGTAATGTCACCGAGGACCGGAGGCGCGCTGCCGCCGAAGAACGCGATGTGCGCGTCGAGACCCGCGTGGCAGGAGGGACAGGGCGTCACCAGTCGCCCTCGATCACCCGCTGCTTTGCGGCCTCGACGTACCCGCGACAGGGGCAGCCGGGGACCAAGCACTTGCCGGGACGCTTCGTCCCCCACGCCTCGTGTCGGCTCTTCGCGTGGTGGCATCGGCATGGCTTCCCCATCAGGCGGCAACCGTTTGCTTGACGACTCGGATCCGCGCCTTCGCCTCGGGGACGACGCGGGTCGCGCGACAAAGTTCGACCTCGGTTCGGGTCTTCCGCGCATGGTCGTTGGCGCAAAGAACCTGGAGGTTGTGCGGCGAATCGCGCCCGGTCCGAAGGCGTCGCCAGAGCGCGGCGCAGCCCCCGTGCCGACGCGTCCCGACTGGGATGCGATGGTCGACCTGGAGAACGGCATCGTCCGTTTCCCCACAGAATCCACAGAACGGACCCAGGAGCTCGAGAAGGCGAGCCCGGGCACGCTCGTTTGCCCGTCTCGATTTCTCTCGCATCCCGTGGGGATTGCGCCAGTAGTCGCGATGTCGACGCGCGGCCACAACATCGGGATGCAGTGCGGCGAGTCGGCGTCGATACTCCCGACTCGTCCGTCGAGCCTTGTCCGGGTTCGCCTTGCGCCAGCGCCGATCGTACGCGGTCCGTTCACCGCGCGTCCGATCGAGCCACGCCTGCCGCTTCTTGGGGTCCCAGTTCCCGGTCATGCCGTCACGGCCTCCCGGACCACGCGGATTCGCTCTTTCGCGGCGGGGACCACTTCATAATCGACCCGCTTGTTGCCTTCGACCCGGTCGATGATCCGCCACTCGCAGAACTTCTGGAGCAGGTCATTCATCTGATCGTTCGCACCGCCACCAATCCACTGACCCCACCCGCGTCGCCGCATCTCATCGCGGACGTGCGAGTTCGTCCGCTTCGTGTCGAAGAACCCCTCAGCTATCAGGAGCGCGAAGCGGTTGACGCTCTCACCCTCCTCGAGCGCGTCCACGTGGACGAGCTTCTCGTGGACCGTCAGGTTGGCCTCGAGGCGCTGGGCGTGAATGTCCATACGCTCGCCCGCGACCATCTCGCCGACATGGCGCGCGCAGGCGTCGGGGTCGTGGCCGATCGACTCGGGCACCGGCGGGGGTAGGAGCGGCGTGGGCACGAACCCACCGAGGCGGTCGGTAGCGTCCACCACCTGCTGCCGCGCCTCAAGCTCGCGGACCTCCTTGCGAAGGTCGGCGATGGTCTTCTCCGCGTTCTTCTGGATCACGGCCAGCTGCTCGCGGTGACGCTCCTCCAGCATCGTGATTCGGTCCTCGTACGCCTTGCGTTCTTTGTCGTCCACTTTCTCCTCCCGTGTTTCCTTGACAATCTGAACTGGAATCGTTCCCTTAGCGGTCTGAATCGCAAGTCCGTCCGAGAGCCATGACGGCTGCGCGTAGACGGTTCGCACTCCGTCCTGGTCCTCGAGCAGGAACTGGCCGAGCCCGAGTTTCTTCACCGACGCCTTCGTGACGCCAGCGCCGATCGCCTTCACGATGCGGTCGATTTCGAGGTCGGAGGTCTGCCGCCCGTGAAGCGAGAGCCCGAAGTTCCGCAGCGTCTGCTGGTCGACGCCGGTGAGGGACTGACTGTCGACCCAGAGAAACATCCCGAGCTTCGCGCCCTCGCGCACGAAGTCGTCAGCGGAGCGGGTCGCTGGGGTGGCGGTTCCCGACGGGATGAAGTTCCGCGCCTCGGGCAGGACGACAACGACATGCTGCGGGTGCTCCATCAGTCGATCGAGCACCGCCGCGACGATGAGCTGCTGGACGGTCTTCGGCACGTTCTCGAGGTCCATCACGTTGACCTGCCCACGGGCGATGTCGAGCGTGGTCGAGAAGTCGAGGCTACGGAGCGCCGGCAGGAGCTCGCCGAAGTAGTGGTCGAGCTGGTACAGCATGTCGGCGTCCCACCCGCGAAGCCCCTTTCTCGTCGCCGCGTCGCGCAGCTTCGAGTGAACGTCCTCGAGCGTTCGCGCGCCCTGTGTCGAGCGCATGATCCACGTTCGGTAGACCTTCGGTTTCTCGTTGAGGAAGGACCACAGCATCCGCTCGACGTAGTGCCAGTCGACACGCTCGCGGAAGAAGGGGCGGACCGCGTGCGCCCAATCGAAGGTGATGTCGTTCTTCCCCGTGCGGATTACGAGGGCGGTGTCCTTCAGGCGCGAGATCATCCCCTCCAGCGCGGTCGTCTTCCCGGCCTGTCGAGTGAGTCCGTAGATCGCCGTGTGCTGGAGAGGTACCTCCACCGGCGCGCCCGAGGGTACCTCGTAGCCGATTCGGACCACGGTCACTATTTCTTCTCCAGCTTAGTGACGCGCGCCTCAAGCCGGTCGAGGCGCTCTTGGATCGCGACGGAGCAATAGGCGTAGTGGGCGTTCTCCCACATGACGCCGCTGTGCCCGATGACCGCGCCGCACTCGTCGCAAATCTCGTCGCTCACGGTTCCCCATCCTCAAGCTCCAGGACCACGAACCCTGGCGCCTCGTGCGGCGTGAAGAGGTACCGAATACGGCGGAACAGCTCGCGGCCGGTGTACGCCTTCGTGATCGGGTCCCACTCGCGCAGCCGCAACACGTCGCCGACGCGGAAGTCGCGGTCGTGCCGTCGGTGCTCGGTGTGCTTGCGCCCCGTGATGATTTCACGGTAGTAGGCCGGCCACGTCTTGAGCTCGTGGACGCGCCACTCCTTCGCGCGTTGCGTCGCGCGTTCCGTCACGGAATCTCCTCCGGCTCGGGCGCCCATCGGATCGGCGTGGTCTCCACCTGATTCGACTGTTGTCGATACGAGCGGAACGCACGCTCGAAGAGCTGGCCGCGGCTCTGGATCCCCACGATGCGGTCGTTGAGCTCGTTGATGTAGCCGTCGTGCTCCTGCTCGTTCTCGGCGACGAAGTATCCTTCCTCGGTCGCTGCGACAGGAAGCCCGCGGCGCAGCACGTCCCGCACGATCTCGCGGGTCGCCCTCGTCCCCCGCTTGTCGTCGCCGACCTCGAGCATCCGCGAGAGCTCGGCGGAGGTGATCGGATGGCGGTGCCCGACGTGCTTCGAGAGAATCTCCCAGGCGCGGTCGACCACATCGCTCACGTTCCGCGAACCTCCTCGCTCATGGGGTCCTCTCGAACTTGGTCCGGATAACCGCCGTCGGCGCTGTCCGTCCGGCTCGGTTGCTCCACGTCTGACCTGAAACATCCTTACGGTGGTACACTGTCCGCCAATTATCAGCCCGGTACGTCACGCCAGAATGATGTATCTCATCCACGTAAGAAATAAGTCGCCGCACCTCAGGGCGGTTCTTTCGAATCCATTTCCGGCATCGAGCCATAAACCAAGTCGGAGTGTTTTTCGGAACGGATGGGTCCAATGCCATTCGAGTGTGTTCCCACGTTCCGGGGTCGGATTCGTTACGACTGACAGGGCGACCAAAAGTGGAGACCCCAAGAATCCGATCTGATTTCAAAACAAATGCCACCTTCCATCCCGGTATCGGGCCAAGGGTCCCATGCCACATCGAAATGGCCGTGTTCACGAGTCGACGGTCGTGGGTAATTTCCACGTTCACGTTACGCGCTCCGACTTGGGGGTGGGGACGAACTGGCCGGACTCGTCTCGTGGGTACTGTGGAAACCCCAGTTTCTTGAGGATGGCGTTACCGGCCAGTACCATGTCCTCGGCGTGATGCTTTACAGTCTGAACCGTAATCTCGTCCCTCGGATTGTCGGCGAGCCAAAACATCTCGGAGATACAACGGTCCAGAACTCCGGTCGTCCGCTCTTCGGTGGTCGGGGGAAGGCTCCCCACGCGCCTCGCTTCGGGGGTGTCCGTCATTTCCGATCTCCTTCCCCTCGGGCCAGCACGCGACGGGCTTCGGCCTTTCCGGTGACGTGTATCTCCGAGTAGACCAATTCTTTCGGGTCCCCAAGGGCCACCAGTCGTTCGTCGTACATGTCGAGCAAGTCAAGCGCCCAACTCAACCACTTTTGACTGTCGGCTACGAGAGAAACTTGCCGCTCGGCGGCTTCGGCGCGCTGGTGAAGCTCCTGACAGTGGGCCGGGTAGTCCATCATGTCGCAGTCGAGGCAGTCGGTCACGTCCCCTCCGGTTTGACCTTGACCATGATGCGGACGCCGACGCTCTCGATCTCGAACGACCACTCGCGGTGGTGACAGCTCGGGTACGCGCCGATCGTGATGGGCTCCGTGGCGCGGAAGAGAAACAGGGCGGCGTTCTTCGTCGCCTCATCCTCCTTCATCCGCCGTCGCTCGCGCCTCTCCTCTTCGGTGAGGCCGCGCATGACATCGAGAATCTGGTCGCCGAGCAGGTCGGCGTCCGTCTGCACGCTCACGTCGGCCTCGCGAGTCCGCGCGTTCGCAGCGGCCACCCCAGCTGGGACTCGGATGGGCAGCGGGGACAGTGGGACACCTGCCCGATCGCCCTCCCGCCGTAGCTATACAGCGTCGTAATCCTCACCTCGCACCCGTGTTGGTGACATCGGACCGCTCCCCTCCACACCCATGACGGGAGTCACGCAGGCGCAAAGGTCTCCACGCGCCGGGCGAATCGGGCGCGGTCGGCCTCGGAGAGCTCGAAGAACAGCGCCGCCGCCTTCGGGTCGGGCCCCGCGCCGCCGTCCGGCGTGATGTCGAGCACCTTGTAGGCGTTCGCGATCCACGTCCGAATCGTGTTAGGCTGCGCCTTCCCGCGCAGATGCGCGACGATGTACCCCATCGTCCGACCTCCGAAGTGAAACTGGAGAGTCTCAAGCGTCGCGTCGTCAGATGCCGGAGTGGCGGTCGGCGCGGCAACTCGGCTGTGACGTAGCACAAGCTCGACCGCGGTGTGGGCCACGCCGAGGTCCCGCGCGATCTGCATGTGGGGGCGGCCGAGCGCAGCGCGCTTCAGTATCTCCGCCTCAAGCGCGGCCTTACCCAGCTTCGGCGGTGGGGTAGCCTGTCCGGCGGCCCGCGCCTCGCGCGCCTTCTTCAGATACTTGGAGACCGTCGGCTGCGAGACGCCCTCCTTCTCTTGGATCCACGCGAGGGTTTTGCCCTGCTCCTTCCACGCGAGGTAGCGCGCGCCGCGGTCGGCGATTTGGTCGGTCTCCTCGCTCACCGTTTCGACAGGCGCCGGAGGGGCGGGAGGAGGAGTGGGATGGGGGGCCGCGGTCGCCGTCCGTTGCTTCCCGTGCTCGGTGGTGACGTGGTGCGTCCGCCCGCGCGCCGTCGAGAACGAGCGCTTGCAGACGCCGCACACGAACTCGACTACCGGCACCTTTCGTGCCTTCTTCGGTTTCGGTCCGGGCTTCGCGCGCTTCTTTTTCGACACCCGCCGGACCTTCTTCGCGCGACGGGGGCGCTTCGGTTTCAGCGTGGGGACCAGCTGCGTGATCGCCTCATACGCGGCGTCCTGCCGAACCTGCCGCTGGTCGATGGGCGAGGGAGTGGGGAGGTCGGTTAGCGGCGCGCTGTCGACCCACGGGTCGGGGGGCGGGGAGGGTGGTGCGGAGGGAACCTCGGGGCCCGTACGGTTCGAGACCTCGTACGTCACGCCGTTGGTCAGCTTCACGAACTCGGCCAGCTCGGCCGGCGTCCCCTCGGCGACCGGTGGAGACAGGTGAAGCTTCACGCGCCCTTGACCTCGCGCGCCTCCAGGGCCTCGTGGACCAGGATCCGAAGCATCGGGCCGGTCTTCCGCTCCTCGGCCCGGGCGAGCTTGTTGACCCGCTTCAGGTCGCTTTCCTCGAGGTTTACGCCGATGAACTTGTAGCTCTTGGCGGTCACGTATAGCCGCAGCAAGCACCGTGTAATAAGGTATAGCCAGCGCCGAATGGTCCGGCACGCGCCGGACGCGACGGTTCAAGTAGCCCGAGGAAGTATGGGGGGCTCGCGGGGAGCCCGGAAAGCTCACCCCGCGAGCAGAGAGGTCCGAAGTGAGGCACTCCTCATCGCATCATAAAGGTGTCGCTACCGCCGTATCGCGTCTCGGATTTTACGGGGGGCTACGATGAGCCCCGAGAAGCAAGCCACGATCGAGGAGGCGGCAGCGCCCATACCACGATTGCGGGTGACGGTATCCGACAACCCACTGAAGCCCCCGAACCCTCGCGCGAAGCCGTACAAGAACGGCCCCGAGGAGATGTGTGCCCTGACGCTACGCCAAGACGGGTTCAACCCGAACAAGCGCGGCTACCCTGATTTTTGGTTTCTCGACCATACCAGTCGACTTAGCCTTGTCGAGGTGAAACCGGATGGTCTAAGGCCGACAGGGAACCAGTGGGCGTTCATGGCGGCGGCAGCACGCGCGGGCCTCCGAGTAATGACGTTCCGCCCGTCCGAGGGGCTCCGTGATGTGACGAAGATGTTGGGCGGCGCCGATGGCGCGCCGATCCCGACCGCGGACTTCTCGGACAAAGCCCTCTACCTCCAGAAAGGCGCCAACTGTCAGGTCTGCGTGCAATACATCGCTCCGGGGACGGCACTGGTCGGGCTGGTCTGGTGCGCACAGCACCGCGCATGGCGTCACTCGGGATGCCAAGTCTCGCCGGTGTCACTGAACGTACGCGCGCATGCGCGCGCGGAGAGAGAGAGAGAAGAGAGAGGTGGTATGAGGCCCTGTACCTGTACGAGTACGACGGCGACGCGCGCGCGTGCGTTCAACGTCCAGCTCGACGTTCAGGCCAAAATTGGGACCCGAGTCACGTTCGAGGTCAAGCTCGGCGATTCCTCCGGGCGGGATGGAGGTCAGGTGTCGTGGTGGGTTTCCGGCAAGGCGGTGAACCTGCCCGAGGCCATCGAAATAATCGCCACCCTCGGCTTCGAGTATGTGCCGTGACCGAGAATGTGCTCGTCTCGGACATGACCCGCGCCGAGGTCGAGAGCGCGCTGCTGCTCTACCAGGGGCTCTCGAAGCGGCTGCTCACGATGATCCGCGAGACAACGAATCCCGAGTGGAAGGTGGCCCGTGAGGCCGAGGAGATCGCGGGCCGCTACACGACCCTCCTCGGGCGGCACATCAAGCGGGCGAGTGCGACCGACATCGAGCGGATCGTCACCGAGCGCACGCGGGCTCGGATGGACCGGGTCTGGGAGCAGCTCGTATGAACGGGCGGTTTCCGGCCGAGTTTCGGAGCGGAAACTTCAGCCTCGCCATCACCCCGTTCTGCGACAGCCACTGGCGGGCGGTGCGCGCCCGTTTCGAGGAGAAGTACCTGCTCGTCGCGGTGATGTCGGCGATTCAGCTTTCGGCGAAGAAGTGGAGCGAGATCAACACGCCGCCGTGCTCGATCGAGGAGATGAACGCGACGGTGAAACTCGGCGGAAACTGCTACCCCTGCTTCTGGGGCGTGTCATTCATCGACGAGCTGAAGGGGTTTGTCGAGTATCCGCCCGCCTGGTCGCGGCCTACGCCGGTGGCGGAGGCGGCGGTGCCGGAGTCTCCAGCACCGCCTTGAGCTTCGCGACAAGCTCGTCGTACTTCGCGTGCCAGCCGGCCGCCTCCGTGTCCTTCGAGAGGCTGATCGACTTCCACTCGGCCGCGTCCGCCTCGGCCTTCTTCACTCGGGCGAGGAGGTCGTTGTGGAGCAGCTGAATCACATCGCGGAGATGCGAGAGTCGTTCCTCGTCAGTCGGCGGGGGCGGCGCGGCTTCGGTGGGCGTAGCGGCTGCCATGCGTTCGGGAGTAGTACAACCTACTTAACCCCGCGACGCTACGGGGGTAGGATGGTACGACGGAACGTCCACTCCATCAAGCTCGATCCCGCCGTGTGGAGGCGGGTCAAGGTTGTCGCGGCCGAACGGGACGTGACAATCGGCGAGCTCGTGGAGCAGGCGATCCTCGACAAGCTCACCCGGATGGGGGGCCCACGTCCAAGTCCATGATGTCAACCGAGGTCGCACCGAACCCGGTGCCGGAGAACGAGGAGCTGGCCGAGGACGAAGGAATCCTACGCGAGATCGACGCGAGCGTCGGGGACCGCAAGATTCGGTGGAAGCGCACCGACAGCGCCTCCGTCGCGAAGGCGAAGAAGAAGTTCGAGGAGCTCAAGGCGAAGGGCTACGCGATCTTCCGCGTCAAGCGAGAGCGCGTGACGAAGTTCCCCGAGAAGAATGGGGGCGAGCTTGTCGCCTCGCGGTCGCCGGGGGCCCTCGAGGCCGAGAAGCCCGAGGGACAGGTCGAGCACTTCGAGCCGGACGAGCGCGAGCTGGTCGCGGTCGGCCCCCGAAGCGGCGGGTAGAGCGCGTGGCCGCCCAGCTTACCAACGGCACCGCCGCGGACCTCGTCTTCTACACCGACGCGGGCACCGGGGGTTACACCACCTTCACCGTTGGAACCAGCAACACCGCGAACCTCATCACGTTCGAGGATGGAATCGCCGAGGCGATGAACAACATCGGGATGGCGATCGGCCAAATCGCCGGCGCCTTCCCGGCTCTCGGCATCAAGCTCGAAGAGCTGAACCCCGAGGTGCGGCAGCGGGCGAGGCGCCTTCTCGAGGGGCTGCTCCCGCCTGCCGAAGTCCTGCGCTGGGACAAGGAGGCCTACGTCGAGGTCCCGAGCCGAAAGTGGCCGGGCGGGGTGTGGCGTCTCTCGAAGCGCTACGCCGGCGCTGACGAACCGTGGATCGACCTCTACCTGCTCGGCGTCAAGTCCGCCGGGGTCTGCCTCCACGTCCACGGCGCGTACGGCCTCCTCGAGGATTCCCTCGTCGCGAAGTACCTGCTCGCTCGCTTTGCCGAGGAGGACATCGAACGACACGGCAACTGGACGTGGTACAACGAGCACGGCGGTGTCGACTGGGACGCGGTACGCGCACCCGCTGCTCCCGAGCTGGTGTTCAGCTGATGGCCGCGCCACCCGATGGACTCCAGCAGCCGCCCGCTGTCGCGGTCGTCCCTCGACGGCGCCCACGGACGCGGCTTCATTTCGACATCGTCCCTGACGGAACGCCGGGCAACGACGACCCCGCCGACTTCGAGATCCACACCGATGTGGTCCTTAGCGGAAACGGCTTCGACGAAGTCATCGCGCTCGCGTTTCGGGGTGCGGTGGGCGCGCTCGTCGGGCAGGGGGGGCAGGACCGAATGGCGGCGGCCATCGAAGCCCTGGCGCGCGCCCAGCAGCAGGGCCACAACGTCGCGCCGGCGCACAACGAGGTTCGGTTCACACCGCTGCCGAACGGGAACGTGTTGTGCACGGCGTGCACGCAGACGATTCGGGAGGATGAGGCGGGGCAGCACGCCCGAAACGTCCACGGTGCGGGCCAGTTGCGCGAGGAGATCCCGATGCGCCCGGTGCCCCGAGCGGACGGCAACCTGGTCGACCCAGCTCCGGCCGAGGCTCCGCCGTGACCCGCTGCGAGCAGCCCGACTGCTTCCTCGATGTCAGCGAGCACTGGTTCGCCGACGGCCAGTGGTATCCTCACAAGGCAGTTCCGAAGGACACGCCCGCGTCGCCCGTGGACATCGTCGGAGAACTGGTCGAGCTCGCGGTGCTTTTCGAGCTCTACTGGAAGGACCGCGCCAGCCTGGTGCCGACCCTCAATGAGGTCGGGCTGCTGCGTCGCGCGGCGGAACGCATCAACGAGCTCGAGCGCGGCTACCTCGAAGAGAACTTCGACCGGCAGCGGTGGGAGGGCCTCGCGCGTGAGGTCGTGGGCCTGTCCGACATGCCGTCGGCAGGTTGAAGTAAGCCCAATCTCCTGTGCCCGGGCATGGGCGCCACTGGTAACGCGAGTTCGAGCGCTTCGCTCAACCTGACCCTGACCTCGACCGACATCTACATCGGCATCATCGCGCTCGGCGTTCTCGCGGCGTTCCTGGGCTTCGTCACCCACACCTTCGCCGCGTGGGTCGGTTACGCGGGGGTCGCGACGACCATCGTGTCCCTCGCCCAGGTTCTCATCGACGAGTTCGTGCCCGCGACGTGGGTCGAGTATCTCACGGTGACGATCGTGGCCGCCGTGGTCGGCGTCTTCGGCTACCTCACGGGCGTCCAGAACATCGACCTCGTGACGCTCCTCGCCTGGGGCCTCGGAATCGCCTCGGCGGTCTACAAGGCGGTCAGCGACACGGGCGGATCGGTGCTCTCTCCGCAGCAGGAGACCCTCGCGCTCGGGATCACGGGCGCCGTGGTCGCGTTCCTGACATGGTGGGCGGGCGACCCGACAGCGACCACCGCCACGATCATCACGACACTCATCGCCACGGTGGCCCAGTTCCTCCGTGTCTCGGTCCAGGCGGCGCCGAGTGCGCCGGCCGCGCCGAGCGTTCCCGCCGCAGCGGCGGGGGCGTCACGGTAGGCTCACGACCGCAACTTTCGCCCAACCCTTTCTCCCCGTTCCTAAGTAGCATCGAGCCTTCGGGTTCGTGATGCCCGCCGACGAGCAGAACGAGACGCCGCCCGCGCCCGTGGAGCCGGAAACGCCGAGCCCTGACGAGCCAACGGATCCTGCGCCCACGGACCAACCGACCGACGGGCCGGCGCCCGAGAAGGACCCCTCGCCCTGAACGGGGCGAGTGGGTCCAACCCTTTCCCTACAAGCGCTGCTGCTGCGGCCCGGCCCGAATCGGTCGGGCCTCTCCGAGCTCTTCCGCGGCGGGGAGGGGGATCTGCGTGCCGGGGGACCGCACTTCCTCCCTCTCCTGACGTGTCGGAAGCCGGCCGGGACACCAGATCCCGTTGCCCGCCCTCGGCACGCGACCGCATACGCGCCAATCGTTGTCGCGCATGTAGTGGTCGAAGTCCGGGGCGCGGAGCGGTAGGCCCGTGACGTACCGGATGAGCGCCGCCACGGAGAAGAAGTAGACGGGAACGAACTGCCCGCCCCGGGGATCCGAGAGCACGGTGTCCGGCACGGTAGCTGGGCGGAAGGCCCGGGTCGTGGTCCGCGGCAGCTCCGCGGTCGGCGGGAAGCCGGGTATCTCGTAGACCAGGCCGCCTTGCGCGGCAGCTCGAACGAAGTAGCCGAGGGTCGGCGCGCGAATCTCGGAGAGGTAGATCGCCCACGCCGCTCCCCAGACATACCAGCGCATCTCGCGCCTTGCGACCGGGAGCCGACGAAGGTACTGGCGAAACTCGTTGACCGCGGCGCCGGGGATCAGCGCGACAGCAAACTCCCGGCGGGTGTAGGGGCGCACCGTAGCGCGCTCCCGGGGCGGGGCGGGCTCCGGGCCCTTCGGGCCCATGACCGTCAGCGGTCGGATCATCGGCCGCCCCGGCTCCTGGAGGGGGAGGACGTACGTGCCCGGCTCACGAGGTGGAAGCCGCTTGCGGTTCTCCTCGTAGTTCATCACCGGCCCCTGCATCGCCTCGGCGACTTCCTCGGAGCTGGCGAGCCCGCGAAGCGGCGACTCGAGCCGGGCGCCGGCAATCTCCCGAGTCAAGTCAATCGCGGTCTCGATGTTGCCGGCAGCAGTCAGCTTGAACGCGGCGGCGCGCTCGGGCGGCTGCGTTATCGGAGTCCAGTCACTCGGCCAACGAAACGCCACAGGTGGAGAAGGGGGAAGGGGTTAGAAAAGGTTGGGTCGGGCCGGCTTGGGGCGGGGCGGGCTGGCACGGGGCGGAATGGCTCGGTGAGGGGCGGGCCGGCTCGGAGTGGGCTGCCTTCCCCTCGCGGGGCGCCGTGTGCCGTGGAACGCCACGCGGCGCGAGCACTTAATGGCGGCGAGCGCGCAGCGCGTTAACTTCGTTAACGTCGCCAAGGCGTACATTATGTATTGCCGACGATTGCATCCAACATGGCCGAAGGTGCGGATGAAGCCGCAGAGTTGGAAGCCGAGGTCGACATGCCGAAAGAGATGAAGCCGGAGTTCGAGGCCGGCACCCGACGCCTTCCCCTCGATTCGCTGACCGCCGATTGGATCACGAACGTTCGTGCCGACCCCGGGGATGTCAGCGGATTGGCGGAGTCGATTCGACGCAACGGCCTCCAGAACCCGATCGTGGTGCGCCCGTCCCCTCGGACGCCTGGGATGTTCGAGGTCATCGAGGGCTCGCGACGCGTCGCAGCGTATCGGCTGCTCGCGCAATCAGAGTCGAGCTACAAGAAGATCCCGACCCGCGTCATCCAGCACTGTGACGACGCGCACGCGGTGGTGCTTTCGTTCGACGAGAACGACAAGCGCGGGAACCTGACTGCACGCGAGCTTGGGAGCTACATCGAGGTCCTCAAGCGCAGCTCTCCGCACGACCCCGCCTCGGACAAGACCCTCAAGTACGTCGCCGAAAGTCTGGGCTGGTTCATCGATCGAGTCAACAAGAAGGGAAAGACGGTGCACTACCCGCACGTCACTCGCGTCAAGGAGGCCATCCGAGACGCCGAGTTCCAGGAGGTAGTGCCAGACGTGGAGATCAAGGTCCGCAGTCGCGGGGACATCCACAAGCCGACCGTCCCCCTCGCCGTGGCTCGGGAGGCGCGACAGGCCGTCCTCGCAGCTCGAGAGAGGCTGAACGGAGACGCGGGCTCCAGCAAGAGGCTCGGCGAGTTCCTACTCGCCTATGCACGAGCTGCCCCACCGAAGATCCGCCGCCTGTTCCGGCAGCGGTTCGTGGAGGACCCCACCCGACCAGTCAAGGAGATACTCGCAGAGGTAGAGCGCGAAGCCATCGCTCCTCCCCTCGAACAGCTCGTCGGGACGAAGGTCACGGTCGACGTACTCAACCGCGTTGACGACTGGCAGCACGCACAAGGACACGAGGGTTGGACTCGGTCCGATGCGGTTCGAGACTTGCTGATGCGGGGGATCTCGACACTCAAGTAGGCTCGCGACCCTCTCTGCGGCCAACCCCTTCCAAACCCCGTCCCCTACGGTTGAGGAAACCCATGCGGACGAAGGCGTGCGACGGCGTGTTGCGAATGGACGTGGTGGCGCTCGACCCCCGGGTCGAGGTCGAGCTCGTGTACGATGGGCTCGCCGGATTGACCAGCCGGTCGATCCTGCGGGACATTCTGAACGAGGTCGAGATGAAGGGGCCGAAGGCGTACGATGAGTTCATCGGCGCGCTGCGGCGCCACGGTGGCACGGTCCACCTCGCCTACGCGGACTATGTGAGCTATGGTATCGGCGGCGGCGACGCGGTTGCGGAGTTCCACTTCCCGCGAACGATGTACCTGCTCCACGAGCCGGCGCGGCCGGCGAGCGGGCGGGAGCCCCGCGTTCCCGAGCACCTGGCGCTCGATCGGAGCCCCTCGGTGCTTCCGGCGGGCGGGGTCGGCGCTCCTCCGAGCCCGGAGGGCCGCTTCGAGCTGGTGGCTCTCGAGGCGTAGCGTTCCACGACCCCCGAACCACTTCCTTTTATTTCGTATAGTCTTACGTCAGGTGTATGGCGACAGCGAGCGAGAGGGCGATTGCTTCACCCAACGGACCGACCAACCTCGCGGAGATTCCCGAGGAGATCCTTCAGCGCCGCTACAACTTGAGCCGCGCCGAGCTCAACGCCATCAAAGCCGCGCTGGCCCCGCCCAACACCTCCGACTACGAGGTCATGCTCTACGTCGGGGTGTGCCAGCGGATGCATCTCGACCCCTTCGTCCCGGGCCTCGTTCACTTTGCGAAGTTCTGGAACAAGGAGAAGAACGCCTACCGCACCGGCATCATCATCGGCGTCTACGGCTACATCGCGCTCGCCCAGCAGGATCCCGCGTACGACGGCTTCGACATCCGCTCTTTCCCCGAGGACCCGGAGAAGCCGGTGTCCTATGCGGAGTGCTCCGTCTATCGGAAGGGGTCGAGCCACCCCACCGTCGTCCGGGTGCTCGCTAAGGAGGCCCGCTCGCGCAGCGACTCGAAGAACTGGAACGAGAGCCCGCGGCACATGACCGAGAACGCGGCGATCCGCCGAGCGATGAAGTACGCCTACCCGACCCTCTTCGGCGCCGTCGATGAGCCGGAGCCGGACGATGAGGCCGAACGCCACGGGCTGCCCGAGGTCAAGGGCAAGGTCGGCACCGTGCTCGGCGAGCACCACGACGCGCCGGTCGCCGAGGCCCGTGTGGTCGAGCCGCCTGCAAGTGCCGGCAAACCGGCCACACCTGCAAACACTCCGCCCGATACCCCAGCCCCGGCCGAGTCCGCGCCGACGGCGACGGACATCAAGTTCACCGCCACGCTGATCCGCGACATCTTGGACGACCCGGCGCTGGACGAGCCGCTCTACCAGCGAGCGACCGCCCTCGTCGACAACCGCCTCGAGGCGATGGGCGTCCCGCTCGACAAGAAGATCTGGGACGTGCCCCCCGAGAAACTCCCGTCGCTGAAGGCTCTCCTGGCCGACCTTCGGACCATCGTCCCGGGGTCGTAGCTCCAAACGCCGAGCTCTAAGCTCGATGGCGCAGCAGCTTGACCTCTACGTCGGAAATTGCACGAAGGAGCTCGCACAGCCCCTCGTTCCCTCGTCGCTCGTCCCCTGCGAGATGCCGGGGTGCCACGACGCGGTGTGGTGCGACTCGACTCGACAGCCGGAGTGGACCGTCCTGAAGGTCGTCTGCCTCCACTGTGCGAAGGACATCGTTGACCGGGTGGCGAGCTGATGAAGGCGAAGAAGATCCCGTGCCCGGCCACCGGGTGCGACGAGAAACCGAAGGGCGTGCTCCGCCTACGCCTCCATCTCCGCGACGCGCATCCGGAGTCGGCGGACCTGTACCGGGCCCTGGTCAAGAAGCTCGACGCCGAGGAGAAGGCGGCGCTCGCGGCGGAGCGCAACGATCCCGACAAGCTGTGGGCGAAGCTCAAGCACCTCTACGCGAACTGCCCGTGCGGGAAGGACCTCGAGTGGCATCGCAAGGGCTTCGACGCGGTCCACCGGAGAAGCGCATGAGTCTCTGCGAGCACGGCTACTCGGAGAACTTCGATTGTCCCGTGTGCCCGTGTCCGTTCCCGGGCTGTGAGAAGAGTCAAGCGGAATGTCCGCATGGGGCGCACGAGGAAGAGGACGCCTCTCCAAACCCCGCAACCGTTGAACGATGAACGGAATCATCGCCACCGATATGTTCTGCGGAGGGGGAGGCACCTCGACCGGCCTCGCACTGGCGTGTAAGGCGCGGGAGATTCAGCCCCGCCTCTACGCGCTGAACCACTGGCCGGTCGCCCTCCAGACGCACGCGCGAAACCACCCGTGGGCCGTCCACGTCTCGGAAGAGATCCAGCGGCTCAACCCGCTCGAGGTCGTCACCGAGGGGTATCTCGACCTCCTCGTGAGCTCGCCCGAGTGTACGTTCTTCTCGATCGCCCGTGGCGGGAAGCCGTCCAGCGACCAGCTGCGCAGCACCCCGTACGAGGTCATCCGCTGGATGGCGGCGCTTCACCCGGAGGCCGTGCTCGTCGAGAACGTGCCCGAGTTCCGCCAGTGGGGTCCGCTCGACAAGGACGGCTTCGTGGACCCGGTGAAGAAGGGCATCACGTTCAAGATTTGGCTCGGGCGGATGCGTGGCCTCGGCTACTCGGTCGATCATCGTGTCCTGAACGCCGCCGACTTCGGTGGCGCCACGTCGCGCCGCCGGCTCTTCGTCATCGCGCGCCGCGGGAATGTCCCCATCAACTGGCCGGTCCCCACCCACTCGCCCCGCGCGAAGCGGACCCCCAACACCGAGCCGTGGCGCGCGGCACGCGAGGTCATCGACTGGTCCCTGGTCGGTGAGAGCCTCTTCAGCCGCAAGCGGCCTCTCTCGTTCGCGACGTGGCGCCGCATCGTGGTCGGACTTGAGCGCTACGGTGGGCCCGAGGTCCAGCCCTTCATCCGCGAGTACAAGCGCATGACGGGGATCGACTCGGAGGAGACGCCGCGCGAGGGCGGGCCCACCT
>Ga0335074_10002714_pt1 | contig 24061 bp, 20 predicted proteins | sample Lox_Sample_23_FD_206715 | JGI IMG/M metagenome (GOLD analysis project Ga0335074, IMG submission 206715) | Soil microbial communities from Loxahatchee National Wildlife Refuge, Florida, United States - Lox_Sample_2.3 | ecosystem: Environmental > Terrestrial > Soil > Wetlands | place: USA... | reverse complement strand
GGCGGAGGCGTCTGGGTTCCTGGTGGTCCCCCTGGTCTTCAAAACCAGAGAGCGGCGTGCCGCGTCGCTGGCGGGTTCGATTCCCGTCCGCCTCCGCCAAGGCGTTTCATTTCGTTTCGTCACAATCGGAACGTAGGCTGAATAGATGCTCACTGACTCCTACGGGCGGGTGGCCACGGACCTGCGGGTCTCGCTCACCGACCGCTGCAACCTGCGCTGCGCGTATTGCATGCCGCCCGAAGGGCTGGACTGGCTGCCGACGCCCGAGGTGCTCACCGGCGACGAGGTGGTACGGCTCGTCCGGATCGGCGTCGAGTCGCTGGGCATCCGCGAGGTCCGGTTCACCGGCGGCGAGCCGCTGCTCCGCCGCGACCTGGCGGAAATCGTCGCGGCGACAGCCGGTCTTTCGCCGCGGCCGGAGATCTCGCTGACCACCAACGGCATCGGCCTCGACCGGCGCGCGGCCGCGCTGCGGGCGGCCGGCCTGGACCGGATCAACGTCTCGCTCGACACGCTGCGGCCCGAGGTGTTCCGGAAGCTGACCCACCGCGACCGGCTCGACGACGTGCTGGCCGGCCTCGCCGCCGCCGCGGCCGCCGGGCTCTCGCCGGTGAAGATCAACGCGGTCCTGATGCGCGACCTCAACGACGACGAAGCCCCGCAACTGCTGCGCTACTGCATTTCGCACTGGTACGAGCTGCGGTTCATCGAGCAGATGCCGCTCGACGCCCAGCACGGCTGGAAGCGGACCGAGATGGTCACCGCGGCGGAGATCTTCGAGTCGCTGTCCGCTCAGTTCTCGCTTTCCGACGATACCGAACGGTCCCGTGGCGCTGCCCCGGCCGAAACCTTCCTGGTCGACGGCGGGCCGGCCCGGGTCGGGGTGATCGGCGCGGTCACCCGGCCGTTCTGCGGCGCCTGCGACCGGGTCCGGCTCACCGCCGACGGCCAGATCAGGAACTGCCTGTTCGCGCGGTCGGAGTCGGATCTGCGGACGCTGCTGCGGTCCGGGGCGCCGGATTCGGAGATCGCGGAGCGGTGGCGGGCCGCGGTCGCGGCGAAGCTGCCGGGGCACGGGATCAACGACCCGACCTTCCTCCAGCCCGACCGCCCGATGTCCGCGATCGGCGGCTGACCGAGCTCGCCACGCCGACTGCGCGGCGGCTAGCGCCGCGCTTCTTGCTGTTATCTCCGCTCGCCAGGATCATAAGGAGCCTTAAGGCTCAAGATTCATGCCCAAACTAGGACAAAACATCCACGAATTGATGCATTAGGGGCCCTAAGGCGTCAGCGTCCACATGCTTCTTGCTGTTATCTCGGATTGTGGCGTGGGCTGATAATTGGCGTGCGGCTTTTGGGGCGCGATCGCGGGCAGATAGACGCATGATCTGTGCGGCGTACGCTGGCAGTGAGGGTTGGCCTGGCAGGAGGCGTTAGATGGCTGGGCGCACGGCACGGCGGCGGGTGGTGCGGGTTACGGTGCCCGCGGCCGACGCCGATGGGGACGTGACCGCCGCGGCGCGGGCGGACCTGCTGGCCGCCGAGGAGCCGCTCGGCATCCGGGTGGACGGGACCGCGCTGACCATGACGATGCGCACGCCCGGGGACGACACCGAGCTCGCGGCCGGGTTCCTGGTGGGCGAGGCGATCGTGCGCGGGCGCGACGACATCACCGGGATGAAGGTCTGCGACGGGACAACCTGCGGGCACCTGAACCACGCCGAGGGTGAGATCGGCAATATCGTCGACATCTCGCTCGCCCCGGGCGTGGCGGTGACGACCGGGGCCCGGCGGAACTTCATGACCACGTCCGCCTGCGGTGTCTGCGGTAAGACCTCGATCGACGACATCTGCGTGCTGCCGCGCACACCGCTCGCCTCCGACGGCACAGTGTTCACGCCCGCTGTCCTGACCTCGCTGCCCGACCGGCTGCGGGAGGCGCAGCGGGTGTTCTCCTCGACCGGCGGCCTGCACGCCGCCGGGCTGTTCACCGCCGCCGGCGAGCTGCTCGCGATCCGCGAGGATGTGGGCAGGCATAACGCCGTGGACAAGATCGCGGGCTGGGCGCTGGTCCACGACAAGCTGCCGCTGACCGGATGCGCGCTGCTGGTGTCCGGGCGTGCCTCCTTCGAGCTCGTGCAGAAGGCGGTGCTCGCGGGCATTCCGGTGCTCGCCGCGGTTTCCGCGCCATCCTCGCTCGCCGCGGAACTCGCCGACGAGGCGGGCCTGACCCTGATCGGATTCCTGCGCGGCCAGTCGATGAACGTCTACACCCACGGCCACCGGGTGGGGCTGTGACCGGTTCTCCGGTCCGCCCGGAACCGCAGGCCGCTTACGAGCTGTGGCTGGACAGGCTGCTGCGGGCCGGCTGGCGGGCGGAGCCGGACGCGGAACAGGTGCCAGTGGCCGACGCGCTGGGCCGGGTGATGACCGGGCGGGTGATGGCGAAATGGCCTTCGCCGCGGTCCGCGTGCGCGGCGATGGACGGGATCGCCGTGCGTGCGGCCGATCTCGCGGCCGCCGTCACCGTCCATCAGGAGACAGCGGAAGTCCGGTCCGACGCGTACGAGTGGATCGACACCGGCGACCCGCTGCCGAACCGAGCCGACACCGTCGTGGTCCGCGAGCGGCTGCTGCCGCAGGCGGACGGGAGCGTGATCGTCACCGGTCTGGCCGGCCATCCGATCGCAGCGGGACAGAACGTGCGGTCGGCGGGCGAGGACTTCGCGGCCGGCGAAGTGCTGGTGCCGGCCGGGCGGCGGCTCCGCCCCGGCGACCTGGCCGCGGCGGCGGCCGGCGGGCACGCGGCCGTCAGCGTCGCCCGGCGGCCCGTCGTCGCGATCGTCCCGACCGGGGACGAGATCCGGCCAGTGGGGGAACTGCTGCGCCCGGGCGACATCACCGACACCAACTCGCTGATGGTGGCCGCGCGCTGCAGTCAGCTCGGCGTGCTGCCGACGGTAAGCCCGGTGGTGCCAGATGACCCGGACACCCTGGCCGCCGAGCTACGGCAGGTAGCGGCCGCGGCCGACCTGGTGCTCGTCATCGCCGGATCGAGCCGGGGCCGCGGTGACCACGCGACGGCGGTGCTCGCCCAGGTCGGCGGCGTCGCGGTGGCCGGCGTCGCGGTCCGCCCCGGTCACCCGGCGCTGCTCGGCCACGTCAAACGGCCCGCGGCCGGACCGGGCCGCGCCAAGATCGCTCCCGTCATCGGCCTGCCCGGCTATCCACTGGCCACCGCGGTCGTTTTCGAGTTGTTCGCGGTGCCGCTGCTCGCCGCGATGGCTGGGCACGCGCCGGATAGGCACCGGGTACGCGCCCGGCTTGACCGTGACTGGGTGTCCCCCGCCGGCGTGGAGGACTGGGTGCTCGTCACGCTGCATCCGGCCGCCGACGGCGGTGCCCCGCTGGCGGCACCCAAACGGCGAGGGGCCGGCTCGATCAGCCTGCTCGCCCGCGCCGACGCCTGGTGGCCGATCCCAGCGGGCCAGGACCGCTTCACGGCTGGCACCGGGATCGATGTCTTTCCCGAGGGTTTCTTGCTGTTATCCGCCGCGCAGGCGACGGAGGTCGCCGGGCAGGCGTTCGGTGACCCGGGCCCTGTCCAGGTACTCCAGGAGCGGGATGGCCACCCGGCGGGAGGTGCGCAGCGCCTGGCGGGCCTGCGAGGTGGTGAATGGCTGGTCGAGGGCGGCAAGCACCCGGGCCGCCTCCTTGTCCGCGCCGGGGGCGAGGACGATCAGGTCGGCGACGCGGAGCAGCAGGCCGCCGCGCGCGGCCGCGGCGAGCGCCCTGGCGTCGAGCCCCAGCTCCCGCAGCCGTTCGGTATCCGGGGCGGCGAACGGGTCGGCCGCGAGGTCGTCGAGGACCTGCTGGACAGCGGCGGCGATCCGCGGCGGCAGCTGGACGGCGGGCGAACCGATCGCGGTGCCGGAGGCGGCTCCCGAAGAGGCTCCCGAGGCGGCGGCACGGGAGGCGGCGGAGCCGGACGAGGCCGGCGCCGCCTCGGCGTCAGCGGCAGACCCGGCCGTGTCCTCATCCGTCGCCTGTTTGGCGAAGATGCGCAGGTAGCCGCCATCAAGGACGACCGGATCGCGGGCGAGGGCGGTGGCGAGGTCGCGGCCCGGCAGCTTCAGGGCGGCCCTGGCGGCATCGATGGTCATGCCCTGGGCGAGCGGGTCCTTGGCCGCGAACGCGCCGACCACCTTGGGGAGCTCGGCGCCTAGCCACGCCCAATGCACGGGGTCGGCCAGCCAGTCACCCGCGACCGGTGCCGGCAGGTCCGTGACGCCCCCGGCCGTCAGCTGGCCGGCGCGCAGCAGCTTGTGCCTGCGGAGCAAGTCGGCCGCGCCCGGCACGTCCGGCCAGCCGGCCAGCTCGCGGATCGCGGCGGCACCGGCGCCCCGGCGGGCCAGCGGCGGCGGCGCCGGGTCAAGCACGGTCGCGCCGTAGATCGCAAGTTCGGCGGCACCGGGGTCGCGGAGCAGCACCCGGTCGCCGACGTGCAGCGGCAGCGGTTCGCGCAACCGAAGACGGGCGTAGACCGCGACCCGGCCGGCGGGAGCTTGGCGTGACACGGAACCCTGGGTTTCAGTGTCAGACGGTGGCGGGCTGGCGAGCGGGGCCTCGCCGAGCAGCCGGAGCCTGATCTGGGTGCGGGCGGAGCCGACGTGCAGCAGCAGTTCCGGCGGGAACTTCGCGGGCAGGCCCGCCGCCCGCGGGGTGATGCGGACGTCGAGTTCGCTGGTGAGCGTCCAGCGGCCGGGTTCGATGAGGGCCATGCCGCGGGCAGGCAGGCCGGCCGGGACGCCGCGCAGGTTGAGCGCGACCCGGGCGACGCCGGTGACCTCGTTCGCGGGCTCGCCGAGCGCCTCGAGGCCACGCACCCGGACCGGCTGGGCGGACGGGACGAGCAGCAGTTCCTGTCCGTTGCGCACGGTTCCGGCGGGTAGCGTGCCGGTGACAACGGTGCCGGCGCCGCGGATCGTGAACGAGCGGTCGATCCAGAGCCGGACGGGACCCGCGGCGTCAGATGCGGAGTGCAGCGACGCGACCAGGCGGGCGAGGGCCGCCCGGAGGTCGTCGATGCCCTGGCCAGTGAGGGCGCTGACCGGGACGGCCTCGACCGTGCCGAGACTGGTGCGGGCGATCTCGGCGAGGGCCGCCCTGGTCGCCGGGCTAGGGTCGGCCAGGTCGGCTCGGGTGACCACAAGCAGCCCGTGATGCACGCCGAGCGCGTCGACGGCGGCCAGGTGCTCGGCGGACTGCGGCATCCAGCCGCCGTCGGCCGCCACGACGAACAGCACGGCGGGGACCGGGCCGAGGCCGGCCAGCATGTTCGGAACGAAGCGCTCGTGGCCGGGGACGTCGACGAAGGCCAGTTGCTGGCCGTCGGGCAGCGTCAGCCAGGCGTAGCCGAGGTCGATCGTCATGCCGCGGCGACGTTCCTCCGCCCACCGGTCGGGCTCCATCCCGGTGAGGGCACGGACCAGCGTGGACTTGCCGTGATCCACGTGCCCGGCGGTCGCCACCACGTACATCAGGCGGCCCCGTGGCCGGCCCGGGGCAGGCGAGAGCCGGTCACCGGACGCTCGCTGCCGTCAGGACCGCGGCGACCAGCCGGTCGTCGTCTTCGGCGGCGATCGAACGCAGGTCCAGGAGCAGCTTGCCGCGTTCCACGCGGCCGACGACCGCGGGGACGTCTCCGCGGCGGACCGCGGGGCCGCCGCGGAGCGGGACCGCCAGGGCCTCATCAAGCGCGACAGCCGCACTCGGCAGGGTGACGCCGGGCGCGCCGCCGCCGCCGACGGCGGCCTCGCTGCTCACCACGGTGGCGGGGACGCCGTGGCGGTTGAGCGAAGCAGCGGTTCGTTCGGCACGCTCGATTACAGAAGCCGTGGCGGCCCGCAGCGCGGCGGCGACCGGCGGCAGGGGACCGGCGATCGTCGCCTCGAGGGCGGCGAGGGTCAGCTTGTCGACCCGCAGCGCCCGGGCGAGCGGGTGCCGCAGCAGGCGCCGGACGAGGGGCTCGTCACCGAGGATGAGGCCCGCCTGCGGGCCGCCGAGCAGCTTGTCGCCGCTGGCGGTGACCAGGTTCGCGCCGCGGCTCAGCGAACTGGCGGCGTCGGGTTCGGCGGGCAGCAGCGGATGCGGTGCGAGCAGCCCGGAGCCGATGTCGTGGACGAGCGGAACCTTGAGCCCGGCTAGCTGCGCGACAGTCGCAGAAGCGGTGAAGCCCTCGACCCGGTAGTTGGACGGGTGGACCTTGAGGATGAAGCCGGTCTGGTCGGTGATCGCCTGCTCGTAGTCGGCGAGGCTGGTCCGGTTGGTGGTGCCGACCTCGCGCAGCCGCGCGCCGGTGCTGGTGAGCAGGTCGGGGAGGCGGAACCGGTCGCCGATCTCGATCAGCTCCCCCCGGGAGATGACGATCTCACGGCCCGCCGCGAGGGCGGTGGCGGCCAGCACGAGGGCGGCGGCGTTGTTGTTGACGACGCCGGCCGCCTGCGCGGCCGGGACGGCTCGCAGCAGCGCGTCGACGGCGCCCCGGCCGCGCCGGGTTGAGCGCGCGCCGGTGCCGAGGTCGAACTCCACGTCGCAGGTTCCGGCGGCGGCGGATAGCGCCTCGAGGGCGGCGGCGGACAGCGGGGCGCGGCCCAGGTTGGTGTGCACCAGGACACCGGTCGCGTTCAGCACCGGGGTCAGCGACGCGGCGGTGGCGGGGAGCTCGGCGACGGCGGCGTCCGCGACCTCGGCGGGGCCGATCTCGCCTGACCTGGCCCGCTGCTGTGCGCGGGCGATCGCCGCCTTGACCAGCGGGCGGCCAAGGCGAGGCTCGGCGGCGACCAGGCGGGGGTCGGCGAGCAGCAGGTCGGTGCGCGGGATCTGGCGGCGCGCTGTCCCTTCTGGTGCGGCGCCTTCGGGGGTGCCGGAAGGTGCGCTTCGGGCGAGATCATCCACGCTCGCGACCATACCCCGCCACGGCGGTGCCGCCTACCCGGGTGGCGGGGCGGTGCTGTCGCGCACCACCAGCGCAGTCTCCAGCTCCACATGCCGCGGCTGGTCGTCCGTCTCGGGCCTGGTGAGCATCCAGAACGCGGTGGCCGCCATCGCGGCGAGCGGCTGCCTGACCGTAGTCAGCGGGGGCGTGGCCCAGGTGGCGACCGGTCCGTCGTTGAACCCGGTCACGCTCACGTCCCCGGGTGCCCGCAACCCCTGGGCGGCCAGCGCCTGGAGCACACCGAACGCCTGGGCGTCGTTCCCGGCCACGATCGCCGTCGGCCTGTCCGCCAGGCCAAGCAAGACCTCGGCCTGGCGCCGCCCGCCCGCCGCGGTCAGCTCATCGCAGCGCACCAGGTCATCGGATGCGGGCAGGCCGGCCCGGCGTAGTTCGCTCCGGTAGCCGTCTAGCCTGGCGCGGCAGGACCACAGATCGTCCGGTCCTCCGATGGCGGCGATGCGGCGGTGTCCCAGTGCGACGAGGTGCCGTGCCGCCGCTGCGCCGCCGCGGAAGTTGGTCGTGCTCACCGACCTCACCGCCCCGTCGGTCTCGGTCTGCGGGTCGATGACGACCAGCGGCACCTGCTCGGCTGTCATCTTGCGGAGTGCCGCCTCGTCGGGCAGGAAGATCACGCTCAGTGCGCCGAGCGTGCCGCGCGCCGTCGCGACCTTCAGCCAGCGCGCGAACTCCGCTGGCGAGGTGACCCGGCTGACGATGACGCTGATGTCGGTCTCGGCCGCGGCGTTGACGGCGCCGCGGATCAGCTCGTCCGCCCACGGGCTGCCCGGGCCGATCAGCAGGTCGACCACGCCGATCCTGGACCGCGCCGCCACCTGGTACCCGTGCCGGCGCAGGATCTGGCCGACTCGCTCCCGCGTCTGCGGCGCGACGTCGGATCGCCCGTTGAGCACCTTGGACACGGTGGACACGGAAACGCCCGCCGTTGTCGCGATGCTGGTCAGGCTTTTCGAAAAATTCCTGCCGCTATCCATCCATTGACACCCGTATTAGTGCGATCTAGCGTGCGACATACCGGGGCCAGTTTATCGGGAAGGTTGCGAAAAGTTGACTGTCAATCCGCCAGCGCTCCAGCTGTACTCGGTCCGCGAGCAGCTCCCGACGGGCCGGAAAGCCGTCCTGGCACGCATCGCCGGCTTCGGCTACGGCGCCGTCGAACCCTACGACGTCCGCAGTGAGCCGGAGCGACTCCGCGACGACCTGGCGGAGGCGGACCTGGCGGTCTGCTCGGTACACGCCAAGGCGCTCGGCGCGGACGCCGGCCTGCTGCTGCGCGGAGCCCGGACGGTCGGCGCCAACACGGTGATCGTGCCGTCGGTGCCGCCCGAGCGGTTCGCTGACGCCGACGCGATCGGCGCTCTCGCCCGCGAGCTCAACGAGGGCGCGGCCAGGGCCGCGGACTACGAGCTGCGGTTCGGGTACCACAACCACTGGTTCGAGCTGGAATCGATGGTCGGCGGGCGGACCGGGCTCGAGGTGCTGGGCGACGCGCTCGGCGACGAGGTGATCCTCGAGGTCGACACCTACTGGGCCGCGGTCGGCGGGCAAGACGTTCCCGCCCTGCTGCGCCGTCTCGGTGACCGGGTACGCTACCTGCACGTCAAGGACGGCCCGGTCACGAGGGAGGACCCGATGACCGCGGTCGGCGGCGGGCGGATGCCGGTCGCCGAGATCCTGGCCGCCTGCCCGTCCGCGCAGTGGCATGTCGTCGAACTCGACCGCTGCGCCACCGACATGCTCACCGCCGTCGGGGACAGCCTCGCCTGGCTCGCCGAGCACGAGCTGGCCAAGCCCGTCCGGCGCGGTCCGGGCGCCTGATGGGCGAGCCGTTCGGCATCGCGGTCGTCGGCTGCGGCAACATCAGCAACCAGTACCTGCGCAATCTGGCCGCGTTCCCCGATGTGCGCGTCCTGTGCTGCGCTGACCTCGACCTCAGCCGGGCAAAGGCGCAGGCCGCGGCCTACGGCGTGCCCGCTGCGGTGACCGTGCGGCAGGCCGTGGAGCACCCCGGCGTGCGGCTCGTGGTGAACCTGACGGTTCCCGCCGGGCATGCCGAGGTTGCGTCCGCCGCAATCGCCGCCGGCAAGCACGTGTGGAACGAGAAGCCCCTCGCACTCGACGTCGCGGCCGGAAAGGACCTGCTCAAGCAGGCGGAGAACGAGGGAGTGCGGATCGGCTGCGCGCCCGACACCGTGCTCGGCGCCGGCATCCAGTCCGCCAGGCGGCTGATCGCCTCCGGCGGGATCGGCGAGCCGCTGTCCGCCCTCACCCTGCTGCAGGGGCCCGGACCGCAGTCATGGCATCCGGACCCGGAGTTCCTGTTCGCCCCCGGCGCGGGCCCGCTGTTCGACCTGGGGCCGTATTACCTGTCGGTGCTGGCGACCCTGTTCGGGCCGGTGACGCGGGTCGCCGCCGTCGGCCGCCGCCCCGCCGACTCCCGGATCATCGGCGCCGGCCCGCGGGCGGGCACCGAGTTCAGTGTCACGGTGCCCACCTACGTCGCGGCGCTCGCCGAGTACGCCGCCGGGCAAGCCGCCTCGCTGCTGTTCAGCTGGGACTCGCCGCTGTCTCGGCACGGTTTCGTCGAGATCACCGGGACCGAGGCCACGCTGGCCGTGCCGGACCCGAACCGGTTCGACGGCGACCTGCGGGTGCGCCGGGCCGGCGAGAGAGACTGGGCGGTGATCCCGTCGGCGGGAGCGGCGGCCGGGCGGGGCAGTGGCATCGTCGACATGGTCCGCGCCATCGCGCACGGCGAGCCGCACCGTGCTTCCGGCGAACTGGCGCTGCACGTGCTCGAGACGATGATCGCGATCGAGCGGTCCGCCCGCCGGGCCGGCTTCGAGCAGGTGCAAAGCACCTTTGAGGGGTTGGCGCCGCTGCGGGCAGAATGGGATCCGTATGTCTCCGCGATCTGACATCGGTATCGGAATGGCTGGCTATGCCTTCATGGGACGAGCCCACTCCCAGGCATGGCGCACCGTCGCCCGCGCTTCGCCGACGGCCTCGCGGTGCAGGCAGTGCTCGACGCGGTGCAACGCAGCGCCCTGCTCGCCGGCGGGGACGCCACCGCTAACCCCTCCGGAAAGGCGGCGGACGCATGACCAGGCCATTTACGCTCTTCACCGGCCAGTGGGCGGACCTGCCGCTCGAGGAGGTGTGCCGGCTGGCGAGTTCCTGGGGTTACGACGGGCTGGAACTGGCTTGCTGGGGCGATCACTTCGAGGTGGACCGGGCGCTGGGCGAGGACGGGTATCTCGCCGGACGGCACGCGCTGCTCGGTAAGTACGGGATAAAGTGCTGGGCGATCTCCTGCCACCTTGTCGGGCAGGCGGTCTGCGACCACCCCATTGACGAAAGGCACCAGGGGATCCTGCCCGGACGGATCTGGGGCGACGGTGACCCCGAAGGCGTACGGCGGCGTGCGGCTGCCGAGATCGCGGACACGGCACGGGCGGCGGCGGCGTTCGGGGTACGGACCGTGATCGGGTTCACCGGGTCGTCGATCTGGCATACCGTCGCCATGTTCCCGCCGGTGCCGGAGTCGATGATCGAGCGCGGGTACGAGGATTTCGCGGCCCGGTGGAACCCGATCCTGGACACCTTCGACGCCGAAGGCGTGCGGTTCGCGCACGAGGTGCATCCCAGCGAGATCGCCTACGACTTCTGGACCGCCAAACGGGCGCTGGCGGCGGTGGATCACCGGGCAACGTTCGGGCTGAACTTCGACCCCAGCCACTTCGTGTGGCAGGACCTGGATCCGGTCGCCTTCCTCGCGGAGTTCCGGGACCGGATCTACCACGTGGACTGCAAGGAGGCGCGCAAGCGGCTCGACGGGCGCAACGGGCGGCTCGGCTCGCACCTGCCGTGGGGCGACCCTCGGCGCGGCTGGGACTTCGTGTCCGCCGGGCGCGGCAACGTGCCGTGGGAGGACGTGTTCCGGATGCTCAACTCGATCGGCTACGACGGGCTGATCTCGGTGGAGTGGGAGGACGCGGGGATGGACCGGCTGGCCGGCGCTCCGCAGGCGCTGGCGTTCCTTCGCCAGTTCGACTTCGAGCCGCCCGCGGCCTCATTCGACGCGGCGTTCAGCTCGGGCAGGTAGCCGGGGATCGCCGCCGGGGATCGCCGCCGGGCCCGCCTCGGCCGCGGACCGCGTCACTCTTCGCGGCGGCGGCGCTGGACGAATTCGAAGCCGAAGCGGCCCTTCACGCACAGGTGGCCGTGCGTGACGTCGTGGTCGAGCGGGGAGGTGACCTTGACGATCGTGTTGTCCTGGACGTGCAACTCGACGTTGCAGCCGACGCCGCAATAGGGGCAGATCGTCGTGGTGACCGTCTGGGCGGAGGAGTCCCAGGTGCCCGCCTGCCGCATGTTGTACTCCGAGGCCGGCATGAGCGCGCCGGTCGGGCAGACGCCGATGCAGTTGCCGCAGTAGACGCAGGCCGAATCGGGCAGCGTGACGTCGAACTCGGTCGAGATCCGCGCGTCAAAGCCCCGGCCGGCCACCGCGATCGCGAATGTGTTCTGCGCGTCCTCGCCGCAGGCCTCCACGCACTTGTAGCAGAGGATGCAGCGGGAGTAGTCGCGGACGTAGGCCTCGTTGTCGACCTTGACCGGCTGCGCTACCGTCGCGGCGAGGTCACCGGAGTCGACGGCGTGGTGCTCGCCGGGCCGCGCGGCGTCCCGTTTCCCCGCCTCGTGCGGCGCCGCGGGCGTCCCGTAGCGGGACGGGTCGACGCCGTACTCCTCGATCCAGCGGCGCACGTCAGCGGACGCCAGGGTGACGTCGGCGGACGAGGCGAGGAACTCCAGGACCATCTTCCGGCTCGTCTGGACCCGCTCGGAGTCGGTGTGCACCTTCATGCCGGGCTCGGCCTTGCGGGAGCACGCGGGTACCAGCGTGCGCGAGCCCTCGACCTCGACCACGCAGACCCGGCAGACGTTGACCGGGGTCAGGTTCTCCAGGTAACACAGGGTCGGCGTGTCAACACCCTGCGACCGGCACGCCTCCAGCAGGGTCGCGCCTTCGGGCACCCGGACGGCCTGACCGTCGATCTCAACGTCGACGAGACGCTTAGGCGTCTCAACGAACACCGCGGTCATGTCACGCTCCCTAGCAGCCCCAGCTTCACGGCGGACTCGACCGCCGACAGCGCGGTCTGGCCGAGGCCGCAGATCGACGCGTCGCGGGTGACGTAGCCGATGTCGGACAGCAACTCAAGCTCTGCCGCGACCGAGCCGAGCGGCGCCCCGCCGGCCAGCCGCGCCACCAGTTCCTCCTGGCGGACGGTGCCGACCCGGCACGGCACGCACTGGCCGCAGGACTCGTCGCGGAAGAACTGGGTGATGCGGCGCAGCAGCGGGACCACGTCGACCGTGTCGTCGAGGACGAGGACCACGCCGGAGCCGAGCGTCGCCCCTGCGGCGCGCACCCCCTCGAACGTCAGCGGCATGTCCAGCGCGGACGGCCCGACGAACACGCCCGCCGCCCCGCCGAGCAGTACCGCCTGAAGCGGCCGGCCGCCGCGCACCCCGCCCGCCCCGTCGATCACGTCGCGGAGCGTCACGCCGAACTCGTACTCATACAGCCCGGGCGTCTCGACCAGGCCGGACAGGCAGAACAGCCGGGTGCCGGTGGAGCCCTCGGTGCCCACCGACGCGAACGCCGGCCCGCCGACCCGCAGGATCTCCAGTACCGACAGCAGCGTCTCCACGTTGTTGACCGCCGTCGGCTTGCCGAACAGCCCCGACTGGGCGGGGAACGGCGGCTTGTTGCGCGGCTCGGCGCGCTTACCCTCCAGCGAGTTGATCAGCGCGGTCTCCTCGCCGGCGATGTACGCGCCGGCGCCGCGGCGCACCTCGATGTCGAACGCGAACCCCTCGCCCATCACGTCGGCACCGAGGAAGCCGTGCGCGCGGGCGGACGCCACCGCGTGCGCCAGCCGCGACTCGGCCAGCGGGTACTCGCCGCGGATGTAGATGTACCCGTTAGCCGCGCCGCACGCGTAGCCCATGATGGTCAGCGCCTCGACCAGCGCGTACGGGTCGGCCTCCATGAGCACCCGGTCCTTAAAGGTGCCCGGCTCGGACTCGTCGGCGTTGCAGATCACGTAGTGCGGCCGGGCCGGGTTGGACACCACCGCGTCCCACTTGATGTGCGTGGGGAACGCCGCGCCGCCGCGTCCCATCAGCTTGGCGTCGCGGACCTCGCGGATGACGCCCTGCGGTCCGAGCCCGATCGCGCGGCGCAGCATCTGGTAGCCGCCGGCCGCCCGGTACGACCCGAGCGAGGCCGGGTCCACCTTACCGAGGCGATTGAGAAGAGAGATTTTCCCGAACGAAGCGTGGTTACTAAGTCCGGGCGCCAGTTCCTCGACCGAGGCCGGCGCCGGGGCCTCATCCGTCGTCAGGGCCTGCCAGATCAGATCCGGAGTGACCGGAGCGAGGCCGCGGCGCGGCACCGCCGCGCCGGCCTGCTGGACGAGCGCGGCCGAGCCGCGGTCGCACTGGCCGAGGCACGGGGAGCGCTGCCAGGTGACGCCGGCGCCGTTGAAGGCCGCCTCGGTGCCCTCGCGACCGAACCGGCGGGTCATCGCCGCGCACAGAGCCTCCGCGCCTCCTTGGTCAGCACTGGCTACCTGGCAGGCGACGTCGTCGCAGATGTGCACGACCGCGCCCCTCGACGGCGTGGTGCGGAACAGCGCGTAGAAGGACGCCACGCCGTACGCCTCGGCAGGCGGCACGGTCAGCCGCTCGCAGGCGTAGTCGAGCGCGCCGGGGCTGATCCAGCCGGTCTTCTCCTGCACCGCGTGCAGCACGGTGATCAGCAGGTGGCGGCGCGACCGGGCGGCGTGGCCGCCGAAGGCGACGTGGCCGTCTTCGGAACGGCGTTCGCCGCCTTCCCAGCCGGTCAGCGGTGGTCCGAGGGCCTCGTCGACCGCGGCCCGTTCGTCCGCGGTCGCGGGCGCCTTTGCCCCGAGGCGCAGGTCCACTAGCTGACCACCCCCGGGGTGTTATCAGGAACGGTGTTGTCAGACACTGTGTTATCAGACACCAGGCCGGGTTTCTCGATCCTGATCGCGGTCGCCTTGAACTCGGCGGTGCCGGACTTCGGGTCCCAGGCATCCAGGGTGAGGATGTTGGTCTCGACCTGCTCGGGGAAGTGCAGCGTCATGAACGCGAGGCCTTCCCTGAGGATCGCGTCGATGTGTACCGGGGCTTCGATCGAGCCGCGCCGCGAGGACACCTTGGCGATCTCGCCCTCTTCGAAGCCGAGGGACCTGGCGTCTTCCGGTGAGATGTTGAGGGTCTCGGGGCGCCGCAGCGGCGTGGTGTACAGGCCGCTCTGCGCGCCGGTGTTGTAGGAATCGAGGCGGCGGCCGGTCGTGAGCCGGATCGGGAATTCGGGGGTGAGCGTGTCAACCGGGTCGTCCTGCTCGACCGCGAAGAACGGGGCCGGGGCGCCGCGCTTGTCCGGGTCCTCCTCCCACAGCCGGGCGTGCAGGAACAGCGTGCCTTCCGACGCCTCGTCCGGGCAGGGCCACTGGACGCCGCCCAGCCGCTCGATCTTCTCCCAGCTCATGCCGGCGTGCATGGGCGACAGCGTGCGCAGCTCCTCCCACAGGTCGTGCGGGGTGGGGTGACCCCACCAGTGCGCGCCGAGCCGCCTGGCGATCTCGGAGATGATCTCGATGTCGTCGCGGGCGCCGTCGGGCATCTCGATGGCCTTGCGCACCCGCTGCACGCGGCGCTCGCTGTTGGTCACCGTGCCCTCGGACTCGCACCAGGACGCGCTGCCCGGCAGCACCACGTCAGCCACGGCGGCGGTGTCGGTGAGGAAGATGTCCTGGACGATGAGGCATTCCAGACCGGACAGCAGCTCCCGCGTGCGGTGCGTGTCGGCCTCGGAGCGCAGCGGGTTCTCCCCGACGATGTACGCGGCGGTGAGGTCGCCCCGCTCCATCGCCTCGAACATCTGCGACAGGTGCATGCCCTTCTTCGGCCGGATCTCGGTGCCGTACTTGGCGCCGAACCGCGCGCGGGCGTCATCGTTGGTCTCGATGTCCTGGAAGCCGGTCAGCTTGTTCGGGATGGCGCCCATGTCGCCGCCACCCTGGACGTTGTTCTGGCCGCGGAGCGGGACCAGGCCGGAGCCGTAGCGGCCCACATGACCCGTGAGCAGCGACAGGTTGATCAGCGCGAGGACGTTGTCGGCCGCGTTGTGGTGCTCGGTGATGCCCAGCGTCCAGCAGATCTGCGCCCGGTCCGCCCGCGCGTAGTCATGGGCGAGCTGACGGATGACCTCCGCGGGGACTCCCGTGTCCCGTTCGGCCCGCTCCAGCGGGTACCGCGCGACGGCCGCCTTGTACTCCTCGAAGTTCACTGTGGCGCGCCGGATGAACTCCTCGTTCACCAGGCCGGCGGTGATGATCTCGTTGCCGATCGCGTTGGCCAGCGAGATGTCGGAGCCGACGGTGATGCCCAGCCAGGTGTCCGCCCACTGCGCGGTGGACGAGCGCCGCGGGTCGACGGCGTACATCCTGGCGCCGTTCCGCAGCCCCTTAAGGACGTGGTGGAAGAAGATCGGGTGCGCTTCGCGCGCGTTCGAACCCCACATGACGATGAGGTCCGCGTCCTCCGCCTCCCGGTAGGAGCTGGTGCCGCCACCCGCTCCGAAAACTGCCGCCAGACCGACGACACTGGGGGCGTGTCAAGTGCGGTTACATGAGTCGATGTTGTTCGAGCCCATGACGCCGCGGACGAACCGTTGCGCGGCGTAGTTCATCTCATTCGTGGACTTCGAGCAGCTGAACATCCCGAAGGACACGCTCGCGTCGCGGTCCCTCGCCTTGGCCAGCCCGGCGGCGGCCCGGTCGAGCGCCTCCTCCCAGGTCGCGGGGCGCAGTTCTCCGCGCACCCGGACCAGCGGCTCCGTGAGCCGCACCTGTTTGCCCATCGCGCGTACCCTAGCTTTCCGGCGTTGTGACGACAGCCGCTTTGATCGTAAGCCTCGGGGGGTTTGCGGTCTATTGGCGCGCACGGCGCCGCGCGCCACGCTGGGGCAAGTCACAGCCGCCGGTGCTCGCGGTTGTGGGGTGCGTCCGGTTGTCGGCGGCGCCTGTCAGGCGCGCGCGGGCCGCCGGAGGCGGTGCTTACCGAGTCTGGCCACGACGATGAGCAGGACGACGAACAGGCCCAGGCCGGCCAGCAGCTCCAGGTTGCCCTCGATGAGCTGAAGGCCGTGCCAGTGGTACTCGGGGTAGGCCGGGTTGTCGCCGTGCGGGAAGGACGCGGCCGGCACGAAGTTGATCAGCCCGCCTTCGAGCAGCCCCGCCTTGGCTTTCCAGAACTCTGGCCAGGCGGCGAAGACGATCAGCACGGCGGCGGCCAGCGCGTACCAGGCGGCACGCAGCCCGGGCCTGCCCGCGCCGTCGGCCCGCCCGGCCCGCCCGGCCCGCACCGCGGTGTCGATGATCAGCGCCAGGCCGGGCGCGATCCAGACCCAGTGGTGATCCCAGCTGATCGGAGAGACGAGCAGCCCGGTCAGCGCGACGGCCATCAGCGCCGCGAACGAGTGCCCGCGCCGGTCAAGGATGACCGCGGCGGCCAGCCCGGCGGCCAACACGATCACCGCGACGACGAACCACGGTGCCTCGGCGCCGTTGACCGACCCGATGAGCCTGGTCATGATGCCGCGCAGCGACTGGTTCTGATAGGAGCCGACGAACCCGGTCCGGCTGGCCTGGAAGAAGTCGCCGTGCAGCCACCAGGTCACCGACGCATGCGGCAGCCCGATGAAGCCGATGACGACCGTCACCACGAACGCGCCCGCCGCCACCGCGGCCTGCCGGAAGCGCCTGGTCACCAGCAGGTACAGGATGTAGATCGCCGGGATCAGGTCGATCCCGGCCAGGATCCCGGTGATCGCGCCCTTCCACGGCCGCTGGTCGGGCTGGCACACGTCCCAGGTGATCAGCCCCATGAGCACCAGTTCGACCTGGCCGAGGAAGAGCTCCCGCTGCACCGGTTCGGTCCACAAGACCAGGCCGAAGACGAGCAGCGTGGCGCCCAGCCGGGCCTGCCCCTGCCAGCCCAGTTCGCGGAACGCGATCCAGATCGTGGCGAACAGCGCGACGATGCTCGCGATCGTGACCAGGGCCATCAGCGTCTTGAAGGAGACCGCGTGCCCGGCCGCGAAGACCAGCGCCGCGAACGGCGTGTAGGTGAACTGGATGCCGGGGTGGCCGTCGTAGATCCAGCTGTAGAGGCCGCTCTCATGATGCAGCGCCTGGTGCGCGCCGCCCAGGTAGACCTGGAGGTCAAAGCCCTTGAGGGTGGCGTCCATCGGGTGCGTCGCGATCGCGACCAGGTAGGCGATGAGGGCGAGGCCGGCGACCACCGCGCCGACAGCCAGCAGCCTGGTTCCGCCGGGCCGCACCTGCTCCCCGACCGGGCGCCTGTTGACCACGCCCACGTCTGCTGGCATCGCTGTCGATTCTCCTTACCGTCCGTACCGGCTGCTGGGGAGCATAGTGCACAGCCGGACCGAGCGCCGTTGCAACGCCCGCCATGCGCCGCGGGTCGGACGGTGCGGATTGGGCGAAGCCACGGTTCGTTCCATAGTCATTAAGCTTGATTTCACCATGCGGACACGGAAAGGCGGGGGCGATGGGATCGCGGCCGGAGACCGAGCACCTGGAGATCGAGCAGAAGTTCGACGTGCCGCCGGAGTTCGAGCGGCCGGACTTCGCCGCGCTCGGCGGGTCATCCGATGAGCCGGTCAGCGCCGCGCCGCCGGTCCTGTACCACCTTTCCGCCACCTACTTCGACACCGCCGACGGGCGCCTCGCGGCCAGCAAGATCACGCTGCGGCGGCGCACCGGGGGGACCGACTCCGGCTGGCACCTCAAGCTGCCGGCCGGCCTGGCCGTCGCGGACGGCGTGTCCGCCCGCCGCGAGGTGCACGCGCCGCTCGGCGACAGCGGCGAGCGCGACGTGCCGGCGGTCCTCGCCGCGCGGGTGGCCGAGGTCACCGGCGGGCTGCCCCTCGCGCCGGTCGCGACCCTGGATACCGAACGAACCGTTGTCACCCTCACCGGGACCGGTGGCCGCGTGCTCGCGGAGATCGCCGACGACGTGGTGACCGCCCGCCGCCAGCCCGCGGGCGCTGAACTACGCTGGCGAGAAGTCGAGGTCGAAGTGGCTTCCGCGGCGTCCGACGTGACCGGGCTGCAGCGAGCAGCGGCTGACCTGCTGCTCGCCGCGGGGGCACGCCCGGCGGGGCACGCCTCGAAACTTTCGCGCGTGCTGAACGCCTGACCCCGCGTTTTCAGAGGAAACCCATAACGAATTCACACGGGGTTCCTGTCTCCGGCTTGGCATCCTGAGAGGGAAGGTCCAGCTACCTAGCGTCTACGAATGAGCGACCACCATGCTTGATGTCCCGCAAGGCGAAGCGCCGTTCCCGCCATCCGGGGGGACGGGCACGGCAACTGTCACGCCCGGGCCCGGCACCCGCGGCCCGGTGGCGCAGGGGCAGAGCGCGGGCACGCTGCACGCGGACGGGACGCAAGTCCGCGTCCTGGTGGTGGACGACGAGCCGAGCCTCGCCGAACTGCTGTCGAGCGTGCTCCGCTACGAGGGCTGGTCGGTGCGTACCGCGGGGGACGGCGCCGAGGCGGTGCGGACCGGCCGCGATTTCAAGCCGGACGCGGTCGTGCTCGACATCATGCTGCCCGACTTCGACGGGATCGAGGTCATGCGGCGGCTGCGGGCCGAGATCCCCGGCGTCTGCGTGCTGTTCCTGACCGCGCGCGACGCGGTCGAGGACCGGGTTGCGGGGCTCACCGCCGGCGGCGACGACTACGTGACCAAGCCGTTCAGCCTCGAGGAGGTGCTCGCCCGGCTGCGCGGCCTGCTGCGCCGCGCGAACCTGGCGCGGGCGGCGAGCGAGGGGTCGCTCGCGGTCGCCGACCTGACCATGGACGAGGACGCCCGCGAGGTACGGCGGGCCGGCGAGCTGATCGACCTGACCGCCACCGAGTTCGAGCTGCTGCGGTTCCTGATGCGCAACCCGCGACGGGTGCTGTCCAAGGCGCAGATCCTCGACCGGGTGTGGAACTACGATTTCGGCGGGCAGGCGCACGTCGTCGAGCTCTACATCAGCTACCTGCGCAAGAAGATCGACGCCGGCCGTGAGCCGCTCATCCACACCGTCCGCGGCGTCGGGTACGTGCTGAAGCCGACGGGTTGATGTCTCGGTTGGGGGCGGCCGCGAGCAGGCTCGTCCCGCGGACGCTACGCGCCAGGCTGATCGCGGGACTGGTCGCGCTGCTCGCCCTGGCGTGCGCCACTGTCGGCCTCGTCACCTACCTGGTGGTGGCGAATTCGCTGTCCAGCAACCTCAACAGCGAGCTGCAGACCGCGACGAACGTGGCCTACAACTGCTGGGAAAACCAGTACATGCCCAACAACAACGACGGGCACGGGGACAACGGAGCGAACGGGACCGGCCAGGGCAGCCCGGACAACGATGCGAGCCCGAGCCCGAGCGCCAGCCCCGCTCCCGCGCCGACCGTAAACGCTGGCGCGTTCATGCAGTCGTGCCCAGGACTCGACGAGCGGACGCTCGTCGCCGTGATGTGGCACAACCAGTGGAGCTACGTGCTCGTCAACGACGACTCGTTCAAGCTGTCCGCGGCGGACGAGGAAAGGCTGCTCGCCATCACGCCGGATATGCCGCAAGCGGCTCCGAGCGGCGGCGGCACAATCCTCGGCAACACCCAGACGACCACCTTCCAGCTGAACTCGGCGGACGGCACCTACCTCGTCACCGCGATTCAGGACCCCGACGGAGACGGATCCATCCACATCACCGGCCTGCCGATGGACGCTCTCAACGACCAGCTCCGCGTCGTGGCGCTCGCCGAGCTGGCGGTGTTCGCCGCGGTGCTGCTGCTGGCCGGCGTGCTCGGCACGCTCTGGGTCCGGGCCTCGCTGCGCCCGCTGCGCCGGGTGGCGGCCACCGCGTCCCAGGTGGCCGAGCTCCCGCTCGAATCGGGCGAGGTGGAGCTGCCGGCCGGCGTGCCGGACAGCGACCCCCGCACCGAGACCGGCCAGGTCGGGCTGGCATTCAACCGGATGCTCGGACACGTTTCGACCGCGCTGCGGCGCCGGGAGGCCAGCGAGGCGCGGCTGCGCCGGTTCGCCGCCGACGCCAGCCACGAGTTGCGCACCCCGCTCGCCGCGATCCGCGGCTACGCCGAGCTCGGCCTGCTGCGCCCCGGCGACTCGCCCGACGCGGTCACGCACGCGCTTGGCCGGGTGCTGTCGGAGTCGACCCGGATGAGCGTCCTCGTCGATGACCTGCTGCTGCTCGCCCGGCTCGACGCGGGCCGCCCGCTGAGCAGGGAGCCGGTGGACATGACCAGGCTGGCGATCGACGTGACCAGCGACGCCCAGGTCGCCCGGCCCGGCCACCGCTGGGTGCTGGAACTGCCGGACGACCCGGTCCTGGTCCGGGGAGACGAGCACCGGCTGCACCAGGTGCTCGCCAACCTGCTGTCCAACGCCGGGAAGCACACCCCGGAGGGGACGACAGTCACGGTGGGGGTCGGCGGCCGGCTGCCTGGCGGCGAGCCTGGCGCCGGACCGGAGTCCGTCATGCGCGGCACGCTCCCGCCAGAGCCGTGGGTGGTGGTGACCGTGGCCAACGACGGCCACGGCATCCCGTCCGGCCTGCTGCCCGACCTGTTCGAGCGGTTCACCCGGGCGGATACGTCCCGCTCGCACGCGACCAACGCCACGTCCACCGGCCTTGGCCTGGCGATCGTCGACGCGGTGGTCGCCGCGCATCAGGGCGCGGTGCTGGTGACGAGCCGCCCCGGCATGACCCGCTTCACCCTGGTACTCGCCAGGCTCCCCGAGCCGGCCCCGCCGCCCGCGGAGCAGCCGCGCAAACCCCGTCCGGCCGCCAAGGACCCGGACAGGGCCTAGCGCCCCCCGAGACCCGGCCGGGGCCGCCGCGGGGGCGCGGCTCCGGCCCGGCGCCGCAGCCGCCCCACGGCGCGGAACTGTCCCCGCCCGCGGAACTCGTCCGGCGGCGCCGAACCCGGCCGGTGCGCCGAGCCCCACCAAACGGCGCGAAGCGCTTCTTGCTGTTATCTCAGCGGCTCGGGGACTCCCTCATCATTGCGCGTCGTTCGGGCCGGTTTTCCGCCCGAACGATGCGCAATCTTTGCCTGCGCAGGCGCTTCTTGCTGTTATCGCCTGGTCTGCTGGAGTAGCCGAAGATGGTGGATAGCTAGGCACAGCGGGATGTGCTCGGCTATCCACCATCATGAACCGGAGCGCTTGAGGAACGTAACGGGAGCGGTTAGCAGCGCCGCGCGCGGCGCATCTTGCTGTTATCTGCAGACACGCGGTGCAGATTAAGGATGGGGGATCGTTGGGCACCGCGGGGTGTGCTCGACGATCCCCCGTCATGAACTGGACCGGGCCCGCCGGGGCGGGTGCGGTTAGTCGGGTCGGACCGGGCCCGCCGGGGCGGGTGCGGTTAGTCGGCCCGGACTGGGTCGGGGTGGTCGTCCGCCGCTTCGGCGATGGCGGGCTCGACGACGGGCTCGGGGACGGGTGCCGCGGCGGAGGCAGCCTCAGCCGCGCCAGGCGTGGTCTGGGGTGGTGCCTGGAGCGGGCCGCGGCGCATCAGGGTGCCGACGATGAGAGCGCCGCCGAGGAAGATCGCGAAGCCCCACCAGAACACGGTCGTGTAGCCGTGCACCAGGCCCTGGGCCTGGACCAGGTCGATGGCGGACTTGGTCGGCGCGCCGTGGAAGACCATGTGCCCGGCGATGTAGGCGGTCGTCGCCGACGCCGCGATCGTGTTGAACAGCGAGGTGCCGATCGAGCCGCCGAGCTGCTGGCCGGTGTTGACCGTTGCCGATGCCACCCCGGCGTCGCGCGGGGAGACGCCGTAGGTGCCGGTGTTCATCGCCGTGGAGAACAGGAAGCCCATGCCGACGCCGGTAATCATCACCGGGCCGAGGATGACGCCGACGTAGTCCGCCCGCAGGCCGATGTGGGTCAGCCAGAACTGCGCGCCGGCGAGCAGCAGGAAGCCGGTCACCACCAGCGGCTTGGGACCGATCCTGGGCAGCAGCACGATATTGGACACGTTGGCCGCGCCCGCGATGCAGAAGACCATCGGCAGGAAGGCGAGGCCGCTGACCACCGGCGAGAACCCGAGGGTCACCTGCATGTAGTAGGTGAGGAAGAGGAAGATGCCGAACATGCCCGCCCCGACGATCAGGATCGCCAGGTAGGCGCCGCCGCGGTTGCGGTCGAGCACCACCCGCGGCGGCAGCAGCGGGTGCGTCGCCCGGCCCTGCCAGAGGGCGAAGGACGTGAGCAGCACCGCCCCCGCGATCAGCACGAGGTAGGTGGACGGCGTGCCCCAGCTGTGTAGCGCGGCGTTAGAGAACCCGTAGACCAGGCAGAACACGCCGCTCGAGACCAGCAGCACACCCGGGATGTCGAGCTTGGCACCAGCCACCCGCTGCGTCCGCTTCAGCAGCACCGATCCGCCGGCCACCGCGAGTCCGGCGAAGAACAGGTTGATGTACAGGCACCAGCGCCAGGACAGGTACTCGGTCAGCGCGCCGCCGAGCAGCAGGCCGACCGCGCCGCCCGCGCCGGCGATCGCACCGTACACGCCGAACGCCTTGCCGCGCTCCTTCGGGTCGCTGAATGTGGTGGTCAGCAGGGCCAGGGCGGCGGGGGCGAGCATCGCGCCGAACACGCCCTGGCAGGCGCGGGCGGTAACCAGCATGGTGAAGTTCACCGACGCGCCGCCGACCGCAGACGCGCCGGCGAAGCCGATCAGGCCGGTAATGAAGAGGACCTTGCGTCCGACGAGATCCGCCACCCGGCCGCTGAACAGCAGCAGGCTGCCGAACGACAGCGAGTACGCGGTCACGATCCACTGCCGGTCGACGTTGCTGAAGACCAGGTCTCGCTGCGCGGATGGCAGCGCGAGGTTCATCACCGTCATGTCGAGCACGACCATGAGCTGCGCGATTCCGATGACGACGAGGATGAGCCAGCGCCGCGGGTCGGGCTCCGCGCCCGCATTCGGCCCCTGGCCGTGCAGCGCCGCTCCGGTTTCCCCCGCTGGCACGGGGACGCTTGCCTCGGACATTCCGTTCACCAATCTGGAGGGTTTTTCTCCGTTTCGGGACTGAGCATAACACGAAGCGGAGGAAGTACCTCCGTTCGGGGTACTCTGTACCTATGACGGTTCGAGCCGAGGAAACGTCACCGGACGGTACTGGTGAGCGCCCGCTTCGCAGGGACGCGGAGCGGAACCGGCAGCGCATCCTTGCCGCCGCTGCGGAGGTGTTCACCGAGCACGGCCTCGACGCGACCCTGGACGAGGTCGCGCGGGCGGCTGGCGTGGGCGTCGGCACGGTCTACCGCCGGTTCCCCGACAAGGAATCGCTGGTCGCAGAGTTGTTCCGGGACCGGATCGACGCTCTGGTCACGGTCGCGGAGGAGGCATGCTCGGTGCCGGACCCGTGGCAGGGCCTGGCCTCCTACCTTGAGTTCGCCACGTCGGCCCTGGCCGGCGACCTCGGGCTGCGGCAGCTGATGATGTTCGCCACCTACGACAGGGACCAGGTCTGCTACGCACGGGACCGGATGTTCCCGGTTCTCTCCCGGCTGGTCGAGCGCGCGCAGGCGTCCGGCCAGGTGCGCGACGACTTCCGCGCCACCGACGTCAAGCTGATCGCGTTCATGCTCGCCTCCGTCGCGGAGTACGCCGCAGCCATCCGGCCCGAGATCTGGCGACGCTACCTGACGCTGCTCCTCGACGGCCTGCGCCCGGCCAGGGGTACGGTCACCCCGCTGCCGGTGCGCGCGCCGACCCCGGACGAACTCCTAGCGGCGATGCGCGCCAACGGCCACCGTCGCTAGTGCCGCGTCCAGAAACGTTCTTCGTGTAATTGATCTTTAGCCGTGCGCTTGTCAGGCTGCTTTCGAGCGGGT
>Ga0335074_10002711_pt1 | contig 24082 bp, 22 predicted proteins | sample Lox_Sample_23_FD_206715 | JGI IMG/M metagenome (GOLD analysis project Ga0335074, IMG submission 206715) | Soil microbial communities from Loxahatchee National Wildlife Refuge, Florida, United States - Lox_Sample_2.3 | ecosystem: Environmental > Terrestrial > Soil > Wetlands | place: USA... | reverse complement strand
AGGACGTGCCGAAAGACGAGACCCTGCGTGATGGCGCTCGCCAGGGCCGGAACGATTTCTGGCACATTGGTTACGACGGGCCGTGTCCTCCACCGGGAAAACCTCATCGTTACTTCTTCAGACTGTTTGCTCTGGATGCGAAGCTCGATCTGGGGGCCGGGGCGAACCGAGATGAATTGGACCGGGCGAAGAAGGGACATGTGCTGGCACGAGGCGAAGTGATGGGCGTGTATGGGCGGTGACGAGCCTGAAACTACTGATTGCACACCATAGGATTGGCACGAAAAATGGATTGGTAGCGCTACCGGGAATCGAACCCGGGTTTTAAGATTGAGAATCTCACGTCCTAACCCCTAGACGATAGCGCCTTTGTTGTGAATAACTTACACGATAGAAGCGACCTTACTATCCAGTTTACTATCCAATCTGCTAGAATCCGATCCCAGAGACGCAGCAAGCACGCTCTGGACGAAAATCTCTTCGCCCGCCTGGCAGCGGGAGGGATTCAGCGCGACATGGACAACAACTACGGACATGCGGTCAACCTTAAACAGTATCGCCGGTTGAACGGAAAATGGCAATTCGTTCCCGTCGTCAAGGAGAACGGTAAACCCAATCCCAAGCTGGTCTTGATCGACGGCAAAGTGGTCAGCTCAAAGGGCGGCGTCTTCTACCTTGATTGGCGCGAAGAGGGCAAGCGCCGTACCCGGCCCGTTGGTTCTTCGCCGCGCGGAGCCCTCGAAGCTTGGCGTCTTCAAAGCGGCATCCGCACTGGCGAAATCCAACCCGAAGATGAACCAGATGATTCCGGCAAAGGGCTCTCCATCGATCGGGCGATCGAGAACTTCCTGGTCGAGGTCAAGGCCACCAAAGGCGAGCGTACCTACAAGGAGTACCGGCATCACCTCGATTGGTTCCGGGCCCGCTGTGCGAAACGCTACGTTTCGGAGCTTGACCGCTCCGATGCCATGAAGATGTTCGCCCAGGGGAGAGAGGAACGCGCCAACGGGCAGCCGCTTAATCAGAAAACGATCAACAAGCGGGTTATTGTCACGCTCAACGCCATGCGCAGCCAGGGCGCGGCGATTGAGATGAAGAAGGGCGACTGGCCCAAAACGATCGAGAAAAAAATCGAGATCTACCAGCCCGAAGAACTGAAGAAATTCTTCGACGCCTGTGGACCGGAGGAGCGACTCGTGTTTCAGGTCTTCCTCTGCACCGGATTTCGTGAGCGCGAAGTAGCCACGCTGTCGTGGTCAGATATTCACTGGAAAGAGGGCAAGCTCGGAGTCTCGGCCAAACCTGCGCTGCGCTTCACACCGAAAAGCTACGAGGAGCGGAGCGTGCCGGTTCCGATGTCGCTCATCGCGGCGCTACGCGAGCGCAAGAAGACGAGCGACTCCCTCCTCGTGTTTCCTACTCTGCCCCATCCCACGCGGCCGGAATATGGCGCCGGCAACAAGCCGGACGGCCGCATGCTCATCCTGTGCAAAGAGGTTGCATTCCGCGCGGGGCTGAACTGCGGCCACTGCAAAGGCGAATACACCGTCTATGCACTCAGCAAAGGCATCGCAGCGAAAGTGAAGCGTACGTACAAGTGCGACACTGCGCCGCGCTGCGGGAATTGGTACCTGCACAAGTTTCGTCACACCTTCGCCACGAACATTCTCCAGTCCGTCGATATTCGGAGCCTGCAGGTGATGCTCGGCCACAAGAACATCGCGACCACGGAGAAGTACCTCAAGTCGCTGCGGCTCGACCAGCTCCGCGAGAGAATCGAATCCTCGACGCTGGCTGCATACGTGTAGGTTGGCGGCTCAATGTGCTAGTGCGAATTCCACGAGGCTGCGCGCAAGTGCTTATCAAGCGTAAAGCCTCACTTTGACAGTACCTATGATGAGGCCAAGTACTAGAATTTCTCTTGTTTAGGCTGCACCAAATGTGGTGCAATAGCTGCGACATTCCATTGCTTGGTACCCTAAAGCGATATTATGTCTGCGACTCAAGGAACCCCGAGAGAGAAGAAGATGACAGCCGGTCGCGCGATCAGAAAGCTCGTCACGGCGCACGCTCAAGGCGATGCACAGCAGTTTCGTGCTGCGTTGACTGAATACATTAGCGAAGAGCGCAGCAAACGCCATCATAAGCTCGCTGATGATCTGGAACGGATCTTCGGTAATGGCACGCCCTCACCAAAGCTAGAGACACTAACTGTATTTCGCCCAACGGGCTCCGACTTGCCGCGTGACAAAGAGAAAGGAACACTCTTACTCGAACTCTTCGAGCCTACAGTTTCCTTGACCGAAATGGTCGTGAATGACTCCGTTCGATTCCCTCTTGAACGGATCATCAATGAACAACGCAGACGAGATATTTTGATGAGCTATGGCCTCAGCCCATTGCGAAAAATTTTGTTCTGCGGCCCTCCGGGTTGCGGAAAAACGATGGCGGCGGAGGCCCTTGCGAAGGAGTTGTACTTACCGCTCGTTTTGGTTCGATTTGACGCTGTCATTTCATCATATTTGGGAGAAACGGCTGCAAACCTTCGACGCGTGTTTGATTTTGCGGCATCGCGCCCGATGGTGCTGCTGTTTGACGAATTTGACGCGATCGGTAAGAAGCGCGATGACGCGGAGGAACATGGGGAATTGAAGCGAGTGGTGAACGCGTTTTTGCAGATGCTTGACAGTTCACGCGGAGACGCTTTAACAATCGCAGCCACGAACCACGAGAGCATGCTCGATCCCGCCCTTTGGAGGCGATTCGACGAAGTTATAGTGTTCCCATCTCCCACAATGGCTCAAATCGAAGAATTGCTGAAACGTCATCTCCGTCAAGTTGGAACATCGGAAGTCGATTGGGAGACCTCTGCGAGAGTATTGAGCGGATCCTCCCACTCTGAAGTGATGCGGGTCGCGCAGGATGCCACGAAGATCTGCCTATTGAGCGGGAATAAGAGCGTTAACGGAGGCATTCTGGAGCAGGCGATACAGCTGCAGGAAGGGCGCCTCAATTTGCAGCGGGCTCTGAGTCGCAGAACCAGCGAGTAAGGTCTTCTGGACCATGGGAACTCCAACTATCGTCCACCGCCATCCTCACTTGCAGCTTGTTGCGGAGGACAGACATTTCGATCGTCGTCGCAGACCCGCTCCTCCGTCGCCGCCGCCACCGCGAGTGCGGGCAGAGTTTGGTCCCTCCCTTGCCGATAGGCTGACTGAGCTGGAAAACGAGATAGGTCTAGCCCAAGCAGTCGCACCTCAAATTCAACCGCACCTAATCTTTCGCATTCCGCTCGCAAAGGGCGCGGTCGTCGACGAGATATCTAACAGACTAAGAGAAGTTAATATCATCCCCGTCAGCATTGAACCGGATCGTGCAGTCATTGGATTTCGCGACCAGGTCGAACTAAACGAATTTCGGGCGGCCATCCAGGCCTACGTCCGCGGCCCAGGGATCAACCGAAAGACTGGTGAACACTACAAAAGTACTAAATGGGATCTCTTCGAGTACATTGAGCCCGAGGGTCTGAAACTTTGGAGCCGGGAAGACCGAATTGGAGGGCGCCTAAGAGATCTGATCGGAGATACCGGAGAAGCGATTCAAGCGAACCACTCCTATGTCGTGGACGTCGAGATTTGGCACCGGGGTACACGGGATTTGGCGACGGCATCGCTCCAGGAACTCCGCGACCTAGTCGCCTCACGCGCACGGGCGGACGGCATGGTTCTAGACCACTTTGTTGGCGATCATCTCTGTCTCGCCCGCGTGAGGGCCTCCGGCACTCTCCTGTCGTCGCTGCTCGGTCTCGATGCGATCGCCGAGATAGAATTGCCTCCCGAGCCGGAACTCAACCTAGCCGAAGTAAGAAATGTCACAGCCCGTGACTTTCAACCTACCCCGGCACCAGACCCAAACGGGCCCCGGCTCTGTATTGTCGACAGTGGTCTGACAGCGAACCATCCGCTTCTCGCTCTCAACGTGGCAGGAATCTCGTCAGAAATGTCGACCACAACAACCCCAGCGGACGAACATGGCCACGGAACAATGGTAGGCGGCCTCGCAGTGTTCGGGAGCGTCCGAGCGTGCTATTCCAGTGGTATATTCTCGTCTCCTATTCGACTGTTTAGTGTGCGCGTCTTGGATGCAAACAATCGATTCGACGACGACAAACTGATCGTCAATCAAATCGAAGCAGCCATCATGCAGTTCTACAGGGCACCCCACAATTGCCGAGTATTCAATCTCTCCGTCGGCACCGGCTATCCCGCATTTACGAATGGAGTGGACCGACAGACTGTCTGGGCGGAAGCTATGGACATTCTGGCCCGAAAGCTGAAGGTTCTTTTGGTTATTTCAGCCGGCAACCTAATCGACATTTTCGGGATGACGAGCAATGATGCCGAAGCGCTAGTGAGGCACTATCCTGCCCATCTATTGGCTGAGTCTGCGCGCTTGTGCGATCCCTCAACTGCCGCAATCGCGGTAACAGTTGGCTCCTTGGCAGAACACGATAGGGCCGCGGTGAGACACGGAACCACCGCCAACGACATAGTCAGAGCTGTTGCTCGAAGGGAACACCCATCCCCGTTTACTCGCTGCGGGCATGGCGTAAACGGAGCAATCAAGCCTGAATTTGTCGAGTATGGAGGAAACGCTGTCTTCGCCGGGACCGGGAATCTCCGAAGAATTGGCAAAGATGCAGGGACATCCGTCATGTCGCTGTCGCATAGGCCGCTTCAACAACTTTTCCAATTTGACGTGGGAACTAGCCTGGCGGCGCCCCTCGTCGCTAGATCGGCGGCCCTGGCTTGGAATGAACTTCGTAACCTTCTGAACAGCGATCCGCATCCGAATCTCGTGCGTGCCGTTCTCGCATCCGCCGCGACGGTACCGGCAGAAGTCGAGGCTCTATTCCCAGGTGACAAGGATGCCGTTTTTAGGTTGGCAGGATATGGCCGCATCTCCCCTGAAAACGCGCTGACCTCCTCAAACCATCGGGTCACAATGGTCGCACAAGGAACCATCGGGATCGACACGTTCACCGTATACGCAGTCCCCATAACAGACGAGTTTCTTGGTGCGCCGGGGAAAAAGAGGATTCGCGTGGCATTGGCGTTTGACCCACCTGTGCGCCGTCGCAGAATGGATTACCTGGGAATTCTGATGAATTTCCAAATGATCCGAGGCAAGACTCTTCCTGAGGTCATTGCGGCATTTGAAGCTGTCGGTCCAGGGGAGGAGGCAGAAGACGCGATTCCAAACCCATTCAATATTCCTTTCGAGCCCAAGGGAAGGCCTCGGGGTGCTGATTATCGGCGTAACACGAGCACCCTGCAGGTGGGGAGCTTCCAATTTGAGAGAGGCGCGGCTCGTTACGGCGACACATATTGGCTGCTTGTACGCTCCCAGAGAAAATGGGCACCCGCTGAGATTGAGCGGCAGGATTATGCCGTCACCGTCACGCTGGAGGCACTCGAGGACGAACTCTATAACTCGGTGTCCCTACGCCTACAGCAGAGGACTCGTCTTCGTGGGCGAGCGCGAGTGTAGCCGAAATCTTTGGCTCACGATTGCCAAGAAGAATTGCGCTACTGGCAAAATCTATCCAAACCAGCTTCCAGTCGGATTTCACAGCCGACGGTGGAAGGCTCTCTTCCGAGAGTACGTCAGGGTCACGGCGTCGTATTCGGGATCGAGCAGCCGGTCAAGCGTGGCGCGCCTCCTGTGCATCCAGCGCGCCATCCCTGCGTTGGAAAGCTGCTTCTCTTTCTTGGCAGTTTTGATCTGACGTGCCAGCACACGCTTGAGAACCGTCGTAGTCACTTCTGCGGAGTTTGATGGGCATGGCCGATGCTCAATGGGGCCGTGATGCAAAATGGTCATCACAGACTGCGTACTTGTCATTTGATCGGGATCGACGTTCCGGGGCAGAGTTGGGCATAACGCGGCCCAAATTGGGCCGCCGGAGGTGCCCAATGAACACGCATTCTCTTCGCATCGCTCGGCGCGGCCCAAGTCTTCGCCCGTGGCTGCGCCGGAATTGTCCCGCGCTCATCTTCTTCACGCTGGTTATCATCGCCCCGGCATTTGCTCTTGCCCAGAGCGGTTCGCCGTTCGATACCGGCTTCACCAATCTCCAGACCCTCTTCACCGGGACGGTCGCCAAGGTCGCCAGCCTGATCGCCATTGTGATCGGCGGCTACCAGTTCGCTCACGGAGAAGCAGGAAGTAAGCGCGCAATCGCAGGCATCGTTGCCGGCACCGGCATCGCCGTAATGGCCGCCAATGTCCTGAGCTGGCTCTGGGGAATCTAAGTATACCCGAGTTTTGCAGAAGGAAAAAATCCGTTCAACCGTAGTTTTCTCGCTGAATTAGCTAACCCCAGTGCCAGGTCAAAGCGTTACCGAGGAAGTTCATGCAGATGGCCCCGACAACTCGCCGACGCAACCGGGTGTACAAGAGCCTGCATAAGCCGCTCACATATCTCGGCGTTGAGCGCACGTTGTTTTTCTTCGTCTGCGTAGCTGCCGTCGGCGCATTCAACTTGTTCAACAGCTTACTGGCCGGGATCGCCGTCTTCATTGGCGGCTACGCATTCGGCCACTGGGTCACGAATGCCGATCCGGCATTTCTGCGCATCCTGGCTCGTTCCGAGCGATACAAGACCCGATATGACGCCGCCAAGGTGACAGTACCCCGCGTGGAGGTGCGCTGATGTTGCGCCTCGACATAATTCTCAAGCCCTGGAACGATGCAGCCGCGTTTTGCGATCACATCAACCTGTACGGCTTTTGGAATGAAACCACGTTTCTGACCAAAAGCGGCGACCTGGGCGTGGTGCTGCGCGTGACCGGCATCGATTACGAAAGCCTCGACTACGGCGACCAAGAACGAGATGTCAAGCGTCTCGAAGCCGCGCTCAAGAACTTCGAGGCCGGCTTCCACGTCTACCAATACCTGTTCAAGACCAACCGGCCTGAGATTCCTTTCGCCAAATATGACGATCCCATCGTGCAGACGATGCAAGATCGGCGCCGGCAGCACTTTGAAGAGAAAGCAGACCGTTTGTTTGAGATCGAGATCTATTATGTGATTCTCCTCGAAGGCTCGCAGTCGAAGACCGGCGTCCGCGCCGCACTTGGGCGACTCTTTAACGATCCGGCGGGCGGTTTGAACGAGCTGAAGGCCCAGTTCTCGAATGGTGGCATGAAAACGCTGCTTCGCGAAGAGATCGACCGCGACCTGGAGCGGCTTGAACAGCGCGTGCAGGCGTTTACCCACCAGCTTGCCGACTTCGTGCGCATTGAGGCGCTGGACTCGAAAGGCCAGTTCCGCTTTTTTCGCCGGCTCCTCAACTACGACGAGTGGCGTATCGCCGGGAAGCCGAAAGACTGGAAGCCTCTCGACAGCCAGGTCGTCAACTCCGAGCTTGACCCTGAGCGCCATCACCTCAAGGTCGGCGACGATTACATTCGCATTCTGACCATGAAGGAATGCATCGGCGAAACCAGGCCGCTCGTGTTCGACGCGCTGCTCAAGATTCCAGCGAACTTCGTTGCCGTTTCGGAATGGACGCCGCTTTCCGGCGCCGCAGCCCGCAAGGAAGTGAACAAGCGCCGCCGGCACTTCAACATCTCAAAAACGGGGTTCATTTCGCAGCTCGGCAATGATCCGGCGAAAGTTAATCCGCGTGACGTGCTGGTGGACGAATCGAAACAGGCCGACATCGAAAACCTCGGCGACTGCCTGCGCGCGCTGGGCGAGGGGCAATATCTCGGCGAGTTTTCACTGACCATCGTGCTCCATGGGAAAGAGCCGCGGGCCGTCGATTCTCTGGTGGGCGAGTTCGCCGGGGTGTTCACCAATGCTGATGGTGCGCTCTATGCCGAGACCTACAACCAACTCAATGCCTACTTCGCCATCGTGCCCGGCAATTATGCCTTCAACCTACGCAAGCTCCTCATCCTCAACACGAACTATGCCGATCTCTCGTTCCTGTTCACCATCTTGCCGGGCGAAAAGGTCAATTCGTACCTGGGCGGCGAATACCTGGCCGTGCTCGAAACGGACAACCAGACGCCCTACTATTTCAACCCCAATTGGTACGACGTGGCGCACGGGCTCATGCTGGGGGCCACCGGCGCCGGCAAATCATTCCTGTGCAATTTCATCCTGCAAAACGCACAGAAATATAAGCCCCGCACGTTCATCTTCGACATCGGCGGAGGCTACGAGCCGTTGACCACAATCTTCGGCGGCTCTTACGTAAACGTAGGCCGCGAAGCACGCGATTTCACCATCAACCCATTCTCTCTTGAGCCCACGAATGAAAACCGGGAGTTCCTCTTCAGCCTGCTGCGCGTGCTGATCGAGGGGCGCGACGAACGGCGGCGCCTGGACTTCACGGGTGAGAGGAAGTTGTGGGACGCCATCGAGCGCATCTACGTATTCCCGCAGAGCCAGCGGACGCTCTCAAACCTTGCCGCCATTGTCGGCGAGCTGAAAGACAGGCTGCATCGCTGGACGCGCGCGGGGCAGTACGGGTTCCTGTTCGACAACCCCGAAGACACCCTCACATTCAACACGTTCCAGACCTTCAACTTTGCCGGCTGGAGCGACGCACCCGAGCTTTTGGAGGCTCTTCTGTTCTACATCTTGCACCGCGCATCGCAGGAGATCTGCAGCCCGCAGCAGCTTGCCACGTTCAAGGTGTTCCTGTTGGATGAGGCGTGGCTCTTCATGCGAAACGAAGTTATCCGCAACTACATCGTGCAAGCGCAGAAAACCTGGAGAAAACACAAAGCCGCGATGATTCTTGCTACGCAGTCCATTAAGGAATTGCAAGAGTCGGGATTGCTGCCCGTCGTGGCCGAAAGCTGCCCGACCAAGATTTTCCTCGCCAATCCCAACATGGACTGGGAGATTTACTCCACGGCATTCAAGTTGAACACAACGGAGCGCGATCTAATCGCCGACCTCGTTCCACCGGGTCAGATGGTGATTCGCCAGGGGCCGAGATCGAAGAAAGCTCACTTGAATGTCGATCCCGTTACGCGCTGGATGGCAGTCAACAGTGCGGACGAAAATCTCTTGCGCCGTGAATACTTCAACCGCTATGGCATCGTCGATGGCCTGCGCCGTTTGGCCGACGAGTGGCCTCACGGCCGGCGCGGGCAGACCCAGACCCTCAACCGTATTACTTCCGGAGCAGCAGCATGAAAAGCAAACTCATCTTCATCGCAGGAATCGCTCTGCTCCTGCCTCGATTTGGAGCATCGGCGCAGGAGCCGTCCGCGCGCACCGTCCAATACCACTCGCAGGACATCGTGGCTATTCACGGCAAGCTCAAGTATACAACGCTGATCGAGTTGCCCCCAACCGAGAAGATCATGGAAGCGGCCACAGGCGACAAGGAATACTGGATCGTGGATGTGGTTGGAAATTTCTGCTTCGTGCATCCAGCCAAAGCCGGCATCAGCTCGAACCTCAACCTCATCACCGACAAGGGCAACATTTACAGCTTTACATTGCAAGAAGTGTCGGCTCCGGCTGGCGCGGCGGACCCGCCGCCCGACCTCAAGGTGATCGTGGAGCCGGTTGACCGGTCCGCGATCGTTGCCGCCAGCGGTCCGCCACAGTTCGTGCCCGCCGCGCAACTCGAACAATCGCAACAGGCCCTCGCCGCAGTGCAGTCGCATATCGAGCAGGCCGTGGACGAATATAAGAGCGCCTACCCGCTATCGCTCAAGTTCGACTACGCGTTTCAGGCTAACCAAGAACCATTCGACATCGAAGCTATCTATCACGACGACAAGTTCACCTATATAAAAACCAATGCGCCGGAGAAGTTCTCTATCTACGAAATGCGCGACGGCAAACCAAATGTCGTAACGTACCAGCTCGAAAATGGCACCTATGTTATCCCGAAGGTCATGGATTCGGGCTATGTGGAACTGGGCAAGAAGCGCATGGAATTCTCGCGCAAGGGCTGAGGGGGGCGCTATGGCGGAACCGATAGCAAATTCCCTTGCTCAGGCCGCAGCCGGGGCGGAACTGCACGGCGCGGAGAGCGAGCCGAAGGGCGTGCTGCCGAAGAATCTGAAGCTGTGGGTTTATGTGGGCGCCGCGTTTCTCGTGATCGTGGCTGCGATTTTCGGCGGCAAAGGAATGAAGACGGCCTCACACCAGAGTGCTGCCTCGCATCAGGCACCGCAGCCCGCGCTTCAGGATAACACGGACAATAACGCCCAGGAACTCAAGAGCGACGCCGCGGCGGCGGAGCAAAAGATGACGCAGCAGGGCGCGAATTCATCAGACCCGGCGCTCCCGAACGCGACACCGGCGCAACAAGCCGCGGCTGCGGCTTACGGCCCGAATGGCCAGCCGGTTACCTGCATCCCCGGTCAGCCTTGCCCGCAACAGCAACCGCAGCTCTCGCCAGCAGCCCAGGAGGAGCAGCAGCTTGCCGCAAAGGACCGGGAACTTGCCTATGAGTCGCGGTTTGCATCGAATCTGGTATACACGCGAGCGCCGGACCAGCCTTCCGAAAGATTATCCTCTCCTGCCTTGGCGAACAGCGCAGGCGCAACCGGCCCGCAACAAGGCTTTGCTGCAAACCCGGCTGCGCCCGATCCGCCGGCGAGCAGCCTGATCCCGTCGCGCACGCCAGGCGATCCGCAAGTATCCTCGTCGCCGACATCGGCGCAAGCGCAGGGCCAAGCCCAAACCCAGGCTCAGCGACGGCCGGAGGTGAACATCGATGCGGCGACCGGACAACCTTATGTGATCTACGAGGGGACGACCTTGGACTGCGTTTTGATGAATCGTCTCGACGGAGATGCGCCCGGCCCGGTGAAGGTGCTCGTCTCGAATCCCGTGTACTCGCACGATCGCCAGCATGTGCTGATTCCAGACGGAACCATTGTCCTGGGTGAGGCGCGGAAGATCGGCGCCACCGGGTTCGGCCAGCAGCGGCGGATGGCCGTCGTCTTTCACCGCATGATTATGCCCGATGGGTATTCCGTGGACCTCGACCAATTTCACGGGCTTGACCAGGCAGGCGAAGAAGGTCTGAAAGATAAGGTCAACAACCACTACATGCAGATCTTCGGAACATCGATCGCACTTGGCGTGATTGCCGGTGCGGGCGAGATTGAAGAGGGCGGAGGAATGATCTCAACCAACGGCTCCCAAGCGTTTGCGACGGGAGCCTCGGCCAGCGTGTCCCAGTCGGCAACTACGACCCTCGACCGCTTCATTCAAATTCCGCCGACGATCACGATCCGCGAAGGACACCGCGCAAAAGTGTATTTCACGCAGGATATGCTGCTGCCTGCGTATGAGAACCACACCATTCCCCAAACGTACTGAGGTGCTGACATGCAGAAGATCGCCGTTGCGCTCCTGTTCTCATTGTTCATCCTCTGTGGCTGCAAAAAGCATGTAGCCTGCGACCCGGCGGATTCAGAAGCGGTCTGCAAAGGATTCCAGCAGTGCCTCCGCTCTGACACATCTACCGAAGTTTGCCGGATGGCGGAACAGGATGCCAACAAGATTGGCAAAGGCGCTAACTCGACTGCGCCACCGCCTAAGAATTGATTTCCCAAACCCGGAGGTTCCCGATGAAGCGCATCGTTCCGATGCTCGCAGCCCTGTTTTTGTCCGTCAACGTCGCGCACGCTCAGTTTGGTTCGGGCATTGTCTACGATCCCACCCAATCTGCTCATGCAATCGAGCAGATTTCTCAAGGCCAACAGGTTTTCACGAATACGGTGAGGCTGGCTGATAACGCAATTGCCACCTACAACCTTGCCCACGAGATGGCGTTGGCTCCGCAGAGTCTATATCAGCCGTTCCTGTCTCCCTCGACCTATTGGATGATGCTGAATCAGGCGGCAAACACCTACGGCAACACCCGGCAGTGGACCAGCTCGGTAAACACGGGTGTTGGCGCGAATCTCGGCTATCAGCAGGCCTCGATCCCGCGCACGAGCCAAATCAGCGGTTACGGAAGTCTCAGTACACCTGGACAACAGCAAATTGCCGCAGAAGGCGCAACCGTCGATCTCAACGACTCCATCACCAGCAGCAACATGCAGACCCTCGGCACCATCCGTGCCAACGCGCAGCAGCGCCAAGCGGACATCAATGCGCTCATTAGCGCTTCACAGTCGTCCGATCCATCGCAACATACCGAGATGGCTACCCTGCAGCGCATCAACAAGGCATTGATTGTTCTGATTCAGGAGCAACAGGAGGCAAATCAGATCAGTCAGGCATACACCCTCCAGCGTATCGTCGCGCAGAAACAGCAGCAGGACACCTTGAAGGCTGGCTTTCAGGATACGGCGAATTTCACGAGCACCTACCAGACGCAGGTTGCACCGGCCTATCAAGGCGGTGCGCAGGCTCTGACCTACTGAGGTGAACTATGGGCGTTCTGAACTGGATTACGCAGGGCTGCGATGCACTGACCGGCGCCGCCGCTCCCACGATCGACGCGATGGGTTTGCGCATTTGCATTGCGCTTGCCACCATCATGCTCGTCTGGTTCGGTGTACAGGAAGCCCTTGCCTCCAGCCACGGGGGCACGGGCTTCCATGTGGGCAAGTTCCTGAGTTTCTTTGTGCTCATTACCTTCGCCTATACCCTGGTGCGGTTCTACGATTCGAGCATCCCTGGCGTTGGCCAGTCATTCCGCGGCTTCATCAATGGCGGCGCGCAGTACTTGGTCACGGTCATCGGCAACGACAGCATCACCAGCATTCAGAACACACTAAGCCAGGCCCAGTCTGCCGAAGGGCCCGGCATGACGAAGGCAATCCTCAACCCGTATTACGCCATCGTCTATTTCGTTATTCAAGCTCTGGTTGCCACGTTCTCCGCCGTTGTGAGTGCGATCGTTGCCTACGGCGCCATCGGGAGCGCGGTGATCGGCCTCGTTGGACCGATTTTTATTCCTTTCATCGTTTTCAATAAGCTGGAGTTTCTCTTTTGGGGATGGCTCAAGGCATTCATCGGCTTCTGCTTCTATAAAGTCCTAGCCGCAGCGGTATTGAGCATCCTGGCGCATCTACTCGCGCAGTATTACACCCAGGTCGTCAACTTCTCCGATCCTGGCACTATGGTGCAGGAACTTCCCTTGCTCATTCTTCTCGTGCTGGTAAATATCTACATCCTCTTCAAGATTCCAACGATCACGGCCTCGCTCTTCTCCGGCCATGTCGGCGGGCATGGGATTGGCGCGGGCGGGATGATTACCGCTGCAATTCTCAGGATGGTCTAGTCAATACGGAGGCATTCAATGGCGACCGCGACGAGATCTTCAATCGAAATCACTCCCGCCGGCGACCAGTATCTCGAAGGGAACGCCGATCCGCTGGTGATGAACACTTACCTTCGGATCACGATTCTCGTGCTGGCCGTCGTTTGCCTTGTACTCGCCGCGCTCGTGTGGAGGAGCCAGAAGGCACTGGCCGAGGTTCATCCCCTGATCGTGCGAATCAACGACGTAGGCCGCGCGGATGTGATCGACTACCGCAACTTCCAGTACAAACCCCAAGAGGCCGAGAACAAATATTACCTGACGCGCTGGGCGGAACTTTATTTCAGCCGCAATCGCTTCACCATCGAGCGCGACCAGACCAACGCCCTTTACTTTCTGAATGGCGACGTGCAGCGATCGGTGATCGACCAGGAACGCAAGGATAACGTCATTGCCAACTACCGCAGCGACAGCTCGCTCCCGTTCGTAGACGTGGAGGTGAAGAACGTTGTGCTCGACGACCTGCGGCAGTCTCCCTATTCGGCCCGGATCGAGTTCGAGAAGGTGTACACGAACCCGGCCGATCAAAGCGAACTCAAGCGGGAGCGATGGACGGCAAGCGTCACTTACGTCTTCCGCGAGACGGTAAAGAACAATGAGCTGGCCGTGAATCCCTTGGGGTTGACCATCGTCCGCTTCCGGGCCGACCAGGCGTTCGAGTGATCGAAACTACTTCCCATTCGTGGCGGTCGTCATGTCCTATCGCGGCTCTCAAATACGGCCAGGGCGCCCTTCGGCGCTACACCGGAATCGGCGTCCACAGACGCAGCGGGTCAAGATGCGTGGCCGTTTTCGCCGGCCGATCTTCACCGTTGTGACAGCGCGAGGTGTCGGACGCATAGCGGCAGGCATTGTCATCCTGCTCCGTAGCCGCGCGGCGGTGCACTCCATAAGGCAATCGTCTCCCGACTTCTCCCTTGCTTGTCCGGTCACGCGCTTCGGGGCTATTCATGCGCTCGGCGGCACGGCGTCGCTCTGCTTCGTTCGCTGGGGCGAACGCCCTCAGGGTCTTGGTTCCTCCCGTTGGGCACCCTCCAAGAAAGCGCGACTTGGCACTTGGGAGCATGGCCCTCTCGCTCAGGCTTCGCCAATGGGTGACCCGGCCAATCCGGGAATTCACTTGAGGAGACTCGATCATGTATAGCAACCGCCTTTCGCTCATCGGCTTTTTAGGGCAGGACGCCACCGCCCACACCGCGAACAATGCCAGTTTCACCGTACTCTCGCTCGCCACGAAGAGCTCGTACAAGGACAAGAAGACCGGCGAGTACAACGGCCACACCGAGTGGCACCGCTGCATCGTCTGGGGCAAGCTGGCCGACTACGCGAAGACTTTGAAGAAGGGCGCGCACCTGGCCGTCGAGGGCGAGCTCAGGAGCCGCGAACGCACGGACAAGAAGACTGGCCAGAAGCAGCGCGTATGGGAAGTTCGCGTGTCTTCGATCCTGAAGCTCGACCGGGCCGAGAAGGCCAGCCCGGAAGAAGCCGCGGAGGTTGAGTTCAACCCCGAGGAAGAGGCGGCGTAAGGCCGCTTCTTCCTCATCCTCGAAGCCCGGTTGACACCGGGCTTCGTTGCTGGAAAGGACACGATGAGCTTCGAGTTATTGCGCCCGTTTCTTCGTCCGATCGAGGAACTTTTGCTCGATCACGATGTGAGCGAAATCATGGGCAATCCCAATGGGACCTGGTACGCCGAGCGCGAGGGGGAGCTGTCACGGCTACCGAATGTTTCCTTCGACCCCGCAGCCTTGCGCACCGGCCTTGAAGTGATCGCCAACAACCTGGGCAAGCGCCTCGACGAAGACAACCCGGTAGTGGAAGCGCGGCTTCCCGAAGGCAGCCGCCTTTGCGGCTACATCCCCCCGGCTGTCCAGCCCTGGCCCGGCCTCACCATCCGCAAGTTCACCGGCCGCCATTTCAGAATCGATGACCTGATTGTGCGCGGCACGCTTACGCAGACGCTCGCGTACTTCCTATGGGAGCAGATTCGAGTCGGTAAAACCGTGCTCATCAGCGGCGGAACGGGGACCGGGAAGACGACCCTGCTCAACGTGCTCGCCCAGGCTATCCCCGAGGACGAGCGGATTGTGACGATAGAGGACACCGCGGAGCTTCTGATCCAGAAGCCGAACATCGTCGGCTTCGAGTGCCAGAACGACACATACAAGAAGCCGCTCTCCATTGAGCAACTGCTGAGAACGGCCCTGCGCTGCCGGCCCGACCGAATCATCGTCGGCGAGGTTCGCGGAACCGAGGCTCGAACATTGCTCGACTCGCTCAACACGGGGCACTCGGGTTCGCTTGCGACTATCCACGCGAACTCAGCGGCAAAGGCGCTCCGGCGCTTCGCGACTCTCGTGCTGCACAGTCATCCGCAACTAAGCTACGCGGACGTGGAGGCGGAGATCGGCGAGGCGGTCGATTACGTCGTCCATGTCGAACGGCAGCCGGGCCGCCGCGTGATCCGTGAAGTTCTCCAGATCCTCGATTACAACCGCGCCGAACAACGATTTGTGACCGAGATGGTATTCAACGCCGATACGGACCGGATCGCGAAGGCCGATCAACCAGAAATTCCGTTCTTCGGATTCTTCGGAGTGCCCGGAAAAGGAGCGACCAATGGATCTACATCGAAGCCGGAACCCTGGTTTGAATGACGCAGCCGGATCGCTCTGCCGCGAGCCGAGCTGGACCAGCCGGCACACCGCCGCGCTTTGGGCCCTCGAGGATGGCGCCGATGCCGAACTATTGGCCAGGCAGTTGGCCCGCCGTTACGGAAAGGCGAGCGCGCGGCGAACTGTGGACATCGCCTCGGGGCGGCTTTGGCTCGCCGAAGGTTTTCCCGTTGAGGAGGTCGCCACGATGCTGGAGGCGCGTCACCGGTTTGAACTGTCCGCTTCCGAATGCCGGGCACACGCGGTTGAGGTTATCTTGGACGTCCGGCAGGCGATGCTTGCCGAAAGCAAGGGCCGGATCAGTCCGCGCGATGAGGTGAGGAATGCCGCCGCTTGAAACGAACTGCGCATTCGGATCGGCCTGCCGATTCGCTCTCGTTCCAGCTACGATTCGGGATCGAAAGCAATGCTCATGCAGGTCGCAATGCCGGGTCATGGGCGGCGATTGCCCCGCTGAGACAGGCCGATTGGTCCGGCATCGCCTGGGCATTCCAGAACGATTACCAATTTGTTCCCAACCCAAGGAGGTCTCTTATGCCCCTGCTTGATGTTGCTCAAACCCGTCACTACGTCTCGGCAATGGTCCGCGTTGAAGACGCGACCGCCCGCCAGATCGACCAGTATGCCGCCTTCATGAAGACCTCAGCCGACGAGGTTGTTGACAAGGCACTTGCCTACGTCTTCGCCAAGGATAAGGACTTCCAAGAGTTCCTTGCGACCCCTGAAGCCGCCCGTGTTACGTCGAGCCTTCGGGTACGCAGCGGCAGCGTTAACAGTTCGGCTCCCGAACCGATGAACGGTGCTGCGAAGGCTGCGAAGTCAATGGAGCCGGCCCACGATGCGCGCCCACGGAACTGATCGTGCCGGTGCAAGTGGCCGTTCGTTGCTCGCCTTTGGCTCGCACCGGCTGAATTTTGCGACACTCCACCCCTGAAAGGGTAGCGTTTGCTACCGCGTGGTAGCAAATGCTACCACGTTTGAAATGAGCGAATTAGACAACCCACGGTAGCAAATGCTACCGGGCGATAGCATCTGCTACCGCCCTAATTGGAGAGGAAAAACATGGCGACGACACCTGTAATCGACAACGGAGCAGAATCAACGAAAGCGCCGGACGCGCGAAGCCGCCAGATTGGAGTCCGCCTCACGGAAGCCGAATTCGCTTCGCTCGAAAAGCTGGCGTGGGCGGAAGGGCGGTCACCGGGCGAATGGGCGCGCGAGATTCTGTCGCGTGAGCTGCGCGCCGGGACCGAGGAGCGGATCGCCGAGCACGCCTTCACCGAATTGGTCGGCCTTGAGCTGCTGCTGATGAACACCCTGCAGCCGCTTGTCTTGGGGCAGAGAGTCAGCCCCGAGCAATTCGAGAAATTGGTCGAGCAGATCCAGGCCTCCAAGCACACCAAGGCTCGCGAACTGCTGGCCCGGCGCATGGCCGCGGCGGAGAAATCCGATGTCCAACATCTATAAATGGGGCCGGAGGGAGTCGGCGATCTGGCCCCCGCATGGACCGATTTACACCTGGGCTGCGATAGCCGGCGGCGCGGTCCTCTGCGGCCTTTCGATTTACCTGTACTCTCTGATCTGGCTGACGCCGCTTGAGCGTTACTATCTTCCCTACTACATTCGGAGCGAAGCGGCGGCCACGTTCCGGCCCGCCGGGAAGTACCAGTTGCTCTTCGTTCTCGACGCGAACGGGCAATCCCGGCCCGCGCTCGATGGCGATGTGAAAGCCGGTCGAACCGATGATCCGAGCGGCAAGCCCATTCCACTCCGACTCTCGCCCGAAGCAGTGCACCGCGGCGTGGAGGGGCTCTATCGGGAACCCGGCCGGGTTTACCGGAACCAACCATTCCATGCTTTGCTCGCGCGCTGGATTTACAAAGGCAGAGATCTTGAGCAGCTCTTCTCGCGTCCGCTCATCGTCGCGTTCTTGCTGTTCGCCGGGGCTCTGCCGTTCACCATCCGTCTGGACATGGCCCGGCGCAAGCAGCTCCGCTATGGGCGCCGCCTGCGCGGGCCTGAGATGCTGGAGCCAAAAGCGTTCACCGAAAGATTCAAGGCGGATGGCCTGGGGTTCGTCGTAAACAAGAAAGGCACGGTCGCCCGCCTTCCCGCGCTCGCTGAGAACAAGCACCTTGCCATGATCGGCGACACCGGGTCGGGAAAATCGACCGCCATCCGGCAGATCCTTCTTGAGGTCAAAGCGCGGGGCGATAGCGCCATTCTTTACGACTCATCGGCGAGTTTTCTTGAACAGTTCTACGACGAAAAACGCGGGGACATCGTGCTCAATCCCATCGACACTCGCTGCCCCTACTGGTCGCCGGTCGATGAAGTCGAGGACATGGCTGAGGCAGAGACGATGGCAGCAGCCCTGTTTCCGGAAAACGACATCAACAAATTCTTCATCGACGCGCCGCGCAAGATTTTCGCGTACCTCTGCACCTTCAATCCCAGCCCGGCAGACCTTGTGGCCTGGATGTCGAACCCTGCCGTGATCGAGAAAAAGGTCCAGGGCACCGAGATGCAGGAACTCATCGATGCCTACGCACCGAATCAGCGCGCGGGTGTCCTGAGTTCGCTCGGCATGGTGGCGAACGCGCTGCGCTACCTGCCGCCGCTCGAAAAGACCGCAGCAAAATGGACGGCGCGGGAGTGGGCTCAGAAGCGGAAGGGATGGATCTTCATCACCAGCTTCCCGAGCTACCTGGAACCCCTTCGGCCTCTTGTCTCGGTCTGGTTCGATCTCCTGGTAATGCGGTTGCTGACCCAGCCCGAGCCGCATCATCACCCGAGCTGGTTCGTGATCGACGAGTTGGCCGATCTTCAGAAGCTGCCCTCGCTGCACAAGGCACTGACCCAGAGCCGCAAGTGGGGTAATCCCATCGTGCTCGGCTTCCAGAATCCGGCGCAACTGGCGGCGCATTACGGCAACGAAGCCAGTTCCATGCTCTCGCAGCCGTCCTCGAAGATGTACTTCCGCGTCACCGACCCGCCCGAAGCCAAATGGGTAAGCCAGGCCATCGGCGAAATTGAGATCGAAAGGCTGAAAGAAACTCACTACGACGGCACGCGCCGGGGAAGAAACTTCGCGCTCGACCGCCAGATTGAGCCGCTGGTAATGGCCTCAGAGATCGAAGGGCTGCCAGATTTGCACGGTTACTTGAAATATGAGAACTGCGTAACGCGCTTCCGGCTGCCCGTGGTGAAACTGCCGAAGGTCACGGAAAAACAGCTCAAGCGCGACCTCCGGGATGTGGTCCGGCCCATTGTTCGCGAAGCTCCCGCGAAGCGCCCCGCGCCCACCACGGTGCCGACCGCCCCGAAATCTGAGGAACCGGCATTCTCGCTCGACACGAACCGACTGTGAGGGAGTATGCTCACCATCTCAAAACCGCTCTCCGCGGGCCAAGCGCAGAGCTACCACCAGAAGGAGTTCATCGCCAGGGAACAGAACTACTGGTCGCAGCGCGGGGAAATCGCCGGAGAGTGGCAGGGCCGCTTGATGCAAAACTTCGGACTCGTAGGCGCGGTCTCAGCCGAGGATTTCGCCGCCCTAAGCCAGGGTCAGCACCCGCAAACCGAAGAGCAGCTCGTCCGCCAGCGCGCTTCCTACATATATAAGGATGCGGACGGGAACACCATCAAGACGATGGAACATCGTGCCGGCTGGGACGCTACGTTTTCCGCGCCAAAGTCGGTTTCGCTGACCGCGCTCGTCGGCGGCGACGGCCGCGTTCGAGATGCGCACCGCGAGGCAGTTCGCACCGCCCTTGAACACCTGGAGGCATACACAACGGCGCGGATCGGCGGCAATCACCCAGCCGAGCCAACCGCGAAATTCATTGCCGCCAAGTTCGAGCACGACACTGCGCGCCCCGTTGATGGTTACGCCGCTCCGCAGCTCCACACCCACGCAGTCATCTTCAATATCACCCAGCGCGAGACGGGTGAGTACCGCGCCCTGCAGCCGCAAAGTCTCTTCGCTTCACAGCAATTCGCCACTGCCATCTATCAGTCGGAGCTGACATACCGCCTGCGTCAGCTTGGCTACGAAATTACCGCTGGCCGGAGCGGCGCCCCGGAAATCAGAGGTTACACGCAGGAATACCTTGACGCATCGAGCCCGCGCAGCCAGCAAATCCGCGAGTACCTGGAACGGACTGGCCGGAACAGCAAGGAATCCGCTGAGATCGCCGCGCATTCGACGCGGGATCGAAAAGCGATTCACTCGCTCGGCGAAGTCATGGCGGCGCACCGGAAACTGGCCGCCGAATACGGGAATCAGGCCGAAAAAGTCGTCCTCGCAGCGCAGGAACGCGCCCGCACTCAAGGCCAGGAGATGAATCCGCAGCAACGAGTGCGCGAGGCCGTCACGTTCTCTCGCGACAAGAATTTCGAGCGCGAGGCGGTAGTGGACGAGCGGGCGCTTGTTCGCGATGCGCTTCGGCGCGGCATGGGCGACGTGACATATGCCCAGGTTCGCGGCAACCTCAACGCCCGCGTCGCTTCGGGCGAGTTCCAGGCCGTCGAACGGCCTCACTTTATGCCCGGCCGCAAGTTGACGACGGCCCGGACCATCGAGGCCGAACGGGAGATCCTCGATCGCGTCCGCGACGGTCAGCATCAAGTGCGCCCAATCGCCACGCCGCAGGAAGCCTACCAGGTTACGCGGGAACATCCCCACCTGAATCACGCACAAAAGGCGGTTGTCGAGGAGGTGTTGAGTTCGACCGACCGGATTCAGGGTGTCCAGGGATACGCGGGAACCGGCAAAACGGCTACCTTGGCCGTCCTGCGCCGCGCGGCCGAATTTCAGGGTTACGAAGTCCATGGCTTTGCGCCCACTTCGCGGGCCGCGAAGCAGATCCGCGAGGCCGGCATCGAAGCGACAACCGTGCAGGCGTTCCTCGCCGGCGCAAGAGGTGGTAACACCGCGGCAGACCGAAGGCGGCTCTACTTTGTCGATGAGTCGAGCTTGGCGAGCACGCGCCAGATACGCGAATTCTTGACCCGTCTTGGCCCGAATGACCGCGTGCTCCTGATCGGCGACACGCGCCAGCACCAGGGCGTCGAAGCCGGCCGTCCTTTCGAGCAGTTGCAGCAAGCCGGGATGCGCACGGCCAAACTGGACGAAATCGTGCGCCAGCGCGACCCGTCTCTCAAGTCCGCAGTAGAATTGCTGGCGCACGGTCAGAGCGCGAAGGCGCTCATCGAACTCCGCGGGCACGGGCGCGTCGAAGAGATTCCGGCTCGTGAGGAGCGCATCCGCTCCATTGCCAGAATGTACGCAGAGTCGCCTGCAAACACGCTCATCGTTTCACCCGACAACGCTTCCCGCCGCGAATTGAACGCGGCCGTTCGCAACGAATTGAAGCGTGACGGCTCAGTTGCGCGCGAAGATCACAGTCTAAGGATTCTCGTGCAGCGCCAGGACATGACCGGCGCAGAGCGCGCATGGGCCAGCCACTATGAACCGGGCGATGTAGTTCGCTATGCGCGGGGCAGCAAAACCATTGGACTTGAAGCTGGTTCCTACGCTAAGGTCGCCGCCGTCGAGGCTTCGCTAAACTCGCTAACCGTCCAGAAAGAATCCGGCAAATTGGTCACCTACGATCCGCGCCGTCTTGCGGGCGTTAGCGTCTTTCGGGAAGCGGCACATGACTTCTCCGTCGGGGATAAGATTCAATTCACCGCGCCGGACAAGCAACTCGGCGTCGCCAACCGCGATCTGGCAGTTATCGAGTCCATTTCGCCCAGTGGCCACATCGGCGCCCGGCTCGATGACAACCGGCAGATCGAATTCAATGCCACGGACCACCGGCACTTCGACCACGGTTGGGCTATCACCAGCCACAGTGCCCAGGGACTCACCGCCGAGCGCGTCCTGATTCACGCCGACACCGGCGTTCATCCCGACCTGCTCTCGTCGCGTTTCGGCTACGTTGCCGTCTCCCGCGCCAGCCACGAAGCGACAATTTTTACCGACGACGTGACCCGGCTCGCTCAGCAGCTCGGGACAGAGGTAACCAAAACTGCAGCGCTCGAAATCAACCAGACCATGTCCATTGGGCAGTGGTTTGGAGTGGGCTGATCCAATCTCTACTACTGTCAGATGTATGGAACAGTTACAGTCGCATACGCGGAAGCAGTATGGCCTTGGTCATCGCGAACGCTGCAACGAACTGTGATCAGGTAAGATTGGGCTCCAGCGGTGCTCAGGGTCGCAGAGCTACTGGAACCAATAATTGCTCCGTCGGTTGCTGCAAAGCTGTAGCTTAGCGGCCGATTGTCCAAACTCGTAGCTTTCACTGTAATTGTCGAGGCCTCGCCCCATTGAACGCTCGAAGAATTCGAAGTGCAGCTAATACTGAGAGGTGCTGGCATCACTACAAATTGAGCGCTACAATCGGTAGATTCATCAACATTCCTTCCTTCTCTCGTGTCTCTCACATGTCCGCTTACGGTGTAAGCGCCGGGCTGAAGACCATTGGTTTCAAACGTAACTTTAGGACCGGTGCTACCGATTAGACATCTCTCATCCAGCATTTGCGCAAGACCGAGCATCCGGATTCCTGGTGGACAGAGCCAATTTTCCCACGTATAGGAGAGCAAATCTGTCCGCGTCGCATTTGTCACTGTTCCCGTTATGGCAACGGTTTGGCCTTGCAATACGACGCTCGGAATCGCAGAACAACTGTATGCTAAAGGCTGCGAGTTCGCAGTGATCTGTCGCGGCGCACCTTCACAGGATGGCGCCATTAGATACAAAAGTGTGGCCAGGGCAAAAATTTTCGCCTCGTTGCGCATCCTGTATCTCCTCCCTGATCCTCGGAAGCTGAACTCAACTTAACCACGACATTATTGGCTATACACCCGAAAATCGTAGATATTTTGGACAGTATCGAATACTATCATGTAGCTTTTACCAGGCTGAAGAGCCCTCGAAATCGTTGAGTTTCCAGTTCGTATCTCGACACTGCAAGCTGGCTGACATCTGAATGCCTCGCCTTCACGCCCGAGCAGACCAACTGTACCTTCGGGTCCAGACCCCTCTTGAAAATTGAATCGAAGTGGGGTGGTTTGACCATTCACGATGTAAGTTGCACCTGCAGCCTCCGCAGGCGCCAGCGGCCCGCGAGGAGGAGGGGCGATGTCAGATTTAAAGATCTCGAATTCGCCACCGTCTTCGCCATGGATCTCGTATACATTGTCGGGAAGCAAGGAAAAACGAAGCGGCTTCCCTTCGATAGCAATGACATGTATCTCACTACAGTTGCCGCAAACCACTCGTGTGAGGCGAAATGGCTGCGCGTCAACGCGCAGAGTTGTGCCCGCCGGCTCACCTTCGCCGATAGTCCAGACGCCTTCGCTCTTGGAAACCGTAACCGTTACTGAAGTGAGCTGGTCGAAGGGAACATCTATATCCGCCCTCGGTGGCGTGACATACAGCCAAAAATTCCTCCATGTAAACTGGCTAAGCTTCAGCCCCGCTAGCATCTTCGCAGAATCTGGCGTGGAAATGCGGAAAACTGGGTTTCCACCGTCGATTCGATAGCTCCCAAAGGCCAGCCGCTCCAGGCCAAAATAGAAGTCACTGTTATACAAGAATCCAGTACACCTTCTGCACTCGAAAGTTCCGGATTCATGCGAGGGCAACACAAAGTCCTTCCATACTCCCAACGAAGGGTCGTTCGTGTGGTTGCTTTCATCTGCGGTTTCCAGGGAGGGCCTGACCTGCCCCGTCTTTCTCAGCCGTTTATAGCTGGAGTTTCTCGGCTCAGGTTTTTGGGCGAGTATATCTCGCCGCCGTCGTAGTCGGGGCTGTGGAGATGTGGGAAGCGTTGTTTGCTTTCCACATCTCCATAGCCTTGGGCTCTGCTGAACTCAGCAGGTGTTCTGTATGCCAGCGAGCTGTGCGGCCGCTCGCAGTTGTATTCCTGACGCCAGTTGTCGAGGGTTCGCCGTACGTCATTCAGTGTGCGGAACCAACTGGCGTTGAGGCACTCGTCGCGCAGACGTCCATGGAAGCTTTCAACGTGTCCGTTCTGCATAGGTCTCCCCGGTTGGATGTGAATCAGGA
>Ga0335074_10002710_pt1 | contig 24084 bp, 26 predicted proteins | sample Lox_Sample_23_FD_206715 | JGI IMG/M metagenome (GOLD analysis project Ga0335074, IMG submission 206715) | Soil microbial communities from Loxahatchee National Wildlife Refuge, Florida, United States - Lox_Sample_2.3 | ecosystem: Environmental > Terrestrial > Soil > Wetlands | place: USA... | reverse complement strand
AACAGACCATCTCGCGCTCAACTACCTGCCGAGCCAGCCCACTGGCTGGCCCGGGCAAGCAGGGCGTGTCCGCGACGGGGTCGGAGTCACGGTCGGCGGGCACGTCGCCTCGCTGCCGTTCACCATTCACGGCACCACCAATGAGGTCAGCCTGCTGCCTTTTGGGCAGACCGGGAACGCCCCGGACCCGGTCTACGAAGGCGAGCCCTCGGACCCGACGATCAAATTCCAGGACACCCTGCAGAAGGCATGGGGCGCCTACTACTCGTTCCGCTACATCGGCGGGCTCAGAGGCCGCAGCGCGATCAGCGTCCAGTCCTACAGCGTGTTCGTGACCGAGCCAACCGCGACCCACCCACAGCTCAGCTTCGGCATGGATGTGTTTCTCGTCTACGAGCCCGACCCAGCCTCAAGCGACCCCCCGATCACCGCCAATCTCAGATGGATCCAGGTCAATAACCTGGGGGGAGGACGGTCCGGCACCGAGTTCGCCCAGCGCGCCTGCCCCTACTACTTCCCCGGCGGACTCACGTCGGTGTACGGCAAACCGGCCTGCAGCTTCTACGGCGGTGGTACAGGCGCCATCGGACTCCAAGCCCCACACACAAGCGGAGGCCCACCCGCCGTCTCAAACCAGGTCATGGCCGAGAGCTTTCTCGTACGCGACACCGGGCGCCAGGATCGCGCCGGCAAGGGCATCATCGACATCCTGGGAGGCGTCAAATGGGGCTACCAGGTACAGGCGGCGCAATCATGAGCCCGCCGCGACGCCACCTCGCGATCGCGACCGTCGCCGCGATTTGCGCGACTCTGATCGCGGCCTGCGGCTCCTCGAGCCCGGGCTCGACCGGAGCAGCAGCCGGGTCCAGCGGTGCAGGCAACGGCTCCAGCACAATCGCAACGCTGGACAAGTACGCAATCTGTATGCGCGACCACGGCGTCTCAGGCTTCCCGGACCCGAGCACCACCGAAACACCGAACAGCTTCGGCGTCGACGGCTACAACTTCGACCTGCCCAGCACAATGAATACGCAGTCACCGGCCTACGAGTCAGCCGGCAAGACGTGCCAGAGCGTTCTCGGCAGCGGCAGCAGCAGCGGCGGCCTTCCCTCGGGAGACGTCGCCCGGGCCAGAGAACACGCGCTCGCCCACGCAGAATGCATGCGCGCGCACGGCGTCCCCAACTTCCCCGACCCAATCGTCACCGGCAACGGCAACGGCATCACGAGCTCCTCCGCAGGAGGCGCGGCGATCAACCCCCGATCCCCGGCGTTCCAACAAGCCCAAAAGATCTGCGCAGGCGCCTGACCGCGCCGAGGAGAATAGCTCCACCCTCGTCCAAGCATCGCCCAACCGCGCGCAACACTGCCTGCCACATCCCAGCGGCTCCAGTTGCGGCAGTCTTGACCGATCCTCGTGTAGCTCTCGCCCGAGGCCGAGCCAGTGACGCCGATCGGTCAGCGTCGTAGCGGACCCCCGCGGATCTCACGGCGTCGACCTGGTGGCAGCCTAGAGCGAGTCGGCCGGCTCAGGCCTCATTGGCCTCCTGGGCCGCTGCAGCCGCACGGTCGGCGTCGGGGGCGGGAATCTGGGCAGGCGTTCGAAAGATCCGCACCTCCTGCGGCCAGTCGCAGGCCACGGCGATCCGCCCCGCCCAGTAGCGGGCCGAGGCCTCGTCTGGTACATCTACGGCCGCGAAGCCACCAATGACCTCTTTAGTCTCGGCGAAGGGCCCGTCGGTGAATATGGGTATGCCGCCACCGGGCGCGACGTGGAAGACTTGCGCGTCATTGTCGAGTCCGCCGGTGAAGATGAAGACCCCGGCCGCCTTCATCTCGTCTACCACGGCCCGTACGTCGCGTGACCGCTGCTGCCATCCCGCGTCGGTGGCTTCGGTGACCCATTCGTCGTTGAAGAAGATCAGGTACTCAGGCATCACAACTCCTCGGGTTTCGGATAGGCCGGTCGACCCCCTCCATCCCTTTCGACGAACGGGATCCACCGATCAGGACAACGGACTGAGAAGAAATCATGTCTCGGCCAGGCCAACACAAGAAGGATCGCGTTCGGACGCCACTCATTCATTCGTCCCACCGATGAGCTACCGGCGGAACGCGGCTCGGGTTGCGGCCGCGGTCTCGGTGAAGTACTCGGGTGGACGGATGAAGCTCCACTCGCGGAATTTCACGCCGTCGTTGACGGCGCGTCGGTAGCCGAAGCAGACGAGGTAGAGGGTTCGGATGTACATGACTGCCTCGAGCCGCTCGAGTTCGTCGTCGGTCGGCTCGATGTGTTGGCGGTAGGCGTTGACGGCAGCGTCGATGCGCTCCTGGTTGGGGCGACGGGGGTTCCACGAGCCCGTGCCCCAGATCAGGTAGGCGAAGTCGGCGAGGCGCGGCCCGCGCCCCGATGCCTTCCAGTTGATCGCGACGGGGCCTCGCTCGGTCAGGAGGGCGTGATCGGGGGCGTGGAGGAGGTTGCCGTGCAGCAGGCCTTCGGGGAGCCCGTCGCCATCGTCGGCCGAGCGGACCTTGTTCCTGAGCCGCTCAAAGCCCTCGCGCTCGGCGGTCGCGACCTTCGTGTCCACGGCGTCGAGGAATGCGAGGGCGGCGAGTAGGTCCTGACGCGGCGTGCCCTCGCGGCTGGGATCCTCGCCACTGCATCCACCCGGGCGGCGGGCGGAATCGTCGTATGGCAGCGCGTGCAGCCGTCCGAGCAGCCCGCCCATCATGGCGACTTCTCCGCGCCGTCGGGGAGTTCGACGCCTTCGACGAACCGTGTCACCAGGACCGCGCTGCCATCGAAGTCAGAGACCGGATCATCGACCGCCAGACGCTCCGCGGGATGTCCTGGTGCTCCAGAAACCGCAGGATCGCGGCGTCGCCCTCAACCCGGGCACGCGGCCGAGCGGGCGGAAAGGCTCGGGCGACCCACGGCTCGCCGTCCTTCCTGTCGATGCGAAAAACGTAAGTCTTGTGCACACTCAGCTTCGTCGCAGCGACGGCATCGATGCCGTAGCGATCCCGCAGGTGGGCGAGCAGCCGGTCGGCAACGGGCTCGTGGTTCATTCGCGCACCAAGACCCCCGAGATCTGTCAGCGCTTCGGTGTAGCGCTGCCCCGTCTCCTCGGCGTGGCGGCGGACAACCTTCTTGAAGCTGGCGTCCTTGGTCATGGGCAAGCCTCTCTTTCACACCTTCGTCCCCCAGTGACGCGGCGTTGGAAGATGGCCCGTGATATCGACGACCGAGAGGGCGAATCCCCTTCACCAATGGAACCCCCGACTGGGGCGGATGTTCCCCGGCTGGGCGACCGGTCGTCGCCGCGAGCACACTATTCCTGAGGCGCTCGGACTTTGTCAAGCTGCTTCACACACAGACGAGACCGTCGAAGATTGGCGTTCGCCTGGGTGACCAGCACGCCGGGGTCCGGTTCCTCACCTGCCCGACGCTGGGTCACCCCGCGGCAAAGAGAGTGCTTGAGGAAGCGTCTAAGCCCAACCGTCGGAGGCTCTATGCCACGGCCCACCTCCTTCGTCTGGTCGTCGGCGGTCGGTGTGATCGAGGTGTCGCCGATCCGATCGAGAGACGCGCGTGGCGCTGGCGCCCAAGCTCGTCGGGGTGCCCCGGGCCTCGCTTCGGAGCGGGCGACAGGAGGCGCGCGGCGGCTCCGGTTGTGTTGGCCGCGTAACAGGCGGGTGCAATTTGGGGAACTGGTGATATGAGCGCGCACGCCAACGTCGAGATGTCGGGCCTAGGCGGCTCGCCGGCCCAGGGACCCGGCGAGTTCGAGCAGGTCTACCGCGCCAACGTTGCGGCGGTCACCGCGTATTTCGCGCGCCGTTGCGCTGAACCACAGACGGTCGCGGATTTGACGTCGGAGACGTTCACGCGTGCGGTCGGTTCGTTCCGCAGCTTCGATGTCGGTAAGGGCACGCCGCGGTCGTGGCTGTTCGGGATCGCGACCCGTATTTACGCGGACCATTGCGAGCAGGCCGCGGTCGGCCGGGATGCCGTCGCGCGGCTTGCCGGGCACCGGGCGTTGGAGGTCGAACGGACAGCCGTCGAACTGGTCGACCTGACCGGCTTGACATCGAAGGAGGCCGCGGCGGCGCTTGGCGTCACCCGTGGCGTGTTACACGCGCGCCTGTTCCGGGCGCGCGCCCGACTACGAAGGGGCCATGAAATCGATGAGCATGTTTGAGGACAACCTGTGGCGTGAGCTCGTGCGCGAGCACCACGCCGAATATGCCCACCCTGGGCCGGCCACCACCGGCGGGCCCGCCCGGGGCCGACGGTTGGCGGGCGCGAGCCTGGGCCTCGCCGCGGTGGGAACCGCGGCGGCGCTCGCGCTGACCGCGGGAACGGCCGCGCCGGCGTTTGCGGTGACGAGTAACCCGAACGGCACGGTCACGGTCACGATCAACCAGATCGCCGGGCTCTCGGGCGCGAACAGCCGGCTGGCCGCGCTCGGGGTCCGCGCCAGAGCGGTCCCGGTCGTGCAGGGCTGCACCGCAACTCTGCAACCGCTCCCGAAGGGGACAGCTCGTTCTGCCGTCCAGCCCGCGCCCAACATGCAGGCATTCACGATCAATCCCAGCGCGATCCCCACGGGTGACACCGTCGTCCTGGCGGCCCGGCAATCCGCGGGCGCAGTCCAAAGCACCGACGCGATCGTTCAGGGATCCGCTCCCGCCTGCGTTGCGCAAGCCACCGGCAAGCAACTCCCGTGATGACCGGCGGCGGATCAGCGATCACGGGCTGACCCGCTCCAGAAACCACGCCAGTAGCGACGCCCTCCTCGCACAACGGGGAGGGCGTCGCCCCGCGGTGGGTCGGCATGTTGGTGCCGGCATCCGGCTGGCCGGCACGCGCCGCCGCCGCTCGCGAAAGACACGCTCGATCAAACGGTCCCCTCCAAGCCGTGGACATGCACCAACGGACGGACCTCTACGACGCCGCCGAGCCTAGCCGCCGGGCAGCGAGCAGCAATCTCGAGCACCGAGTCGAGACTCTCCGCCTCGAACAGGTAGAAGCCGCCAAAGACCTCCTTGGTATTCGCAAAGGGGCCGTCGGTGATCAACGTCTCGCCGCCCTCGACGCGCACCGCGCTCGCAGTCTCGATCGACTGCAGCTGAGCACCCGCAATGTAACCCGGGAGCTCAGCGATCGCGAAATACTCCGCCGTCATCTGCTCCAGCTCCGCAGCGCTCAGCGCCTCATAGCTACCTGGCTTCTCATAGACCAACACCGCGAACTGCATACGCCCTCCTTGCGGATCGTTATCAACCCTATGACGAACAGACCCCGCCGCAGGGGACAACCTCGGCCGCACGGCGTAGCCGAATGACCTGGTTTCCTCCGGTCGCCCGGGCTTGACCGAGGCTCGCGCATTTCCGGCTCGCATGAAAGCTGTCCCCTGAGCGTGCGCCCGTTCGTCGTTGGGGCGACAATCCACTCCTCGTAGGAGGTTGCAGATGAAGTACGCCATGTTGATCCACGAAAAGCCCGGCTACATCCAGGCCCTGGCCGAGGACGAGCAAAAGGCCGTGTTCGCCGAGTACATGGCGCTGTCGGAGGACCCGCGCGCCCGGGGCGGCGCGCAGCTTCAGCCGATCGAGACCGCCACGACGGTGCGCGTGCAGGGCGGCCAGACGCTGACCACCGACGGTCCGTACGCCGACACCAAGGAGGCGTTCGGCGGCTACTACGTGTTCGAGGCCGACGACCTCGACGAGGCGATCGAGCTGGCGGCGCGGATCCCCGCAGCGCGTCTCGGCGGCGCGATCGAGGTCCGGCCGTTGGTGGAGCGCTAGCGCTGCTAGAAGAGGTTTTCCGCGACGAGTGGGGGCGTGTGCTGGCCTCGCTGGTCGGTTTCCTCGGCGATTTCGATCTCGCCGAGGAGGCCGCCCAGGAGGCGTTCGCAGTCGCCGCGGAACGCTGGCCCCGCGACGGAGTCCCGGCCAACCCCGGCGCTTGGCTGACGGTCACCGCGCGTAACCGGGCGATCGACCGGATCCGACGCGAGCGGACGCTGGCCGAAAAGGCCCGTCAGCTGGAGGTGCCCGAAACGACGATGGACGAACTTGACGACACCGTGATCGAGGACGAGCGCCTCGAGCTGATCTTCACCTGCTGCCATCCCGCGCTGGCGCTCGAGGCGCAGGTTGGGCTCACGCTGCGGGCGCTTGGTGGGCTGACGACAGAGGAGATCGCGCGGGCGTTCTTGGTCTCCGAGGAGGCGATGAAGCGGCGCCTATCGCGTGCGAAGGCAAAGATCAAAGCGACCGGGATCCCGTTCGCCGTCCCAGCCGAGCACCTGCTACCCGACCGCGTGGACGCGGTGCTGGCGGTCGTGTACCTGATCTACAACGAGGGGTATTCGGACCCGTCCACCCGCATCGACCTGGCCGGCGAGGCGATCAGGCTGGGCCGTGTGCTCGCCGCGCTGATGCCCGACGAGCCGGAGGTGCACGGACTGCTGGCGCTTATGCAGATCCAGCACGCGCGGCGGGAGGCGCGGTTCTCCGGCGACGAACTGGTGTTGCTCGAGGACCAGGATCAGTCGCTGTGGGACGCGGAGGAGATCGCCGCGGGGCGCATCGCGCTCGAGCGCGCGCTCGCCCTGCGAGGCCGCGGGCCGTACGTGCTCCAAGCCGCGATCTCCTCTCTCCAGGCCGAGGAGCGAATCGACTGGATCGAGGTCGCCGCGCTATACGGCCAGCTCGCGCAGATCACGCACTCGCCAGTGGTCGAGTTGAACCGCGCGGTCGCAGTCGCCCAGGCCGGGGCAACCGAGCAGGCGCTCGAGATCGTCGAGCGGCTCGACCTCGACGACTACCAGTACCTGCAATCGACGCGCGGCGAGTTGCTCCGTCGCCTCGGCCGGACCGTCGAAGCTCGCGCGGCGTACGAACTGGCGCTGAAGCTCGCCAGCTCAGAGCCCGAGCGGCGCTTCCTCGCCCGCCGGATCGCCGACCTCTAGACCGCCCCGGGGCAAACCCGGCCGACACACCGTGGCTGTCCCCTCGGTGAGGCCTTCGAGCTTCCGGTTCGCGAGGCCGGGCGCGCGCTCGAGGTGTTCCATCACCCCTACGCGTACGCGGCGGGGCCACGGCATCGGTCTGTCCCGATCGCGGCCTCCCGTTCGTTGTAGCGACGACAACCCCGAGAGGAGGCAGCGATGCAGCACCACACCAACACCCAATCTTCCGTCCCTCTTCCGACCGCTGGAGGTGCGATTACGTCCACATCCGCGAATATCAATCGCTGGCGAGCGTTCGCGCTGTTGGCGGTGTCGTTCTTCATGACGGTTATCGATCTGACGATCGTCAATGTCTCGCTGCCCACGATCGGCCGCGATCTGCACTTCAGCGCGACCAGTCTGCAGTGGGTGGTGACGGCGTACGCGCTCACGTTCGGCGGCTTCATGCTGCTTGGCGGTCGCGCCGCGGACCTGCTCGGCCGCCGCCGGATGCTGATGGTCGGGCTTTCGTCGTTTACGGCGGCGTCGCTGGGAGCCGCGCTGTCGACGGGCGAGGTGTCGCTTATTGCGGCGAGGGCCGTTCAGGGGCTTGGCGCGGCGATCATGCTGCCCGCCGCCCTGTCGATCGTAATGAACATGTTCCCCGAGGGCGCCGAGCGCAACAAGGCGCTCGGGATCTGGGGCGGTCTCGGTGCCGGCGGAGCGACCGTTGGTGTGATCGCCGGCGGACTTCTCACTCGTTACGCCGGGTGGCAGTACATCTTTTATCTGAACGTCCCGATCGGGGCCGCCGCGCTGGCGCTCGCACCCAGGATCGTGCCCGACAGCCGGCTCGCCAGCACGCGCCGGCGGTTTGACGCCTTCGGTGCGATCGCGGGCACGGGCGGGATGGTGCTGCTGGTCGACGCGATCTCCCAGGCGCCGGAATACGGCTGGGGCGCCACGCGGACGGTCGCTCTACTGATGGCATCGGCGGGGCTGCTCGCCGGGTTCCTGGTGATCGAGGCCCGCGCGAAGGAGCCCGTGTTGCCACTGTCGATCTTCCGGCTGCGCACGCTCGCCGGCGCGAACGCGGCGGGGCTGCTGCTGGGCGGCAGCTTCTTCGCGTTCATCTTCGTCGGCACCCTCTACATGCAGCAGGTGCTGCACTACAGCGCCCTCCAGACCGGTCTCGCGTGGCTGGCCACCTCGGTGACCTCGATTGCCCTCGCCGGCATCTCACAGGCATTGGTCACCCGGGGCGGCGCCAAGGTCGTGATGGCGATCGGGATGACGCTGATCGGCGTGGGCCTGCTGTGGGCGACCCAAGCGCCCGTTCACGGACACTTCCTGGCGAACCTCGCCGGCCCGTTCGTCGTTGTTGGCGCCGGGACCGCGTTCGCGTTCATCCCGATCTCGATCGCCGCGCTCGCGGGTGTCTCAGAGCGCCAGGCCGGGCTCGCGTCCGGGCTCCTGAACACCTCGCAGCAGCTCGGCGGAGCGATCGGGATCGCGATCGCCTCGAGCGTGGCGGCGAGCCACACCCAGACGCTGGTGCACGCCGGCACCGCCGCACCTGCGGCCCTCACTGGCGGCTTCCAGCAGGCGTTCTGGGTGCTCGGCACGATCGCGCTGCTCGCCGTCCCGGCGATCTTCGCGCTGATCCGCCGCGACGAGCTGTCCGCCGCGGTTGCCAAGACGACGATCCGCGAGCCGCAGCCCGCGCTGGCCGGCACAAACTGACCCTGATGCAAGCAACCACAACCCAGACAACCAAGCAGGAGTCAACAATGAGCCACACGATCGTCGGTTTCACGAGAGCGGGACTCTCCCGGCGTGCGATCAGTCGCCGCCGTTTCGGTTCACGGTCAGGCGTGGTGGGTCACGAACGCCACGTGTCGTGACCGGGCGTTGCTTGGCGGGCGGCTGGTTGGGTGTGGCGGCCCAGCTGGCGAGGAGGTTGAGGGCCTGTTCCGAGCGGCTGTCGGGTTCGGCGGTGAAGATCGCCAGCCGTAGTCCGGTGTCGGCGGCGAGGTCCATGACTTCGTAGCTGAGCTCGAGGGCGCCGACGACTGGGTGGTGCAGCCGTTTGGTTCCTGTCTGGTGGTAGCGGACGTTGTGCGCCGCCCACCAGACGCGGAACGTGTCGCTGCGTGTCGATAGTTCTCCGACGAGGTCGGAGAGGGCGCGGTCGTAGGGGTTTCGGCCGGCGATCGAGCGTAGGGTTGCGACGAGGTCCTTGGCTGCCTTCTCCCAGTCGATGAAGAAGTCTTGGGCGGCGGGGTCGAGGAAGGTGAAGCGTGCGCTGTTGGGCGGTTGTTCGCGGCTTTCGAATAGCGGCGCGTACAGCGCGCGGCCGAGCTCGTTTGCGGCTAGGTAGTCGCAGTGCGTGTTGCTGACGGCCGCGGGTGCGTTGATGCTGTCGAGGATGCGCTGCACGGTTGGCCGGACGCGTTGCTGGCCCGGGCCGCGGCGGCGTTGTGGGGCGGTCGGGCTCGCCGCGCGGGCGAGATCGAACAGGTGGGCGCGCTCGGCCTCGTCGAGCCGGAGCGCGTCTGCGAGTGCCTGAAGGACGATCTCAGAGGCGCCGGTGGCGTTGCCGCGTTCCAGGCGCTTGTAGTACTCGACGCTCACTCCGGCTAGGGACGCAACCTCCTCGCGCCGTAGCCCAGGCACGCGCCGCTGACCGTAGCTCGGCAGGCCGGCCTGCTCGGGCGTGACCTTCGCCCGCCGGGAGGTCAGGAACTGAGAGAGGTCGGTCACCGGGTCCATGACATGAATGTACGCCGCGGAGGTCCTCGCAGGGGTGTCCTGTCAGTACCCCTGTGACAGGGCCTCTCAGATATCGCCGATCGGTGCAACAGTCAAGGCCAGCCGCCACGACTTCAACGCGAGAGGATTGGACGAGATCCTCATCCGGCCAACCGCACAGGCTGGCTGAAACATCAACCCGATACGAGAGGCACGAACCGATGACCGCGACAACGATCCCGAGTCTGAAACTGAACAACGGCGTGGAGATGCCGGCCCTCGGCCTCGGCGTTTTCCAGACACCGCCCGACGAGACGCGCGACGCAGTTCGCAGCGCGCTCGACGGCGGATACCGGCACATCGACACCGCGGCGGCATACGCCAACGAGCGCGAGGTCGGCGAGGCCGTACGCGACTCCGGGGTCGACCGGTCCCAGCTGTTTCTGGAGACCAAGGTCTGGATCAGCGACTACGGGTACGACGAGACGCTGCACGCGTTCGAGAAGAGCGCGCGAAAGCTTGGCGTGGAACAGATCGATCTTCTGATCCTGCACCAGCCGCTGCCGTCCGCGTTCGACCGGACGCTCGAGGCCTACCGCGCCCTGGAAACGCTACTCGCCGATGAGAAGGTCCGGGCGATCGGAGTCAGCAACTTCATGGTCGAACACCTCACTCCGCTGCTCAACCAGGCGACCGTTGCGCCAGCCGTAAACCAGATCGAGTGCCACCCCTACTTCCAACAACGTGAGGTGCAGAAATTCGGCGCCGAACACGGGATCCTCACGCAGGCTTGGTCACCGATCGGCGGCATCACCTTTTACCGCGACGGCAGCCACGGCAGCACCCTCGATGACCCAGTCATCGGAGACATCGCTCGGGCTCACGGCAAGACGCCAGCCCAGGTGATGCTGCGCTGGGGCTTGCAGCACGGCCGCTCGGTCATCCCGAAATCCACCAAACCCAGCCGCATCGCCGAGAACATCGACGTGTTCGACTTCGAGCTGTCCGCCGATGAGATGACAGCGATCGACGGCCTGGACACCGGCCGCCGCGGCGGTCCCGAGCCCGACGCGATCACGCTGGACGCCTTCGGCCGCGAGATCCCGGACGCCTAAAGCCGCGGCACTCACGTTACTCGCCGTCACACAAAGCGAGACATTCACTCGAATGCCGCGCTTCCCTGCTCCTCGCCCAGAGGCGCTTCGGGTCTCGCGCGCGGCTGTTCGGACCGTTCTCTAAGCGGTCCTCGTTAGCGCCGGGTTGGCGGCGGGCCGGTCCGGCGGTACGCAGACCATGCCCTCGCTGAACCCTGCCGAGCCGATCCCGAAGGCGGCGTTGAACCGGTCGATGTTGACGAGGGTCAGCAGTGCCGTGATCTCGACGAGCTGCTCGTCGCTGAAGTGCGCCTTGATCCGGCCGAACAGCTCGTCGGTGACCTCGACCGGCGTGCGCATCACCGCGACCGTGTAGTCGAGCGCCAGCTTCTCACGGTCGGTGAACAGGTCACTCTGGCCGTAGCGCGGCAGGGCGAGGAGCTCGTCGTCAGAGAGGCCCGAGTGGCGGCAGATCTGGGAGCCGAGGTCGACGCAGTATTCGCAGCCGATCATCTGCGCGCCCTTCAGCTCGACCAGGTTCTTGAGCCGTTCATCGACCGACTTCCCCTTGCGGACTGCCTGATTGAACCTGCCCATCCCCAACATCATCTTCGGCTGGTGGGCCCAGATCTCGATCGGCTCCAACCCGCTGCTGGTCTGCGGCTCCTTGCCGGTCAGCTTCCTCATCATCCTCGGTCCGAGCCTGTAGATGAGCCGGACCACCGGTCCGGCGCTGTTCCTCGGTACTCCCTGGATGCGTGCCATCGGGCGCCTCCTGTCACATTGGTTGGGGTTCGGGGGTCTATCCAGCATGACCCGCGAGACCCCGATGGTGTGACGAGCATGAACGAACTCGATCTGTCCAACAGATTCGACCGCCAGCGGCCCCAGCTGCGGGCGGTCGCATACCGGATCCTCGGCTCGGTGAGCGAAGCCGATGACGCTGTCCAGGAGGCGTGGCTACGGCTGCGGCGGACCGACGGCGAGCAGCTCGACAGCCTTGAGCGGTGGTTGACGACGGTCGTCGCCCGGATCTGCTTGAACATCCTCCGATCCCGGCGGACCCGCGCCGAGCAGCCGCTCGACAGCTTGCGGCCGGAGCCGATCATCGACAACCCCGCGGCCGGGACCGATCCCGAGCACGAGGCGTTGCTGGCGGACGCGGTCGGGATCGCGCTGCAGGTCGTGCTGGACACGCTCAGCCCGGCCGAGCGGCTCGCGTTCGTGCTGCACGACATGTTCGCCGTGCCGTTCGACGAGATAGCCGCGATGGTCGACCGCTCACCGCAGGCGACCCGCCAGCTCGCCAGCCGCGCCCGCCGCCGCGTGCAAGGGGCGGCGCCGGCGCCGGACCCCGACCTGACTCGCCAGCGCACGGTCGTCGACGCCTACTTCGCCGCCGCTCGGGAGGGCGACCTCGAGGCGCTGGTGGCGGTCCTCGACCCCGACGTCGTGCTCCGCGCCCATCGTCGCGACGGCGACCCGCTCGAGCTTCACGGCGCCGCGCAGGTCGCAGAGGGGGCGATGAGCGCCCGCCGTTTCGCGCCGTACGTTCGCCCGGCGCTCATCAACGGCGCCGCCGGCGTGGTCGCGTTCGACGGCGAGCGGCCGTTCGCGGTGCTGGCGTTCACAGTCGTCGACGCTCGCGCGGTCGCGATTGACGTGTTCAACGACCCCGAGCTGGTCGCCAAGCTCGACATCCGCGGCATCACCGCCTGAGCGCCCCTATCGGCGCATCTCGGGTCGCTCGTCGTCCATGGCGAGATGCTCGTCCTCGAGTGACGGCAGGTCTCGCTGACGGTGGCGGAGGCCACGGCCGACGTCGCCGGTGGTGCCGCCTAATCAGTGCTGCATCGACTCGCTGAGCACGAGCCTGCGCGGCGTGCCCAGATGCCGACCTCTTCCAAAACCAGCGGGGTTGGTAGGGCATCGGCGGCGGTCGACGCCGTCGCGGGTAAGCCCAAGGGAGCGGTCTGCATTAGCGCGCGAATCCGGCCAGCACCTGCTCCTCCCCCGGCGTGGACCGGAGCGGAAGCTAATCCGACTGCCAAACGCGCAGTTCCAAGCGGGCGGCAGGTGGGATGCGCTGCTGTGTGCCAGCGAACGGCATCGTCAGCTGCTGTTAGACCCGCTGCTGCCGCCCGCTCCGAAGCCCGGTAGGTGGCAGACGGACGTCGCGTGCTCGAAGGCGGGCGACTGGATGTTGATCGAGGCGGGGACCACGAACGACACGCCGTTCTGGGTCACGGTAGTGCCGGGGCCGTGGGGTTCCCCGAGCGTGACACCGGTCGTCGGGTCTGGGAAGTCGCTGATGCCGTGGGCTCGCATGCAGTCGGCGGCTGCCAGGAATTGCCGCTTGGTGGCGGCGGTGTTGGCGTTCTGGACGGCTGGGCCGCCGCCCGGTATCAGCTTTGCGCATGTGGTTTGGGCGGCCTGGAAGGCCGGTGACCGCGGGTTGATCCCGGCGCCGGAGAGCGAGATGTTTCCGGAGCTGCTCGGATCCGGGAAGTCGGTCACGCCGTGCGCGCGCATGCAGTCCGAGTACTTGATCCCGGCAGCCGCCCGGGCGGAGGTGTCCTTGGAACTGCTGCTGTTGTGTTTGGTGGAGGAGCCACAGCCGGCGATCGCGAGCCCAGCCGCGACGATGGCCACGGCGGCGAGTACACGCCAGCGTGATCTGGTGCGGGAAACCCGGGTCGGCATGCCAGCGTTTGTAGCGGCTGGCCCGTTACGACGTGGTAACGGTCGCTCAGAGCTTCCGGTCGGTTTACCAGCGTGTCCCGATCGTTCTGGCCACTACTGCTACTCGATTGGGAACCAGCATTAGGGGAGCGTCGTTGCGGATGCCGCGCAACCCATGGAAGTCAGCGTCGCGCCCGAGATGCGCCTCGCGGAATCGGATCAGGGCTCGTACTGATCTGGTCACAGGGTTTGGCATCCGTTGGTGCCGCAGGATTAGGCCTGTGCCGGGAGTCTGAGATCGTTGCTGGCTGACGACTGGAGTTGTCTTGCCGAGGCCGAGGAGCGGCGGGGCGGCGCTGGGCCTCGTTACTTAGGCTTCTGGCGCTGGTTCGATGCGCGCTGGAACGCCGGCGAGTTCGGGTTGATCGATCCGGGGTAGTCGTATCCGCCGCCTGGGAGTGGGTCGGGGAAGTTCGGTACTGCGTGCGTGCGCATGCACTCGGCCTCGCGGAGCTCCTGGTCGTGGCTGGTCTTGGGTTTCAGGTCGGCGATTGCTGTCATCTGCGGGTGACAGGTCTGCGCCGCGGTCTGGAAGGCCGGGGAGCGCTTGTTGACGTCTTGGCGTGATCTGGTCCGGCTGGTCACGATTGCGCTGGGGGCTTCTGCTTCTGTCCGCTCGGGGTCCCCATGCCGCACGCGGCGGAGTCTCTGTCGAACGCGGGTGACTGAATCAGGCCGTGCGCGCGCATGCACCGCGCGAAGGCGACCATCATCGCCTTGCTCTGACCGAAGGTCGGACCGACGGCCGCTTTGGCGGCCGGCGCCAGAGCCTTGCAGGCGTTCATTGCGGACTGGAAGGCCGGCGCGTTCAGGTTCACCCCAGAGCGGGCGAGCTGCTGCCCCATCGGTCCCCCACCAGCGCTGAGGTCGGGGAAGTCCGAGACACCATGCGAGCGCATGCAATTTGAGAACCGGACTGCGGCCGAGATCCCGGTCGAGGCGCTCTTGACGAGGGTCGTCGGTTTCGCTGAGGAGCCGCAGCCGGCGAGGGCGATCGTGCAGCAGCCAGCGAGGGTTACCAGCTTCACGATCTTGGTCGCGCGCATGCTCAGCACAGTCTGCCGCTGAGCCAGTAACGCGAGGGTTACAGCCACGCTGACTACGGGGTGATCACCGAAGGTAGTCCACGTCCAGGGCGGCCACGACGATGCTCGGTCCCGAATCCGGGGCCTGGCCTAGGGCAGCCACCCGGTGTCCGCGCGTCGCAAGACTGGGCCGCGCGGCGAGCCGAGACCCGCTTCGAGAATGTGCGCGTCCCGCATCGGTTGTGCAGCGCTTGGCGGCGCGTGCTCCGGTTTCACGAAAACGCTCTACTCGAGGTCGACGGTCGCCAGGACGACCCGACCGAGAACGGCGCCGGTTGCGACTCCTGGCGAATAGGGCGTCTGTTGGATCGCGCCGCGAGCCCTGCGTCTATGCTGGCGCACGCATTTGCGCTCCAAGGCGTTCACGCGGCTTCTCGGAGCGCGGGAAGCTGACCTCTATCGCAAGACCTCCGTTTGGCTGCGCGCGGGTGGTGATTGTGGCGTCGTGCGCGGTGGCGATAGCTTGAACGATGGAGAGCCCGAGGCCGTGCCCGTTGGTGTGCTGGGTTCGGGCGCCGCCGAGTCGTTGGAAGGGCTGGAACAGCCGCTGTATCTCATCGACCGGGATCATCGGGCCGCTGTTGGTGACGGTCACGAAGGCGTGCTGGTCGCGGACCCCGGTGGTGATCTCGACACGCCCGCCGAGCGTGTTGTGGTGGATCGCGTTGTCGATCAGGTTCGCGATCAGCCGCTCGGCGAGCGCGGCGTGTCCGGTGGTTGGTGCAGGGTCGATCATCGCGGTGATCGCGATCTCTAGCTGATCGGCTTCGGGCCAGGGGGCGAGGAGCAGGCTGTCGGCGAGGTTCGAGAGGTCGATCGGTTCGTGGTGCTCGAGTCCGCGTTCGCTGGTGGCGAGCGTTAGCAGCGCCTCGATCAGGCGTTGCTGTTGGTCGCTGGCTGCAAGCAGCTCCTGACACATGCATTGGAATAACTCGATCGTCGGATCGGGGTCAGCGAGCGCAACCTCGACCAGCGACCGCTCCCAGCTCAGCGGCGTGCGTAGCTCGTGGGAGGCGTTGGCGATGAAGTGCTGTTGAGCGTCGAACGCGGTTTGTAAGCGCGTGAGCAGGTCATCGAGCGTGTCGCCGAGTGCTTTGAACTCGTCGTCGGGACCGGTCAGGCAGAGGCGTCTGTCGAGGTTGCGCGCAGAGATCGCACGCGCAGTGGTGGTGATCGTCCGTAGCGGCTCCAGGACGCGGCCGGCTACGTAGTAGCCGAGCGCGATCGAGACGATCGCCATGATCAGCAGCGCGACTGCCGACCAGATCAGCAGGTGGTGCAGGTCGGCAGCGTGCTGAGCGCGTGTTTGCGCGACCAACTGCAAGATTTGGCGATGGTCGGCGATCGATGCCACGCCGCCCGCCTGGCCGATTGCCTTGGGGGGCGCCGTGATCCTGGGGTGGTTCACATACAGGCCAATCCCGGTGGTGTGACTGACGAGCAGGTAGGTGATCGCGAGCAGCCCGGCGCCGGAGGCGAGGAACAGCGCTCCGTAGAGGATGGTGAGGCGCAGGCGGGCGGTACGCGGCGGGAGCCGCAGCCAGGCTGGAGGGGCGAGTCGGGACGGGAGGCGCATTAGATTCGGTAGCCGGCCTCGCGGATCGTCTCGATGATGGGTGGCTCGCCGAGCTTCGTTCGCAGGCGGGCAATGGTGTTCTTCACCGTGGCGGTGAATGGGTCGGAGTTCTCGTCCCAGACCCGGTTCAGCAATTCCTCGCTGGAGAGCACCTTGCCTTGAGCCGCGAGCAGGCATTCGAGCACGGCAAACTCCTTCGGGCTGAGCGCCAGCCGCTGCCCTGCCCGGGTCGCGACCCGCCGCGCGGGGTCGAGGGTGAGGTCCCCGTGCTCGAACGCTGGGGGGACGGAGTCGGCGCTGCGGCGTGAGAGTGCGCGGATGCGGGCGACGAGCTCACCGAACGCAAACGGCTTCGGTAGATAGTCGTCGGCGCCGAGGTCGAGCCCCTCGATCCGGTCCTTGACCGTATCGGCGGCGGTCAGCATCAGCACCCGGCTTGCCGACCGGCGCGCGGTCAGCGCACGGCAGACCTCGTCGCCGTGCACCTCCGGAAGATCGCGGTCGAGCACGACGATGTCGTAGTCGGTGACGGCGGCGTGAGCGAGCGCGTCTCGCCCGTTGTGGACGACATCGACGGCCAGACCTTCGCGGCGTAGCCCGGACGCGACCGTCCGCGCCAGGCCCAGGTGATCCTCAACAAGCAGCACTCGCATATCTGGGCGGGCTCCAAGCCCTCGTTGAGGATACGTCGAGTCAGGTAACAGCCAGGTACCAAAAGCTGGTACGGAGCTGGTACCGGCCATTTCGTACAACGGCCTCTGCACGGAACCTCGATTCCCGTCAAGGAGGCCCAAGCAGCATGAAGATCGTCAACCCTCTGAGCGCGAGCGACCCTCCCCCGGCGGCTCGCGCCAGACACCGAGCGCGCGTGCTGTGCGCCGGCCCGCTGGCCGGCGCGCTCGTGGCGGCGGCGCTGATCGCCGGCTGCAGCGGCTCTTCGGGCGGCGGCGTCGCGCAGCTCAACACCTCGACGACCGCAAAGAGCGCCGCCAAGTCCAAGCAGAAGCCGAGCGCGCTCGCCTGGGCGCAGTGCATGCGCTCGCACGGGATGCCGGACTTCCCTGACCCCAGGGCGTCGGGCGGCTTCTCGGTCCCGTCGAGCATCTCGAGCTCGCCGGCGTTCGAGAGGGGCTGGAATGACTGCAGGTCGCTGTCGCCGACGGGACAGGTGAGCGCGTCGCAGGAGAACGCCGCCCTGGCCTTCGGCGTGAAGCTCGCGCAGTGCATGCAAGAGAACGGCGTCCCGAACTATCCCGACCCAAAGGAGGGCTTCAACGGTTCGATCTCGGTCGGGCCCAGCTCCGGCACCGACACAAACTCACCGGCGTTCCAGCGCGCGGAGAAGAAGTGCGGATCGCCACTGGCCGGGCCGAAGCTGTGAGGTGGATGATGACCGCGACGGCGCCTTCGTCGACGGACCGGGCGCCCGTGCCATCGAGCCCCGGGGCGCGGCGTCGGCAGACGTACCTCCCGGTTCTGGCTGTGCTCTTGACGGCCGCGCTGATCGCGGGCTGCGGCGGCAGCTCCCCGCACGGGGGCGTCGCGCGCCTGAACAGCTCAACCGCCGCGAGCAAGAGCAGCTCGTCAGACGCGTCTGAGTCGCTGGGGGACAAGCTCCTGAGGTTCGCCAAGTGCATGCAAACCCACGGCGATCCTGACTATCCCGATCCGGTCATCGGCTCGAACGGACAACCCCACATGGGCGGTTCTCCCCTACTTATCACGACCGCGCAGTTCCGGGCCGCCAAACCGGCGTGTTACAAGTACACGCCGGCAGGGTCGGCGACCCCCGCCGCGAAGGCGTCGGCGGTTGCCAAGGCAGTCAAGTTCGCGCAGTGCATGCAATCCCACGGCGAGCCCAACTTCCCCGACCCCAACTCAAGCGGCCAGTTCAACTTCACGTCCCAGCAGAACATCGACACCAGCTCTCCAACGTTTCAGTCGGCCGTGAAGACCTGCGAGCGCCGCGACCCCGGTGTATCGGTCCAGGTCAGCGGCGGAGCGAGCTGACCGATGAGCTCAACGACAACACTTCCGTCTGGGTCCGGCTCGGCCCTGCCCGACCCAGAGCCCAAACATCGCCGCCGGCGCTGGGCAGCAGCGGGCTTGATCGTCGTTGTTGTCGCCGCGGTGGCGGCATGGGCGACCGGGCTGCTCGACGCCCACCATGCCCGTTCGAGCGGGGTCAGCGACAACAGCTATCCAACGTCGATCGCGAGGGTGACCGAAGGGTCGCTGGCCTCGCAGATCAGCGCGAGCGGCACGCTTGAGTACACGGGGTCGGACGGCTCGGATTACAGCGTCGTCAACCAGGCGTCGGGCACGTTCTCGAAGCTCCCCTCAGCCGGTGAGGTGTTCTCCCGCGGGCAGGTGCTTTACCGGGTCTCCAACAATCCGGTGATCGTGCTGTACGGCAGCACGCCCGTCTACCGCTCGTTGTCCGAAGGCGACGAGGGCCCAGATGTGCGGGAGCTGAACGAGAATCTCGTGGCACTCGGGTATGCGACCAGCTCTGAGGTCGACTGGGATTGGAGCTATTTCAGCGCTGAGACCGCGTATGCGCTTGAGCGGTTGCAGTACAAGCTCGGCGAGGACGAAACCGGGGCGCTGAGCGAGGGGCAGGCCGTGTTCCTGCCCGGCCAGATCCGCGTCACCAGCGTCAGCGCGACGCTCGGCACCAACGGGGGCGCGGGTCAGGCGATCATGCAGGCGACCTCGACCAGCCAGCAGGTGGTGGTTGATCTGGACGCGTCCGAGCAGAGCGAGGTCAAGGTCGGAGACACCGTAGCGATCACGCTGCCGGACGGAAACAACACACCAGGGGTCCTGAGCAGCATCGGGACGGTCGTCAGCTCGTCCAACTCCGGTTCGAGTTCCACCTTGCCGGTGTACATCACCCTGAAGCACCCGAAGGCCGCTGGCAACTTGGATCAAGCGCCGGTCACGGTGCAGATCACCAGTGCCCAGGTCAAGCACGCGTTGATCGTCCCGATCGACGCGCTGCTCGCGCTCTCAGGCGGCGGGTACGCGGTCGAGACCGTCAACGCAGCCGGTGTTCACAAGCTCGTGGCCGTGTCGCTGGGGACCTTCGATGACGCCGCCGGCAACGTACAGGTGACCGGCGACCTGGTGGCGGGCGAGCGGATCGTGGTGCCGAACCTGTGAGCCCTAAGACGCATATCCCACCGCCATGCCCGTCGTAGAGACAGACCGGACGAGCCGGGATGGCTGGGCGGGCGGGAACGGCGCCCGCCCAGCCGTGCTGGAGCTGCACGAGGTCACCAAGACCTACGGATCAGCGCCGCCAGTCCCCGCGTTGCGCGGCGTCAGCCTGACCGTCGGTCGGGGTGAGTTGGTCGCGATCGTCGGACCATCGGGATCGGGCAAGACGACCCTGCTGCACATCATCGGCACCCTCGACCGGCCGACCAGCGGCACGGTCCGGATCGACGGTGTCGACATCGCCGGCCTGGACGACCGGCAGCTCGCCGCGTTGCGGGCCAGAAGTATCGGGTTCGTGTTCCAGCAGTTCTTCCTCGCCGAGTATCAGACCGCGTTGGAGAACGTCGCCGATGGGCTCCTGTACGCAGGACGGGACGTTCGCGAACGGCGTCAGCGGGCCACTGAAGCGCTGACAGCGGTTGGGCTTGCGCACCGCCAACACGCGCGCCCCTCGACCATGTCCGGTGGGGAGCGTCAACGGGTCGCGATCGCCCGCGCCCTCGTTGGCCAGCCCGCGATCGTCCTGGCTGATGAGCCGACCGGCAACCTCGACAGCCACACCGGCCAGCAGATCCTCGAACTACTCGAGGAACTCAACAGGCAGGGCGCGACGATCATCGTGATCACCCACGACCACGACCTCGCCGCTCGCCTACACCGCCAGGTCCACATGCGCGACGGCCTGGTCGTCACAGACCAGGCCACAGCCTCAGAACCAGCGCACACCACCACCGAAACGACCGACGGTCGATGAGCGCCACCACCCAACTGGTCCCAGCACGCCTCAGGTCAGGTGACATGGCCCGCGTCGCCAGCGTCGGGATCCGCACGCGACGACTCAGAGCGGCGCTTTCGGCGTTGGGGATCGCGATCGGGGTCGCGGCTATCGTCGCCGTGCTCGGCCTCTCCTCATCCTCCCAGGCCGGGCTGTTGGCCGAGATCGACCAACTCGGCACCAACCTGCTGGTCGTCACCAACGGGCAGACGTTCAGCGGCTCCAGCGCGACCCTGCCCTCGACCGCAGCAGCGATGATCGGACGCATCGAACCGGTCACGAACGTAGCCGACACTGGCGACGTCTCCACCGCGGAGGTGTTCCGCAGCCCCTACATCCCGTCGATCGATACGAACGCGCTCGTCGTCCAGACCGCGAGCCTGAATCTGCTCCCCGCGGTTGGGACAAGCGTCGCGCAAGGTCAGTGGCTGAACGCCGCCACCGAGAACGAGCCGGCCGTCGTCTTGGGTGCCGCCGCCGCGCAACGACTCGGGATCGACCGCATCTACGACGGTGAGCGGGTATGGCTCGGCGGGATGTGGTTCTACGTGATCGGGATCCTCAAACCCGCGACGCTCGCCCCCACGATCGACGACAGCGCCCTGATCGGCTACCCAGCCGCCAAGCAATACCTCAACTACAGCAGCACCGCCGCCAACGGCAACACCACCAACGGACCTCCCACCACGATCTACGTTCGCGCTCAAAACAGCCAGGTCAACGCCGTGGACAACGTTCTAGCCGCGACCGCCAACCCGCAGAACCCCAGCTACGTCGACGTCTCCCAGCCCTCCGCGGCGCTGAGCGCCCGCGCGGACGCCCAGGGCGCGTTCAACGGCCTATTCCTCGGCCTCGGCGCCGTCGCGCTCTTGGTCGGCGCGGTCGGCGTCGCGAACATCATGATCATCAGCGTGCTGGAGCGCCGCTCCGAGATCGGGCTGCGGCGTGCGCTTGGTGCGACCCGCGGACAAATCCGTACCCAGTTTCTGTCGGAGGCGATCTTGCTCGCGCTCTTGGGCGGCGCTGTTGGGGTCGTTGCCGGGGCGCTCGCCACAGCCGTCTACGCGCACACCAAACACTGGGCTGTCGTGATCCCGACCGAGGCGTGGGCGGGCGGGATCGCCTCAGCGATCCTGATCGGCGCGATCGCCGGGCTACTGCCGGCGATCCGCGCCGCCCGGCTCTCACCCACCGACGCGCTCAGAACCGTATAACCCAACCTCGCGATTCGCGGCCCACTCGACGCTCGTGATATCCAACTCGCAGCACAGGGCCGCATCTCGCCACGGTGACCCATGAGGCGTCAAGAGCCATGCCGGCCCACTCGCGACGGGCGACGCACACCTGCGTTTATCGTCTCACGCGCATTTCCTCGGTGACTCCAAAGGGCCCCGCTCAGCGCGTCGAACAGGTCGCCGCCAGCTCGGGGGGCGAGCCCGGCGCCGGCGCGTTGTGGTCGTGGCGCGGAGCAGGAGCCGCGCTGAGGCGGCGGAAGGACCTGCTCTTCGCGGACTGGCGCCACAGGACTGCCGCAGCCGTACGTCCCGCTAGCGCCCCTCACCCGACGTTTCGCGGCTGGGCTTACGGGTTGCGTCCTCGTCCGACACCCGGGGGGAGTTCTTGATCACGGTGGCGAACTCCCATTGATGCCCTTCCGGATCGAGCGCGGCGTAGCTGCGCACCCCCCACCGCTGGTCCTTCGGTGCACTGAGCACGGCAGCACCCTCCCGTTCGGCCCGCTCGAAATGCGCGTCGACGTCGTCGACGATTACCGTGACGGCGTGGGTTAGCAGGGGCCAGGAGCGGCCGGCCGCCTCTTCGAAGTGCGGTGCCCGCTCACGCATCCACACCTTGAAGTCGTCCTCCCTCCCCGACTTCATCACCGCCCCACCATCGGGTCCTCTGAGCCGCGCGGTGAGGTTCTCCTCTCCCCGATCGAATCGCTTCGCCTCGCTGAATCCGAATACCCGGCATAACCAGGCAAGCGCCACGAAGGGATCGTCGTAGGAAAGGTGAGGTACCACCCTCTGCTTCGCACGTCGAGCCACATCCATCAGGCTACGCCCCGCCTCCCGAGCGATGCCGCCCGCTGAGTCGCAAGGCACAACCCAAACAGGACACCTGGCGGCCCGAGCAGCGATTCGGCACGCCGACGCCCGTAGGCGGAGACGATGGCGAGTAACTACCGCGGTGCTCGCGTAAGCGATGAGCTAGGTCAGAGCCGCCAGTCGTGGTCAAGGGAGACATCCCGCATGACCATCGGCGTACCACATACCCGGTTCGGCGACGACGGGCGGTGACGACAGGCACTCGCGCCCTGGCGCTGACTTCCCTGCTTGGCGCGGCGAGCAGGGCGGACGGCGGCGACCGCGCCGGCGTGAGACGCCGGTCGCGCTCGTGGCGACTTCCAGGGCACTCGCCTCTTGGGGGTCGCACCCGCTTTGCCTTGGTCGCGTTACTCCGCTGGGAGTGCGGTCGCGTCACGTGGTTGGTCGGGGCGTGTGGATTCTGTTATTCGGCGTGTAGTGCTGCGGTGGTCTTGGACAGCGCGGCCCAGGTGGCAGGTCCGAGCGCGCCGGCGATCGCGACCGCGAGGCTGGCGAGGATGATCAGGGCGAGCGTGCCGGGGTTGTAGGCCGGTGGTAGGCCGATGTGCGGCGTGCTCGCTGCGAACGTTCCCGGTGAGCGCAGGTGGAGGCCGGACGGGGGCGCGACGAGCGCGCCGGGGGCTCCGCGCGGCGGGTGGGGGCCGGACCGGGTCGCGAAGAGAGCGGCCAGGGTTTTGCGGAAAGGTGTGAGTCCGGATACGACGGGTGGTGGCGGCTGCTGGGACTGTGCACCGGTCTGCGCGTTGATGGTGGCTTGCGCGACGGCGTGTTCTGCGACGACGCCGGCGGGTAGCGCGATGATGGCGGCGGCGATCGCGGGCGCGAGGATCCAGGAGACGATCATTGTGATGACCTGGCGCGGGGTGGCGCCGATCGCCTTGTAGGTGCCGAGGTCGCGGACGCGCTGGCGGGCGAGCATGAGCACCGTGGTCAGGACGCCGAGCGCCGCGATGATCGTGATCAGCAGCGTGAGGCGGTGCACGAGCGCCACGCTCGAGGTCACGTTGCCGTTGGTCGCGCTGCTCGCGCTGAGGACGAGTTGGGTCATCTGCGAGTCCAGGCCGACCGCGAGCACCGCTCCGGTGAGACCGAACGCGACCACCGCCGCTGCGGCCAGCGCCGGGGCCGGGCGGGCAACCGCGCTCGTCAGCCCGATCGTCACGGGCCGTGGTAGCGGCAGCCGGCCGGCCAGCCGGGCCAGCCGCGAGCCGCCGGCCGCGCGGGGGGTCTGGCCGACCGCGATCGTCTGCACAGCGGTGAGCTGCGCGGCGCGCAGCGCGGGAGGGGTGCCGGCGAGCGCCACCAGCGTGCAGACCGCCACGGGGACGGTCAGCTTGATCCACAGGGGCACGCCGACGTGCACGGTGAGCGGCCCGGCGTTGATCAGCGGCACGGCCCAGTCGTTGCCGATCACGGTACCGGCGACGGCGCCGGCCAGCGCGGGGAGGGCAAGCTGCGCCAGGTAGGAGGTGACGACCTGGGCCGGGGTGAAGCCGATGCTCTTCAACAGCCCGATCCGGCGGTGGCCGGCGATCACTGCGGCCGCGACGACGATCGTGGTGATCAGCAACGCGAGCAGCAGCACGATCACCGCGAAGGCCTCCACGAACGGCGGCTTGATGTTCGCCAGCTCCTGGTTGAAGTTCCTGAATCCCACCAGGTCGCCTGAGCTGATGATCGCACCGGCTGGCAGCGCCGCCGTCAGCTCGGCGAGATCGGCATTGATCTGCGCGCGTGTGGCCGCTCTGGTGAAGTCGTAGAGCATCTGCT
>Ga0335074_10002709_pt1 | contig 24089 bp, 16 predicted proteins | sample Lox_Sample_23_FD_206715 | JGI IMG/M metagenome (GOLD analysis project Ga0335074, IMG submission 206715) | Soil microbial communities from Loxahatchee National Wildlife Refuge, Florida, United States - Lox_Sample_2.3 | ecosystem: Environmental > Terrestrial > Soil > Wetlands | place: USA... | reverse complement strand
GATTGCGCTCCCGGCGACCCGCCGCTGCTGGTCCGTAAGGGCGTGTCCAGCCGCCCGCTCCACCAGCGCCACACCCGGAGAAACCCTGCCCGGCTCGCGCGGTGGAAAGATCTTCTCGGCCAGAATTTTCGCGCCCGCCCCGGCCAGCCCGCCGATCAACCCCGCAACCGCGCCCTTCAGCAACGCCCGCTCCGGTTTCTGTTTCTTTACCTTGTCTACCGGCTTGTCGTCTATCGCCTTGTCCGCCGCCATGTCATTCATACGCAACTAGGATGCAGCCGTTCCCACGCGGCATACAAGTGTTTTGAGGAGATAATTATGAAGTACAACTACCGAATAGAAAAACGCCGACTATGTCCAACAGGCCGAAAACAGGGTGGAACATCCAGCGAGTTACAACCTATCCTGGCGAGATGCTCCTCGAAGAATTCATGCGCCCGCTCTCCATCAGCCAGAACCGGCTTGCCGCCGATCTTCGCGTGCCTCCCGGGCGTATTAACCGGATCATCAACGGCAAGCGCTCTATTACCTCCGACACGGCGCTGCGCCTCGCCAAATACTTCGGCAATAGCCCGGAATTCTGGATGAACCTCCAGCAGATGTACGACCTCAGCAAGACCCGCGCCGAGCACGGCAAACGGATCGACCAGAAAGTACGGCCAGCGAAGAGGATTGCCTAAAACAAAGCACATGCATCGGTCAATTAACGAGAAGGCGATTATGCGCCAACCGCCGAAAAGATGAATCTAATGCAGCCGCTTCGGCAAAGAATATGTTTCGAAGGGCAAGCGGCAGGAACTCCATCATGCGCGGGTCTCGACCGTCAGGGCACGCCGTTCTGTTACCCTCGAATAGCTCTTCGTTGAGAGGGTCCGGTGTCCTCTTACGGTCAACACGAATGGACTTGCCTTGTCTGGCTTGCTCTCCTCGCCTTGCTCACAACAGAGGGATGCCGCGCGCAAGTCGCGCCCTCCGAATCCCCGCACTTCACCGCCATCGTGATTCCTGTGGGCGGCGATCCGGAAGCTGTCGCCGTCGCGGACGTCAATCGCGACGGCAAGCCGGATATCATCGCGGCCAACCCGGATTCCGGAACCGTGACCGTTCTGCTTGGCGACGGCAAAGGACATTTTCATCCCGCCGCCGGCGCTCCTTTTCCCGCCGGACACCTGCCCAGCGACATCGGCATCGGCGATTTTAACGGCGACGGCAATCTGGACCTTCTTATCCCCAACCACCAGACACCTTTCGTCACGTTGCTGCTCGGGGACGGCGGGGGCGGCTTTCGCCCTGCGCCGCATTCCCCCTTTGCCACTCATTCTATTCCGCATCCCCACGGCGTCGCTGTCGGCCATTTCTGCGGGAACGATAGGCCGCTGGACGCAGTGATCGACAGCTGGGGCAGCGGTCAGATTGAACTGCTGATCGGCGACGGCAAAGGAAATCTCATCAATGGTCCGATGTTCCCCGCGGGGCCGGGTTCTGACATGCCGCTGCGGTCGGCAGACTTCAACAACGACGGAGCCCCCGATATCGTTATGCCCGATACCGCGATTGGACACTGGGATTCTCGTGTGGTTTCCGTCCTGCTCGGCGACGGGAAGTGCGGATTCCATGCCGCGCCTGGCTCTCCATTTCCAGGCGGTGCAGTGCCTTGGAGTGTGGCAGTCGGCGACCTGAACCATGACGGCAATCAGGACCTGGTCATCGTTCCCTACGGCCCGCAGGTGCGCCATAAGGCGGATATTGCCGCCACGGTCCTGCTCGGAGACGGCAAAGGCGGCTTCCATTCAATGCCCGGCTCACCGTTTGCCTTGCCTGGATGCACGAGTCCGTTCAGCGTCGCTGTTGGAGACGTAACAGGCAATGGCATTCAGGATTTCGTGGTCACGTGTATGAATAGCGATACGGTACTTCTCTTTCTCGGCAAGAGGAACGGAGGGTATCAGGTGTCCCCGCTGAGGGTTCCTAGCGGCAGAAAAGACGGGGCCTCCGCCGAACGCGGCGTAACGATTGCTGATCTCACGAACGACGGCAGGAATGACATTATCTTCACGAACAGCTCGGCGGGAACCATCACCATTTTTTCCCCAAAATAAGCTGACAGGGCCCGTGCTGCATCCCAGCTTGACCCAACCATGAACTGTCGCTTCCAGCCCAATGCACTCGTCAAGATTTCCCAGCGTTTCCTGACATTCCCGGCAGGCAGTTGGTAGACCGGAATAGACCGCTATCGATCAATGATGCCCTTGCAATCCACCCACCTTTCCCCCATAATCAAAAGACGCGCCTTTTATCCGGGCGCACGCATTACCAACCACGGCCGGCAGGCACCAGCGCCGAGCGGTGGGAGACGAGGAAGTATGTCGAGAAAACCAGGCAAGAATGTCGCGAAGGCGCGCGCGGCTGTCGAACAGCGCCCCTACGCACTCCAGGAAGCGGTTCCGCTCCTGCAAAAAGTTAAATTCGCAAAGTTTGACGAGACCGTGGATCTCACCATGCGTCTTGGAGTCGACCCCCGCCATGCCGATCAGATGGTGCGCGGCACCGTCGTACTTCCGCACGGCCTGGGCAAGACCAAGCGGGTCGCTGTCGTCACCACAGGCGAGCGCCTCAAGGAGGCCGAAGCCGCCGGAGCCGAATTCGTTGGCGGCGAAGACCTGGTCGAAAAAATCCAGAAGGAAAACTGGACCGACTTTGACGCCCTCATCGCCACGCCCGACATGATGAAGTCCGTCGGCCGTCTCGGCAAGGTGCTTGGCCCTCGCGGCCTCATGCCCAATCCGAAGACCGGAACCGTCACCAGCGACGTGGCTGCCGCAATCAAGGAAATCAAGGCCGGCAAAATCGAGTTCCGTACTGACAAGACGGCGCTCGTGCATGTCCCCGTGGGTAAGCTGTCCTTTCCGGTTGAAAAGCTGGTTGAGAACGCGCAGACCGTCATTACCAGCGTGGTTCGCGCCAAGCCTTCCGCCGCCAAGGGCAAGTACATCAAGGGCATTACGCTCAGCTCCACCATGGGGCCCGGAATCCCTCTTGACAGCGCGGTCGCGGAAGCTGCCGCCAAGGCGTAACGAGAATTTTAGGGTTTTGGCCGCCGTCGATTTCGACGCAGTTGGCCGGTAAGGAATCGTCATCATGGCAATCAGCAGGTCAAAGAAGGCAGAGAAGATTGAATACCTCGCGAAGGAGCTGGAGCACTCCACCAGCGCCATCGTCGGTACCTTCTCCAAGCTCACCGTTGCGCAGGACTATGAGCTGCGCAAGACCGTTCGCGCCGCGGGCGGGCGCTATCGCGTGCTCAAGAACAAGCTCGCCGCGCGCGGCTCCAGGGGAACCAAAATCGAGGCCGCTCTGCAGAACCTCAAGGGTGTCTCCTCGGTCGCCTACACCAGCGGTGACCCGGTCGCCCTCGCCAAGGCGCTCTCAACCTGGGTGGCAGAGAACGCGGAGTTCACCTTCAAGCTGGGCATCATCGATGGCAAGGTCATCAATGTTGAGGAAGTCAAGGCGCTGGCCACACTGCCGGGCAAGGAAGAGATCTTCTCAAAGCTCCTCTTCCTTATCAATGCTCCGGCGCAGCGTCTGGCCACGGTCATCAATGCAACCGGACGCGATCTGGCCGTTGTCCTCGGTCAGGGCGTCGAGAAGGAAAAGTTCGCAGCAGCGGGCTAGAAGCAAAGGGTTCAAAAGCAGAACCCTTAAATCAGGATTCGCCGCGGCAGCGGCCTGAAGGGTGCCATGTCTGGGCACATCGGAAACTTCAGGGTGCGGGCGGGCGGCAACCGGAGAAATCCGGCAGGCAATAAAAAATTTAGTTTTGGTTGGAGAAAAGCATGGCGGATTTACAGCAGTTGGAAGATCAGATCGTTGGGCTTAGCCTTCTGGACGCGGCGGCCCTGGTGAAGAAGCTCGAGGAGCGCCTTGGCGTCTCCGCAGCGGCAGCAGCCCCGGTCGTTGTTGCTGGTGGTGCGGCGGCTGGCGCGGCAGCGCCTGCCGCAGTCGAGCAGACCGAGTTCACCGTCATCCTCAAGGATGCCGGCGCGAACAAGATCAATACCATCAAGGCGGTACGCGAAGTCACCTCGCTTGGCCTCAAGGAAGCCAAGGATCTGGTCGACGGCGCTCCCAAGCCTCTGAAGGAGAACATCAGCAAGGAAGACGCCGAGGCCATCAAAAAGAAGTTTGAGGGCGTCGCAACCATCGAAGTTAAGTAGTTTTTCGTCTGGTCAAACCTGCGCGGTCACTCTACGGTAAATTTCCCGTTTTGAAACTGCGTCAGCAAGTTGCATGCCAAAGCGGAACGCGCTATGCTAATACTTGTGCGTTCCGCTCGGCTGTCTTCTGAGGGGTTGGTCGGAACGGAAACTCTGCGCCTCGTCTCCGGCAATTCGGAAACTTACGCAGTCTCAATCATTTGGGGCTGCCGGTTCAGCATGTCGGCTTTACGGCGCCAACAAATTTCTTCCGGTAGAGTGCTACCGGCATATCCGCAGGATACAAGGCGGGCCTGTGGATACGTTAGCGACTCGGTTGTAGGGCGGCGAATACGCGGTTAGGGAATCGGCGGGTAGTCAACATTCTGTCATCGTTTAGTGCACAATCCGGTTGTGGCGCTCGTGAGACTTCCTGTCTCTGCGGGCGCTTTCGCATTGTGCCGGCAGATTGCCCCGGTTTTTTCCGTGTCTCTCGCGCTCTCCTTTCCAGTTCCGCCAGAAATTTCGTTTCCCCGGCGTTTTAAGTCGCCGGCATCCCGCTCGGGCCTTTGCGGCGCCAGGCGGGCAGTTGTCTTGATGTAAAGCGGAAGACTACGCCCTGCGGCGTCTCCCGCGCAAGTTAAATTCCGGCGGTCTCAATGCAACCGATTGAGCGCTGGCATCGAATGCGACGTTCTCTCCGGACGAGGCGGGGAAGACGGACTTCGCGCAGGCAGCACCAGGAGACTCCGCGTGACTCGGGCGGCGTCTTCTTTTCCGGAACACCGGAACCTCGTATCGACGAGTCATGAGGAGTGAAGCATGCCGAACGAGAACCGCGCCATTCGCAGCCGTCTCGATTTTTCAAAGATTCCGACAGCCATCCAGATTCCCAACCTCATTGAGGTGCAGCGCCGCTCCTACGAGCGTTTCCTGCAAATGGACAAGCTTCCTGCTGAGCGTGAGGACAACGGTCTGCAGTCCGTTTTCACCTCTGTGTTTCCCATTACTGACTTCCGCAATATCTCCCAGCTCGACTTCGTCGACTACGCCATCGGCAACTGGGAGTGCAAGTGCGGACACCTGAAGGGTCTGCACCACCTCCGCACAATCTGCGTGAACTGCGGCAGCATGGTCATCACCGATCCCTTCCACCCCGGCGACGTCCTTTGCTCCAAATGCGGAACCTACAACAAGAACACGCCCGACTTCTGCAACAAGTGCGGCGACCCTGTTGGTCTGCAGCTCAAGTACGACCAGGCCGAGTGCGAAGAGCGAGGCATGACTTACTCCGCTCCGCTCAAGGTCACCGTGCGCCTCACCATCTATGACAAGGACCCCGAGACCGGCGCCAAGACCATCCGCGACATCAAGGAGCAGGAGGTCTTTTTCGGCGACATTCCGCTTATGACGCAGAACGGCACGTTCATCGTCAACGGGACCGAGCGTGTCATCGTCTCGCAGCTCCACCGTTCGCCTGGCGTCTTCTTTGAGACGGCGAACAATCGCACCTACTTCCTCGGCAAGATCATTCCCTACCGCGGCTCATGGGTTGAGTTCGAGTACGACCAGAAGAACACGCTCTATGTTCGCATCGACCGCAAGCGTAAGTTCCTCGGCACCATCTTCCTGCGCGCGCTCGGGCTCAAGTCTGACCAGGAAATCCTGAAGACCTTCTACACCGTCGATAAGATCAATCTGAAGGACGGTAAGCTCTTCTGGGCCCTCGACGAGAACGCCGAGAAGCCAACGCATCTGCTAGGCGCAAAGCCCGCGCATGCCGTCGTGCACAAGGGCGAGGAGATCGCGCACTCCGGCCGCAAGATCACACCTTCCATCCTCAAGGCGCTCCGCGCGGCGAAGCTCCATGAGGTCGAGATCGAAGGCTCCGAGCTGGACGGAGCCATCACTGCGGCCGACGTGGTCGATACCACCACCGGAGAAGTCTTCCTTGAGGCCAACCAGGAGCTTACCGCCGACAAGCTGCAGAAGCTTGCCAACAGCGGCATCGCCTCCGTCGAAGTCTTCTTCCCCGAGCGTGATGATGTGGGCAACATCATCTCGAACACGCTCCGCCGCGACTCGGTCCGGAAGCCTGAAGAGGCGCTCATCGAGATCTACCGCAAGCTGCGCCCCGGCGATCCGCCGACGCTCGACACTGCTACCGCGCTCTTCGAAGGCATGTTCTTCGATCCGCGCAAGTACGACTTTTCGCGCGTGGGCCGCTTGAAATTCAACATCAAGCTTTACGAGAATGCCGATGCTTCGCCGCTCGACAACCGCACCCTTACGCCTGAGGACTTCTACGGAACCATCCGCTACCTCCTCAAGCTGCGCAAGAACATCGGCATCGTCGATGACATCGACCACCTCGGCAACCGCCGCGTGCGCGCCGTCGGCGAACTCATGGAGAATCAGTTCCGCATCGGCCTCGTCCGCATGGAGCGCGCTATCAAGGAAAAGATGAGCGTCTACCAGGAGATGTCGACGGCCATGCCGCACGACCTCATCAACGCCAAGCCGGTTATGGCCGCAATTCGCGAGTTCTTCGGGTCCTCGCAGCTCTCGCAGTTCATGGACCAGACCAACCCGCTGTCGGAGATCACGCACAAGCGCCGACTCTCTGCGCTCGGGCCTGGCGGCCTGTCGCGCGAACGCGCCGGATTCGAGGTCCGCGACGTTCACCCCACGCACTACGGCCGTATCTGCCCCATTGAGACGCCGGAAGGTCCGAACATCGGCCTCATCAGTTCTCTGTCGTGCTTTGCGCGCATCAACGAGTACGGATTCATTGAGTCGCCGTACCGCCGCGTCGCCAACGGCCGCGTGCTCGACTACGTACAGGTCACCAACGCCGGTGAAAGCGGGCTCCGCGTGAGCGACTACCTTGAGAAGGGCGAAGCGCTCAAGCTCAACAATCAGTTCAGGAAGGATAAAAAGCGCCTCATCGAGTTTGAGCCGTTCTCCTTCTACCTCTCCGCGTGGGAAGAAGACCGCCATACCATCGCGCAGGCCAACATCGACCTCGACGAGAACGGCAACATCCAGGACGAGCTGGTCAATGCCCGCCGTCAGGGCAACTTCGTCCTCGTTGACCGCTCCGAGGTTGACTACATCGATGTGAGTCCCAAGCAGCTCGTGTCCGTCGCAGCTTCGCTCGTGCCGTTCCTCGAGCATGATGACGCAAACCGCGCTCTGATGGGCGCGAACATGCAGCGCCAGTCCGTGCCTCTGCTCGTGTCTGAGGCGCCGCTGGTCGGCACCGGCATGGAAGGCGTCACTGCCCGCGACTCGGGCGCCGTCATCCTGGCCCGCCGCAACGGTATCGTTGACTCGGTGGACTCCGAGCGCATCATCGTGCGCGTGGAAGGCGAACACCACCCCACGCAGATGTCGCGCGAGGTCGGGTCGGACATCTATCAGCTCATCAAGTTCAAGCGCTCCAACCAGAACACTTGTATCAACCAGAAGCCGATAGTCCATCAGGGCGACCGCGTGGTCAAGGGACAAGTGATCGCCGACGGTCCTTGCACAGAGCAGGGCGAGCTCGGCCTCGGACGCAACGTGCTGGTCGGCTTTATGCCCTGGCGCGGCTACAACTTCGAGGACGCCATCCTCATCTCGGAAAAGCTGGTTCGCGAGGACTACTACACCTCCGTCCACATTGAAGAGTTCGAGATCGAGGCCCGCGACACCAAGCTCGGCCCCGAAGAGATCACCCGCGACATACCCAACGTCAGCGAGCATGCGCTGCGCGATCTTGACGAGAGCGGCATCATCCGCATCGGTGCCAAGATCAAGCACAACGATATCCTCGTCGGCAAAGTCACCCCCAAGGGCGAAACCCAGCTCACGCCGGAGGAGAAGCTGCTCCGCGCCATCTTCGGCGAAAAGGCTGGCGACGTCCGTGATGCCTCGCTCACCTGTCCTCCGGGCATTGAGGGCACCGTGGTCGACGTCCGCATCTTCTCCCGCAAGGGCCAGGAAAAGGACGAGCGCGCCAAGCAGATTGAGACCGAGCAGATTGCGCAGCTTGAGAAGAACCTCGCCGACGAAATCCGAATCCTCACTGACGAGCGCCTTAAGCGCCTTGAGGCAATTCTTGGCGGCAAGGAGGTCCTGGCCGATCTGCACGACGAGCGCACCAACAAGCGCCTCCTCGTCAAGGGAGCCATCCTCGACCGCGACACCATCGAGCGCATCTCCACCAAGAACCTCAAGCGCATCCGCTACGCCGACAAGGATCCGCGCGTCAATGAGCAGATCGACGAGATCGAAGAGATGACCTCGCGCCAGATCGACGTTCTCCGCAAGATCACCAACGAGCGCATCGGCAAGCTGCAGAAGGGCGATGAGCTGGCTCCCGGCGTTATCAAGCTGGTCAAGGTGTACATCGCCATGAAGCGCAAACTCTCCGTCGGCGACAAGATGGCCGGCCGCCACGGCAACAAGGGCGTCATTTCGCGCATTCTGCCCGAGGAAGACATGCCTTATCTGCCCGACGGCACCCCGGTTGAGATCGTGCTCAACCCGCTCGGCGTGCCTTCGCGTATGAACGTCGGTCAGATTCTTGAGACCCACCTCGGCTGGGCCGCGCACGAGCTCGGCAAGCAGATCGCCGAGCTGGTCAAAAAGAACCAGGACGCCAACGAGATCCGCAAGATCTTTGAGAAGCGTTTCGCCGGCACGGCCGCCCTGCGCCAGTTGATGGAGCTGGACGACGATCAGATCATCCGCGTCGGCCTCGGCATGCAGCGCGGCATATGGCTGGGCACGGCGGTCTTCGACGGCGCCAGGGAAACCGAGATCAAGGCCCTGCTGGAGTCCGCGGGTCTGCCCACGTCCGGTAAATCTGTTCTCTACGACGGCATGACCGGCGATCCATTTGAGCAGCCTGTAACAGTGGGCTACATCTACATGCTCAAGCTCTCGCACCTGGTCGACGACAAGATCCACGCCCGCTCCATCGGACCGTACTCGCTTATCACCCAGCAGCCGCTGGGCGGCAAGGCGCAGTTCGGCGGACAGCGCTTCGGAGAAATGGAAGTCTGGGCCCTCGAGGCCTACGGCGCAGCCTACATTCTCCAGGAGCTGCTTACCGCCAAGTCCGACGATGTTTATGGCCGTACCAAGATTTACGAGGCCATCGTCAAAGGCGAAGCGGCCATCGAGCCCGGCGTGCCCGAGTCGTTCAACGTGCTCATCCGCGAGCTGCAATCGCTCTGCCTTGACGTGGAGCTTATCAAGATGACCGGCACAGGCGAAGCCAAAAAGCTTCCGCTGCCGACCATCGCAGCCGCCGATTAGTTCACAGTTCTCAGTTGCCGGTCGCTAGTCGTTTGCTGGCGCCGGTAACGCGAGAAGGATTTTGAATAAGAGCCGCGCATGAAATTCGCGTCGTGCTCAACAGAACTGAAGCAAACATACTGAGCACTGGTAACTGATAGCTGGTGGCTCGGTAAGGAGGAACACCTTGTACCGTTCCAGTCCATTTGAACTGTCCAGCCCGATCACCGACTTTGATGCCATCCGCATCCAGCTCGCTTCTCCTGAAAAGATTCGCAGCTGGTCCCATGGCGAAGTCACCAAGCCGGAGACCATCAACTACCGCACCTTCAAGCCAGAGCGCGACGGGCTCTTCTGCGCCCGCATCTTCGGCCCCACCCAGGACTGGGAGTGCCTCTGCGGCAAGTACAAGCGCATGAAGCACCGCGGCGTCATCTGCGACAAGTGCGGTGTGGAAGTCACCGTCTCCAAGGTCCGCCGTGAGCGCCTCGGCCACATCGAGCTCGCCTCGCCCTGCTCGCACGTGTGGTTCTTCAAGGGCCTGCCCTCGCGCATCGGCCACCTGCTCGACATCTCTCTGCGCGACCTCGAGAGCGTGCTCTATTTCGAGAGCTACGTCGTCGTCGATCCCGGCGACGCGCCCGTCAAGGAGCGCGAGATTATCAAGGACGAGACCCGCTTCCGCGAGCTCGACGCACAGTACCGCCCAACCGGCTTTAAGGGCATGATGGGCGCCGAGGCCATCAAGGAGCTGCTCAAGCGCGTCGACATCGATGAGCTCTCCACCGAGCTGCGCGAGCGCATGAAGGCCGAGACCTCGCTCCAGAAGCGCCTCAAGTACTCCAAGCGCCTCAAGGTCGTTGAGGCCTTCCGCAAATCCGGCAACAAACCGCAGTGGATGATCCTCGACGTCATCCCGGTCATTCCGCCCGAGCTGCGCCCGCTCGTGCCCCTCGACGGCGGACGCTTCGCCACGTCGGACCTGAACGATCTCTATCGCCGCGTCATCAACCGCAACAACCGCCTCAAGAAACTCATGGACCTCCATGCGCCTGAGGTCATCGTGCGCAACGAGAAGCGCATGCTGCAGGAAGCCGTTGACGCTCTCTTTGACAACGGACGCCGTGGCCGCGTGCTGCGCGGAGCGAACAACCGCCCGCTCAAGTCGCTGTCGGACACGCTCAAGGGCAAGCAGGGCCGCTTCCGCCAGAACCTGCTCGGCAAGCGCGTCGACTACTCCGGCCGTTCGGTCATCGTCGTCGGTCCAGAACTCAAGCTGCATCAGTGCGGCCTGCCCAAAAAAATGGCGCTCGAACTCTTCAAGCCGTTTATCTATCACCGCCTTGAGCAGACCGGCCACTGCACCACGATCAAGCAGGCCAAGGAAATGGTCGAGCTGCAGGAGCCCATCGTGTGGGACATCCTTGAGGAAGTCATTAAGGACCATCCCGTGCTGCTCAACCGCGCTCCAACCCTGCACCGCCTCGGCATTCAGGCCTTTGAGCCTGTTCTTGTCGAAGGCAAGGCCATCAAGATTCACCCGCTCGTCTGCACCGCATTCAACGCGGACTTCGACGGCGACCAGATGGCCGTGCACATTCCGCTCTCGCCGGAAGCGCAGGTTGAGGCCAGCGTGCTCATGCTCGCTTCGCACAACATCCTGTCTCCGGCCTCGGGACAGCCAATCACGGTGCCCACGCAGGACATGGTGCTCGGCCTCTACTACCTCACTAAGGCCAAGACTGGAGCCAAGGGTGAGGGCCGCGTCTTCGCCAATGTGGAAGAGGCGCTCATGGCCCTCGAAACACGCGAGGTCGAGACCCTCACCCCCATTCGTCTGCGCTACACCGGTCCTGTCCTCGACATGACCACGGCCTACGACGATCAGGACATCACCCACACCGAGCCGGTCGACTACGACAAGCAGTTCATCTCGACCACGGTTGGCCGCGCCATCTTTAACGATGCGTTGCCGGAGGGTATGCCCTACATCAACGGCCTGCTCAAGAAGAAGGGCATCGGCCAGCTCGTCAACTACTGCTACCTCAACCTCGGACTTGAGACCACCGTCAAGATGCTCGACCGCATTAAGGAGCTCGGCTTCCAGTACGCCACCCGCTCCGGACTGTCCGTCGGCCTCGAAGACATGGTCATTCCCGAGACCAAGTACCCCGTCGTGCGCGACGCTGAAAAACAGCGCTTCGCAATTCAGCAGCAGTACCTCGACGGAGCCATCACCAACGGCGAGCGCAACAACAAGGTCATCCAGCTCTGGTCTGCGGTCACGGAGAAGGTCGCCGACGAGATGTTCGACAACATGAAGAAGGCCGACAAAGCCGGCACCATGAACCCGGTCTATATCATGGCCGACTCAGGCGCCCGCGGATCGAAGCAGCAGATCCGTCAGCTCTCCGGCATGCGCGGCCTCATGGCCAAGCCTTCAGGCGAAATCATCGAGACCCCCATCACGGCCAACTTCCGTGAAGGCCTCACCGTGCTCGAGTACTTCATCTCCACGCACGGCGCGCGCAAGGGTCTGGCTGATACCGCTCTGAAGACCGCCGACTCCGGCTACCTCACCCGCCGTCTCGTCGACGTGGCGCAGGACGTCATCGTCACCGAGCAGGACTGCGGCACTGTGGAAGGCATCTACGTGACCCCCATCGTCGAATCCGGCGAGATCATCGAGCCGCTGCGCGACCGCATCATCGGCCGCGTCTCGCTCGAGAAGCTCAAGGACTTCGAGGGCAACGTCATCGTCGACGTCAACCAGGAGATCAACGAAGAGCTGGCCTCTGCCATCCAGGCCGCTGGCATCGAGCGCGTCAAGATCCGCTCCGTGCTCACCTGCGAGTCACGCCGCGGTGTTTGCGTCCTCTGCTATGGCCGCAACCTCGGCTCCGGCCGCATGGTTGAGCTTGGCGAGGCCGTCGGCGTCATCGGCGCGCAGTCCATCGGCGAGCCGGGCACCCAGCTCACCATGCGCACCTTCCACATCGGCGGAACCGCATCGCGAGTCTCCGAGCAGTCGCGCCTCGACGCCCGTAACAACGGGACCGTGCGCTTCATCAACCTCGCCACCGTGCGCTCCAAGCAGGGTGACCTGGTTGCCATGAACCGCTCCGGAGCTGTTGCCGTCATCGACGACCGTGGCCGCGAGAAGGAGCGCTACCAGATCGTCTACGGCGCCAAGCTCAAGGTCGAGGACGGCGCTCAGGTGCAGATCGGGCAGGCCCTTGCCGAGTGGGATCCCTACACCTTCGCCATCCTTACTGAAATCGGTGGAACGGCGCAGTTCAAGGACCTGCAGGAAGGCATCACCCTGAACGAAGAAGTCGACGAAGTCACAGGCCTCTCGCGCCTTGTCGTTGCCGAAGCAGCCGATGAAAAACGCCAGCCGGCCATCATCGTCAAGGGAGCCAAAGGCAGCAAGCGTTACCTCATGCCCTCCCGCGCTCACCTGATGATCCAGGACGGGGACGAGGTCTTCCCCGGTGACATCCTTGCCAAAATTCCGCGCGAAACCACGCGCACCAAGGACATTACCGGCGGTCTGCCTCGCGTCGTCGAGCTCTTCGAGGCCCGTAAGCCGCGCGAAACCGCCATCATCAGTGAAATCGACGGCGTCGTTCGCTTCGGTGAGGTCACCAAGGGCCAGCGTAGAATCTACGTCACCGCCGACAACGGAGAAGAGAAGGAATACTCCGTGCCGCGCGGCATCCACGTCAACGTGCAGGAGGGCGAACGCCTCAAAGCCGGCGAGCCCCTCATGGACGGGCCCCTCAACCCGCACGACATTCTTGCCGTGCTCGGCGAAAAGGAGCTGCAGGCCTACCTGGTCAACGAGATCCAGGAAGTCTATCGTCTCCAGGGTGTGGCCATCTCTGACAAGCACATTGAAACCATCGTCCGGCAGATGCTCCGCTGGGTGAAGATCGAAGACGTAGGCGACACCACCTTCCTGCTCGAGCAGCAGGTCGACAAGTTCCGCTTCCGCGCCGAGAACGAGCGCGTGATCGCTGAGGGAGGTCGCCCGGCCATCGGCCGTCCGCTCCTGCTCGGCATCACCAAGGCCTCGCTCTCGACAGACAGCTTCATCTCCGCCGCCAGCTTCCAGGAGACCACGCGCGTGCTCACCGAAGCGTCCATCAACGGCGCCATCGACAACCTGCGCGGCCTCAAGGAGAACGTCATCGTCGGCCGTCTCATCCCCGCCGGCACGGGCATGGAGTACTACCGCAACATCCAGCTCTCACCCGAGCTTGAAGAAGCGGCAGCCCGCGTCCAGCAGGAGGTCCAGACCGCCTACGAGGAAGCCGAACGCGAACTCGAAATGATGCGCCAGGAAGGCGAAGCCGAAGAAATGGCCGCCTCCGAGTAAGGGCAAGACCTAGAAAAGAAGAGAAGCCCGGCGGTTTGCCGGGCTTTTTCTTTCTCAAATCAGGGCTCCGCTGTTACGCTGTCTGAGACTTGAACTACGTTCCCATTCACTATGGCGTATTTGAATAAGGATGAGGTTGTGGCGATGCTGAAAGAGCGTCGCCACAACGAAGTTATCGAGCAACACTTGATTGCAGGCCTGCCGTTCGTTTTTCAAACTGAAGAAGCGTCATACGAAGTTTTCCGAAATACTCTCGGAATGCAGCTGCGAACACCACCCGAGGACATCTCAATCATAGGCAGCGCGAGGCTCGGCTTCAGTCTTAGTCCGGAGAAATTCGGCTCAGCTTTCTCTACTTCATCTGACATCGATACTATCGTTGTAAATTCTCACATGTTTGATGTTGCATGGCTGCAATTGTCTAGAATCGGCCGCAAGCGACTCGCTCTGCCGGAGAAAGTACAGTTAGCGTTCAAGGTTCATAAAACGAACAACCTCTTCTTCGGGTTTATTGAACCAAACCGGCTCCCCGGAATCATAACGCTCTCGAATCATTGGTTCAGGACATTTCAAGGGCTCGGACGGGTTCCTAGCCTTTCAAAATTCCTGATCCAAGGACGGCTCTATCGAACATGGGACCACGTGAAAACGCACCAGCTATACACCTTGGAATGTGTTGCGGATAAATTTAAGCTTTAGTGGGTGAGAGATGAAATATAACGCAAGCCAGCAGACGCTGGGGTGGTTCAAAGATCGATATTTGGAAGGAACACTTGAAATTAGGCCTCCCTACCAACGTCGCCCCGTATGGACAATTCGACAAAAATCCAACCTTATTGAATCAATCCTTCTGAAGCTACCAGTGCCAGAAATCTATGTTCACACAGTGACCTCTGAAGAGGGCGAAACAAAATACGCCGTTGTTGATGGCCAGCAGCGCGTGAGGGCAATACTTCAATTCATTGGGATTGATAAGGATGCGGCAGAGGAAGATGACAATAAATTCTCCTTAGAAGAATTGTCTAGTGATTCGAAATGGAGAAACACGGCATTCGACGACTTGACTTCGGAACAGAAGAAGCAGTTTTTTGGTCATCAACTGGCTGTGAGGTTCCTGACCGATTCGACGGAAGAAGAAGTACGCGACCTGTTTCGCCGCCTCAACACCTACTTGACCAAGCTCAATGATCAAGAATTGCGAAACGCGACATATTCCGGGCCGCTGATTCAACTAGTGACCGAATTGGCCGATGACGACTTTTGGGCCGAAAATGGCATTGTCTCGGCAGCGCTAATTCGGCGAATGAAGGATATGGAGTTTGTGAGCGAGCTCATTTTTGGCATTATGGACGGACCGCAAGGTAGCTCGGGAAAAATTATTGATGAATACTATTTCCAACTTGAGCCATATGAGGAGGAATTTCCAGGCCAAAAGACTACGAAGCGTATCTATCTACGAACGTTATCGACAATTAAGGGTCTGTTCCCAGACATTCGAAAAACGCGATGGAAAAATCGAACAGATTTTTACACTCTGTTCGTTGTCACGGGCGAAATTCTGAAGGGAAATGTACTTCCACCGTCGCAACAGCCAACGCTCAGAAAAGCCCTCACGGCCTTCGCGGACGAAGTTGATGAGTGGATCGGCGATAACAATTCAAAAGTCTCGAAGGGGGCTGCTGATTATGCGCGAAGCGCGATTAAGGGAAGCAGCGATCGATCTCGGCGAGTCATACGGCATGAAGCTCTTATGAAGGCAATAAAAGCACATTTCAGGCCAATATCGAAAACGAGAGGATGAGGCGGGTGGTCCTCTATCCCACTCGCTACTCGCTCTTCGCTGAAGCCTTCTTCCTTATCCCATCAATCCTTCGCGCAGTTTCATCGCGCGTAGGCGGGTGGCCCACTCAAGCTTCCTTTGCTTGAGTGGGGAACTCGTAGTAACTTCCCATTGCAGCCTTCACTCACCTCGCTGCCGCACCACCCTCACCCGCTCTGTCTCGCAATCATCTCCGCCAGCGGAACGAACCGCTCGATCAGCACCTCAAAGCGTCGATAGTTCAGGATCGCCCGGCTGATGCTCTCCAGACGCGCACATACTCGTAAATAAGTTTGCTCCGTGCGATCCGTTTGAACCTATACTGGCGTCGTCCCCCACACATTCTGCATATTCACTTGGTGACCCCTTGCCGAACGATCAAGTTTGTGGCTCTGTGTCCGCCCCGTGCAGCAGTAGGCGTCGCTTCGCCGGCAACGTTCGCCTCAATTGCCTCTTCATTCTGGCTGCGCTCTGCCTTCTTGCGCCGCAACTCGCATACTCCCAGGAGGCGGAGACCGAAGTGGCGACGAACACCTCGTCGGACGCAGATGTCGTGATGGCGAAGGGGACCCCAGTCAAGCAACCGGTCGCGAGTGAGATCGCGGTGATGGTTATGATTACGGACGACGGCAATGTTACGCTGTGGAGCGCCACGACACGCTGCAACGTCTGGACGGTGGGCGTGGAGTACGACCGTCATAGCTGGGGCCATGTCCTCAAATCACAAGTGGACTATGTAGCGGAGGTTCTTCCCGTTGTTATTCTGAGCCAACCCGCCGTTTCCGATTTTTGGGGAAATCCAAAGAGCCCCAACCAGGAGCTGGTGCCCGGGGTGTCGATTCTACCGATTGGCGTTCGCATGCTGTGGCGGAACAACACTACCATCAAGCCCTTCATGGTCGCCAAATTGGGGACGGCAGTATTTACCAGGAAAGCGTTCTCACCGGACGCCAGCTATGTGAACTTCAACATTCAGGCCGCCTTCGGCATTCAAATCAATCTGAGGAAACGGGCCGACTTGCGCGTAGAACCGATCGAGTTTTTTCATATTTCGGACGGCTATCTGGCGGCTAGCAATCCTGGAATGGATGAACTGGGCGTGAGATTTGGGATCAGCTACCATCTTGGGAAACAAGTCCCGTATTAGTAGAGGGTGAGGGCGGGTGGCCGGGTGCCCATCCTTCGCGCCGCTTTTGCGTGAGGATCATATACATCATCAGGTCGTCATGGACTGGTTTGCCATCCCCAATCTCCAATGGGCCATTAGCCCGCTTTCCGAGGCTGGATTTCTGCGGAGCAAGGCTACCACTACCACGCACCAACCCATGACTGGAGCACCCTGACCCGTCCGTTCTGCTATCGCCTTCACGGCCACAAACAGGTCACGGACGCCTGGTTGCTAGGCATGGCGATTCACGACGGACTGGTGTTGGCCACCTTCGACCGGGCAATTCTTCACATGGCCGCAGAGCATCCGTCCCACGTGCTCCTCATGCCGGGTTCATAATCGAGACAGGAGCAACCGGCCCATGCCCATCACCCTCCACCTCGACCCCGCCGCCGCCACCCGCCTCAAGGCGCTGGCCGAATCCCGCCACCAGACCCCAGAAAGCATCCTCCGCGAAGCCCTTACCCAATACCTCGGCAGCCAAAACTCCGCCCCGCCGGCCTCGCCCGAAGGCAAACACTACCCATCCCGCCATCCCGTCGGCGGAATCATAACTCCTGTGTAATGTATGAGGTACAAAAAATAAGCGCCAATTCGAGGTTCAGCCCTACATCAGCCGCCGCCGAACCATATCCAGCGCCGTCTGCGCTGCGTAGCTCCGGATTCGCCCCCGGTCTCCGTTGAAGTGCCGCTCCACCACATCCGTCGTCTTCCCGTCGCTCACGCTCAGATACACTAGCCCGACCGGTTTCTCTGCGGTCCCGCCCGTAGGCCCGGCAATGCCTGTTACGCCCACGCCCAGAGTCGTATCACACCGCTCGCGAATCCCCTCCGCCAACGCCTCCGCCGTCTCCTTGCTCACCGCGCCATGCCGTTCCAGCACCGATGGTGGAACGTCCGCGAACTCCGTCTTCAATTCGTTGGAATACACCACCGCCCCGCCCACGAACGACCTTGAACTCCCGCTGATGCTTGTCAGCCGCTCGGCAACCATCCCTCCCGTGCAGCTTTCAGCCACGGAAAGCGTCGCCCCCTTCATCTCCAGGTAGTAGAGAACGATCTGTTCCAGCGACTCCCCGTGCGACGAGTAAATAAAGTCGTCCAGCTCTTCTTCAATCCGGCTCGCCAGCGCGTCCACCCGCGCCCGCGCCAGATCCATCGCAGGCTTGCCGCACATAAGGTTGATCTGGATGTCCCCCAGATGCGCCAGAATCGTCGTCTCCACATCTCCGAATTGCGTGTAGATCGGCGCAATTCGCGCGTCTGCCTGCGATTCCGCAATCAGCGCCGCCTTCAACACCCGCGTCGCAATAAATCGCTCCGGCAGCGCCGCCTGCAGCCGCGGAACGCACTGCGCGTCAAACATCGCCTTCAGCTCCGGCGGAGGCCCCGGCAGCAGCATCACCAGCTTGCGATGCGCCGCGTATACCGTGTCCAGCCATTGCCCCGGCGCCGAACCCCTCGGGTTCTCCAGAATCTCCGCGCCCTCGAGCACATCGGCCTGCTTCTCGTTGTTGCGTGGCATCGTCATGCGCCGCTGCGCAGCGCGCGCATACATCTGGGCAATCAGGTCATGATTCCGCTTGATCCCGATCTTCAACGCCTCGGCTGCGGCCTCGCGCGTCAGGTCGTCTTCCGTCGGCCCCAGCCCGCCCATCATCACAATCACATCGGTTCGCCGCAGCGCATTCCTGATCGCGTCAATCAGATGCTTCGGTCTGTCCCCAACGACGGTCTTGAACGCAACCGATACCCCCAGCGCATTCAGCCGCTCGGTCACGAACAGCGAATTGGTGTCCTGTCGCCACGGGGTCAGCATCTCTGAGCCGATGGCGATAATTTCTGCATTCATTCAGTTAGGGGTCCGGTGGGCTTTGGTCGTTTGATCGTTCCTTACGCCGGCCAATCAGCGCGCCAGCCTTCCACGCCCAGAGCAACATCATAAATGCTGTTTGCCGTAGCCACGAGCGCGTTCCCCCCAGGCACAAACGCAAGCCCCGCAATGCCCGATCCGGCAATCGCCAGCGAAGCCTCGCCCGACTGCGAAATGCGCACTACTCCGCGCCGCCCTTCCAGAGAAGCGGCGACATACAGAGCTCCGGAAATGTCCACTGCCAATCCCTGTGGCCGACCCAGCCCGCGATAGAAGATCGTCGTATCTCCATTGCGGTCTATAGCATACACGCTCTCGTAGCTTGATGTTGTCGGGCCGGTTACGTACAGCGTCCCGTCAATGCCGAACGCCAGATGGTAGGCCGCCACGCTCGGCTCCAGCGTCGCAAACACAAAGATCTGCCTGTCCGGAGCGATCTTGAATATCGTTCCGCTGCGGTCGCCTACATAGAGGTTGTGTTCTCCGTCAAAGGCAATGCCCGTCGCAATCCCCATGCCCTCGGCATACACCTTGGCCGCGCCAGCCGCAGACACCTGGTACACCGTGCCCTCCTGCCGCGACGATACATATAGGTTGCCCTCTTCGTCCGTCGCCAGCCCCGTGGCGTTCATAATCCCGCTCAGGAACGGTCGCATCTCGCCGTTGCGCTCAATGCGGAACACTGACACAGGCGTCTCCTGCCCGCGCGCACCTGAGAGCGTCACATACACGTTCCCAGCTGTGTCCACCGCCGGATTCGCAACCGCATGCACGCCCGTTGCCAGCATCGTCGCTACTTCCACATTCACCGCATTGCTCTGTGCACCGTTCTGCAGGATACGCAAGTTGCCGCTGACCGCTTCTTCCGGCACCTGCAGCAGCATGCGCCGGCTGCGGCTAATCAGTACAGGAGCGGCCAGATCGCCCAGCATGGCCACGGGCCTCCGAAACGACACCGGCCCCAGATTCGCTCCGTGCAACTCTACCTGTCCGCCCGGCAGCGCCGCGCTCGGCTCTACCGCATCAATCCGCGGCGTATGGCCCAGTTCGGGTTTGAGCAGGGAAGGCATTAGCTCTCTACCACCAATGATGCACGATAAGGCCTATAAAAAGCGCGTACAGCCCCGCAGCTACATCATCCATCATGATACCCACTCCGCCGTGCAGCCGTTCGAGCTGCCGCACAGGCGGCGGCTTAAAAATATCGAATATCCGGAACAGCACCAGCGCAAGCAGCGCGTGTCCAATGTCCAGCGGTACAAACGGCAGCGCCGTCAACTGTCCCGCGACCTCATCAATGACAACAAAACCGGGATCCAGCCTGCCGCTTTGGCGTTCGACAATCCCCGCTGCCCAAATCCCAATCAGTGTCGCCGCTGCCGCCGCAATCAAGGTCGCAATCACCAGCGACAACCCGCCCGCATGCGCAGCGCGCGCAACTGTATACCAGATCGCCGCCGTCACCAGAGCCGCCCAGGTCCCCGGCCCGCCCGGGAGGTGTCCGATCCCAAAGAAGGTCGCCGTGACCCATGCCCAGCTGGTTCTTGCCTGCTTTCTGTCCGTCATCTCTCAGCTTGCTTCCGGATCGTCATCGTCATCTTCTCTCGGCCTGCGGCTCGCCTCGTTCAACCCCTCCAGCACCTCAGGATCAAGAATCGGCGACGAAATCCGATACTCCCCGCTTGCCCACTTGCCCAGATCAATCATCCGGCAGCGGTCGCTGCAAAAAGGAAAGTGCTCGTCGTCTTTTGCAACCAGCGTGCGGCACGTAGGGCACCGCAACGCCTTATTCGCACACATTGTTGTCACTCCCGGCGGGATTCAATCACCCGCGCCACAACATCGTAGTCGTGCGCCTCGGTGATCTCGCAGCGATAGAACTGTCCCGCCGTCAGCTCTTCGTATGGCCCAAAGTCGTTGATGTACACCGTGCCGTCAATCTCCGGAGCGTGCAGCTGCGTTCGGCCTTCCCACAGCAGCGGAGTCTCCTCACTCTCACCCTCCACCAGCACCTCGACCTCGCGGCCCACCCACTCCGTTTTGGCCTTCTTGCTGATGCCTTGCTGAATCTTCATCAGCTCGCGTTTTCGCCGCTCAATCGTCCGCGCCGGAACCTTCCCCTCCAGCCCAAACGCCCGCGAACCGTCTTCATCCGAGTAGCCGAACACGCCCAGCCAGTCAAAACGCGCCTCGCGCACAAACTCTCGCAGCGTCTTAAAGTCCTCTTCCATCTCGCCTGGAAAGCCAACAATAAATGACGTCCGCAGCGCAATCCCCGGAACCGCCGCCCGCACCTTCGCAATCGTCTTCAGGAAGATCTCCGCGTTCGCTCCGCGCTTCATACCCTTCAGTACAGAACCAGACGCATGCTGTAGCGGAACATCCAGATACTTGCAGATGTTTTCGTGCCTGGCGATGGTCTCCAGCAGCCTGCCTGTAATCTTGTTCGGATACGCGTACAGAAACCGCAACCACACCAGCCCCGGAATCCCAGCCAGCCGGTCCAGCAGTTGCGCCAGCCCGTCCTTCAGGCCCAGGTCTTCGCCGTAACATGTCGTGTCCTGACCGATGAGCGTAATCTCGCGCACGCCATGAGCCACAAGGTTCTCCGCTTCCGCCACCACCGACTCAAAGCGCCGCGAGCGAAACTTCCCCCGCAGATTCGGGATCACGCAAAAGCTGCATGGATGGTCACAACCCTCGGCAATCTTGATGTACGCGGAAGCCTTCTTCGTCGCCAGCAATCGCGGCGTGGTGTGGTCGTAGAGATACTGCGGCAGGTGTGCCTCAGCCCCGTCCCATTCCGTACGCGAGAAGCGCCCCTGCTGTTCGCGCAACTCGCCCTCGGCCCGTGCCGTCTGCGTCGCGCTCAAAATCGTGAACGGCGACGGCTCCGCGATTTTCGGTGACGGAATCTCCAGCCCTGCCGCGGCAAGAATTTGCTCCAACTCGCCCGTTCCGACAACCGCATCGACTTCTGGAATGTTCTTCCGAATCTCGTCGCGATACCGCTCCACCAGGCATCCGGCCACGATCAGCTTCTTTGCCGTCCCGGCCGTCTTGTGCTGCGCCATCTCCAGAATCGCGTCGACCGACTCCTGCTTGGCCGCATCGATAAACGAGCAGGTGTTCACCACCAGAATCTCCGCCGCTTCGGGCTGCGACGTCATTTCTGCTCCGGCGCGGTCCAGCAGCCCCATCATCACCTCGCTGTCCACCAGATTCTTCGGGCAGCCAAGCGAAACGAAGCCGACCCTTGGCCGGCTCGCAGGAACAGCGGATTTTTCACTTGTGGAGAGGCCCGCCGCCTCGTCAATCAGAACTTGCGTCACACTCCTATTCTAGTCGATGAACTCGCTCAGACAGGGTCCTGCGCACATCCGGCCAACATGCCTCGCTGCCGCTCCGGGTGATATCATGAATTATGTGCCGGGTCCTACGCGGCGCAATCCCGCCAATCCCGCCAGGTCCGGAAGGAAGCAACGGTAACGGGCCAGTGCGCGCGCAGTAGGTTTCCCGGTACATAGGAACGGAAGCGCCTTCCTCTTTACATAATCCTTACAAGCCCTTGATAGACAGCCAGGGAATTGCTCAGCGACAATAGCCTTTTGTAGTTCAGCCGTTGTGGAGAAACTCATTGAGCCTCATTGAGCGTCCGCGTGCCTCTCGACGCGCCAAAATCAGTGCCTTGGGAACTTACGTTCCACCCCGCGTACTTTCCAATCAGGACCTTGAAAAGATGGTCGACACCTCTGACGAGTGGATCTTCTCCCGCGTCGGTATCCGCGAACGCCATCTGGTCGATATGGGGCAGGCCACAAGTGACATGGCCGTTGAAGCGGCAAAGAAGTGCCTTGCTGAGCGCGGCATCGGCGCCGATCAGCTTGAGGCCATCATCGTCGCCACCGTCACGCCGGACATGTTTTTTCCCGCAACTGCCTGCCTCGTTCAGGATCGCCTTGGCGCAAAGGGCGCCTGGGGATTCGATCTATCCGCGGCCTGTTCCGGCTTCATCTATGCCCTGCAGGTCGGCGCCAAGCTCGTCGAGAGCGGCGCTCACTCCAAAGTGCTCGTCATCGGCGCGGACACCATGTCCTCCATCATCGACTACACCGATCGCGCCACGTGCGTCCTCTTCGGCGACGGAGCCGGAGCAGTCCTCATCGAACCCGCCACAGAAGGCGAAATCGGCGTGATTGACTTCGTGCATGAAATCGACGGCTCCGGCGCGCGCTCTTTGATCATGCCCGGCGGCGGCAGTCTCCATCCTTCAACTGCCGAGACCGTAGCCCACAAAATGCACTACGTCCATCAGGACGGCCAGACAGTCTACAAGTTCGCGGTCCGCAAAATGGTGGAAGCATCTGAGGCTGTGCTCAGCCGTAATGGAGTCGCCATAGATGAGCTGGGCTGCTTCATCCCGCATCAGGCCAACAAGCGCATCATCACCTCCAGCGCCGAACGTATGAACCTTCCCCTGGAGCGCGTCATCATCAACATCGACCGTTTTGGAAACACCACTGCTGGGACCATACCCCTCGCCATGCAGACCGCGCGCGAAGAGGGAAGGCTCAAGAAAGGCGACCTCGTGCTCGCCACAAGTGTTGGGGCCGGCTTCACTGTCGGTTCAACGCTTCTGCGCTGGGAAATCTAACCATCCCGCAAAGCCGGAACTGGCAAATGCTCCGTGGACCGCTCTTTAAGCGGACCATTGCCTCGCCACATTCTGGTCGTGCCTGTATTTCCATACCCCAAACAGCGCCGCGGCAATCAACAGGCCGGCAAAGCTCCAGATGATTACATCCGCCCATCCGGCAAGGTACTGTGACCATTCCTCAATGACCACGCGGCCGTAGGTTGCGCCCAGCCAGGCAAGCAGTCCGTAGCGCACCGCACGCGCAACTCCCAGCGCCACCATGTAACGCGGGCACGGCACGCCCAGCGCCCCTGCCGATAGCAGAAACGGCACCAGCGGCAGCGGCGGCGGCAGAATTGCTGCCGCCGCAACCGTCAGCATCCCATTCCGCTTCATCCAGCGCTCAATCCGCTTCAGCAGCCGATCCGATCCATAGCGCTTCAGCATTGCCTCGCCGCCGTGCTTGCCCGCGCTCCATGTAAAATAGCCGCCGACAAGACTGCCGAGTGTGGCCGCTAGCGTCGCCAGAAGCGGATTGACTCGACGCGCAGTCAGCAGTAGCACCAGCAGGTCGCTGGAGCCCGGCAGTGGCGTCGGAATCACCAGGGTGTTCACCATTGCCACCAGAAAAATCCCCAGCGTCCCGATGTGAATCAGCCAGTGTGGGAACAGATGCGGATACGGGTTGTGCGGCAGAGCGAGGACCACGCACTCTTTGGACGCGTCAAAA
>Ga0335074_10002708_pt1 | contig 24090 bp, 22 predicted proteins | sample Lox_Sample_23_FD_206715 | JGI IMG/M metagenome (GOLD analysis project Ga0335074, IMG submission 206715) | Soil microbial communities from Loxahatchee National Wildlife Refuge, Florida, United States - Lox_Sample_2.3 | ecosystem: Environmental > Terrestrial > Soil > Wetlands | place: USA... | reverse complement strand
TCGACGTCGGCTGCGGGACCGGCGACCTCGCGATGCTCGCGGCCCGCCGCTACCCGTCCGCCCACGTGGTCGCCTCCGACTTCACCCGCGCGATGCTGCGGCGGGCGCAGGAGCGGACCGCCCCCCGTCCGGAGCGCGGACGGGCCGAGTTCGCCCGGGCGACGGCCCTCTCCCTTCCGTTCGCCGACGGCGCGTTCGACCTCGTGACGAACGCGTTCGTCGCCCGCAACTTCCGCGACCTTGCGCGGGCGCTCGCCGAGATGCGGCGCGTGCTGCGCCCCGGCGGCGTGCTCCTCACCCTCGAGATCACCGAACCGACGTCGCGCGCGTTCGGCGCGCTGTTCCACGCCTACTTCGACCGGGTGGTGCCGATGCTGGGATCGGCGGTGGCGAGCGCGGGCCCGTACCGGTACCTGCCCGAGTCGCTCCGGGCGCTGCCGTCCCGGCCCGAGTTCGTGGGGCTCCTCGGCGCGGCCGGCTTCGGCCGGGTCGCCGCGGTCCCGCAGTCGGCCGGCATCGTGACGACGTACCTCGCCGCCGCCGGCCCCGCGCGGCACCAAAGCCGTTAAGCCGACGCGCACGGCTCCCGTCGTCCGTGGCGACCCCGGCCCCGTTCGACGCCTTCCGTTACGCCCACGCCCACCGCGCGGAGGTCGCGTGGCTCTGCCAGAACACGAACCACCTCGTGCCCCCGGAGGTCGTGCGCGGGGCGATCGAGCAGGCGGTCCGCGAGCGCCGCTACGAGGGATACCCGCTCGGCAGCGGCGAGCCCGAGCTGCTCGAGCTGGTCGCGCGGGACCTGGGGCGCCCCGGGCTCGTCCCGTTCCTGACCTCGGGCGGCACGGAGTCGCTGTACATGCTCACCCGCGCGCTGCTCGCGCCCGGCGACGAGGTGATCGCCTCCGACCCGAGCTACCTCATCATCCACCGGTTCGTCGAGCTGAGCGGCGCCCGGACGGTGAACCTCGACATCTACCGTCCGCCGTACCGGCTCACGGCGGACCGGATCGCGGAGGCGGTCGGTCCCCGGACGAAGATGATCCTGCTCATCGATCCGTTGAACCCGCTCGGCACCGGCTACCCCCGCGACGAGGTCCGGGCGATCGCGGAGATCGCCCACGACCGGCACCTCACGCTCCTCAACGACGTCACCTACCGCGACTTCTCGGACGGCCACGCGCTCGCCGCGGAGTTCGCCCCCGAGGAGACCGTCACGGTCTGGTCGGTCTCGAAGAACTGCGGGCTCGCCGGGATGCGCCTCGGCGGCCTCCTCGCGACCCCCGAGCGGATCCGGGCGATCGCGCGGTTCAACACCAACGACCTCGGGGTCAACATCCTCGCCCAGGTGGCGGCGATCGCGGCGCTGCGCACGAAGCCCGCCTGGATCGGGCAGGTCGTCGCCCAGACCCGGGCGAACGGCGAACGGATCCGCGCGGTCGTCGCGGGCGTCGACGGCACGTCGCTGCCGGCGTTCCCGTCCCGCGCCAACATGACGGTGATCGACGTCGCGCGGACCGGGGCGACGCCCGAGGCGATCCAGCGCGAGCTGCTCGAGCGCCACGGCGTCTTCGTCCGCGCCGGCAACTACCTGTCGCCGACCCACGGCCGGGAGTTCGTCCGGATCTCGTACTCCAACCCGCCCCCGGACATCGAGCGGTTCGCCGTGGCCTTCCCGGCCGCGATGCGGGCGCTGCGCGCGCCGGCCCCCGCGGCGGGCGCCGTCCGCTAGGGAAGGCGCCCGATCCGGGCGTCGACGACGACGTGCATCCGACCGGGGCCGTACGGCTTGACCTCCCGCGCCCCCGGGACCCCGTCGAGCGCCGCGCCGGCCGCTTCGATCGCCCGGCGCACCTCCGCCCCCGCCGCCGCCGTCCCCCCGCGCGCGTCCGCCACGGCGTGGACGTGCAGCCAGCCGCCCGCGCGCACGAGGGCGAGGGCGCGCGGCACCCACGGCACCGCGCTCGGAAGGTAGCCGAGGAAGACCCGGTCGGCCCCGTGGGGCGGGAGCTCGACGTCCCGGTTGTCGCCGAGCACCGCGGTCACGCGGTCCGCGACCCCGTTCAGGGCCGCGTTCTCCGCGAGGTACCGGATCGCGAGCGGGTTCTTGTCGACGGCGAGGACGCGCGCGGCCCCCCCGAGCCGGGCGGCCGGGATCGCGAAGTAGCCGATCCCGGCGAACAGGTCGACGACCCGCTCGCCCCGTCGGGTGAGCAGCCCGGCGCGGTGCCGCTCGGTCCGGTTCCCCGCGGCGAACAGGATCCGGGCCGCGTCGAACCGCCAGCGGATGCCGTGCTCGACGACCTCCGTCTCGCTGTCGTCGCCCGCGAGCCGCTCGACGGTCGGCTGCCGCAGCTCGCCGGCCACGGGGCCGACCCGGGCGAGGACCGTCGCGACGCCGAGCTCGGCCCGCCAGGCGTCGCCGATCGTCGGCCCCCAGCGCGCCAGCCCGGCCGGGAGCCGGACGATCAGCACGCGCCCGAGGCGCTGGTAGCCGTCCGGCATCGATCGCGCGGCCCGTGCCCCGGCGACGGCCCGAAGCCGGGCCCGCACGCGATCGGCCGGACCGGCGCCGCGCCGCGGGCGCCCGTCGGGAGGGGACGGCGGCACCGCTACGCCGGCGCTTCCTCCGGCCCCTTCTCGAGGATCACCTCGAGGAACTGCTTCAGGTGGGCGATGAGGATCGGATTGTCGGTGAACCCGCAGGCGTCGAAGCCGGGCGCCGCCAGGAGGGCGTGCTCCCCGTCCGCGAGCACCTCGGTCGCCCGGAGGTTCTCGCGGGGCACGTACTCGACCCCCTCGGGGACCCGCTGGAGCGGCGCGGTCACGAACGTCACGCGCACGCCCCGCTTCACCGCGTGCTGCAGCTTCTTGCCGAGCTCGTCCCGGATCTCCGCGACCTGCGGCGTCGTGAGGATGAACGTCCGGACCGACTGCTCGAGCAGGTCGCCGACCTTCTGGAGGACCTTCTCGCGCCCCGAGAGCAGGTAGACGAGCTGCGGCTCGCCGTGCTCGGCGACCACCCGGTGGAGCGCCGCGAGCTGCTCGAACACCTCCTGGATCGCGCCCTTGAGGGTCTCGGCGACGTCGAGCGGCGGGGTCGGCCGGAACAGGATCGGCTTGCCGCCGGTCGGCTGGGCGTACCCCTTCTCGGCGAGCGACTCCAGCACCTTGTACGCGCTCGTCCGGGGGATCCCCGCGGCCGTCGCGAGGGTGGCGGCGTCCCCGACGCCGCGGGCGACGAGCGCGATGTAGGCCCGGGCCTCGTACTGCGTCAGCCCGACCCGACCGAGCACGTCCGCCGCCCGGCGGAACTCGTCGGACGTCTGGTTGCCGAGCGCGACCGCGTTCTCCTCGAGCGTCGCCACGGGAACCCGCGCTTGGACGGGCGGCCGGGACTTAACGGGTTCGAGCGGCCCCCGCCCGGGGGCCGGCGGGGCGCGCGCGTCGGCGGCCGGCCTCCCTCGCGGTGGGCGGAACGTCCCCCGCGGCGTCGGCCGGGGCCCGACGCAACGCTTAGGCCTCCCGCCCCTCTCGCCGCCCGCACGCCCCCGCGGGGCGCGACGGTGCGATGGTCGATCTCGGTCCGCTCGCGCTCGAGGCATCGGCCGACGCGATCACGCTCGCGCTGCCCGGCCTCTTGTGGGGCGCGTGGTTCCTCCTCGCGTTCGAGCACGACGCGTTCGCGGAGAGCGTGGGGCTCGGTCGTCGGGCGTTCTGGCTCTTGCTCCCCGGCTCGCTGCTCGCGTCGCTCGCCTTCGTGCCGATCGCGCCGATCTCGAACGACTGGCTCGCGATCAGCCTGGGCGGCGCCGGCTTCCCGCTGATCGTTGGCGGCCTCGCCGTGGAGCGGTTCGCGCCGCCCGTCCGTCGCTCGCTCGTGCTCGTGGGCGTCGCCCTCGCCGGGCTCGCGACGATCCTGCTCGTCCTCGTCCTCCCCGCGACCGCCGCGCTCGCCGGCGCGGTCGGGGCCGCGGTCGGCGCGGGCCTCGGCGCCGGCCAGGACCTCCTCGTCCTCGCGGGGGCGGTCGCCGGCGTGGTGGCGTTCGCCCTCTTCGTCCGGGGGCCGAGCGCGCGCCCGCTGGCCGTCCTCGTCGCGGCGACGGCGGGGGTCCTCGTGGCGACGTTCGCCGCGTCGGCCGCCATCCCGGGCGTGGGGATCGAGGAGTCGTTCCCGACGTACCTCTTCCCGCCCCTCGGCGCCGGGATCGCGGTGGCGGCCGTCGGGGAGTGGACGTTCCCCGGCCGCCCCGCCCTCGCGCTCCCCGTCGCGTACCTGGCCGCCACCCTCGGCGTGCTGATCGGGGCCGACGTGCTGCGCCAGCCGCCCCTGTACGGGAGCGGGCCGGGCGGGCTGTACGCGATCGGCGGGGCGGGCATCCTCGACCTCGTCTACCTCTCGGGCCTCCTCGCGCTCGGGGGGGCCCTCGGCACGTACCGCTTGCTCGGGGGCACGTTCGTCCCCGTCGCGCCCGCGCCGCCCGAGGCTCCGGCGGCGCCGACGACCCGCCTCTTCCGCGCGTTCCGGGAGGGGGTCGAGGGGGACGTCCCCGCCTCGCTGGCCGACTCCGCCGCGGCGTCCCGGGCCGCCGCGTTGCAGGCCCGCCGCCTGCTCGGGATCCCGCCCCCGACCGACGACCGGCCGTGGGCCGGCCTGCCCGTCCCCGGCTGGGTCGTCAGCGACGATGCCAACCTCGCCGCTGCGGCGCGCGAGGGCTCCTCGGACGGCGCGGAGGGGTACCGCGGGTGGCTGACCGCCCGGTGGATGGTCGTGATCGGCCGGGACCTCGGCGCGTCGCGGTTCGCGTCGATCGCCCGTCGCGCCGCCGCGTACGGCATCGATCTCGTCGTGCTCGGCCTGCCGGCGGTCGCGGTCTGGAGCGCGATCATCCTCCTCACCCCGGGCGGGCTCGACGACGTCGTGGCGAGCGTCCCGTTCAGCGCCGCCGCCTTCGGCTTCGGCGCGATCGCCCTCCTGTACTTCGCGCTCGGCGAGACCGTCTACGGGACGACCGTGGGAAAGGCCGTGCTGGGGCTCGCGGTCCGGGCCCGGACGCTCGAGCGGCCGAGCGGTCTCAGCGCGCTCCTGCGGAACGTGCCGCTCCTGCCCGGGCTCACGGTGATCGGGATCGGGCTGCCCGTCGCGCTCGCGTTCCTCGTAAAGGGAGCGGGAGCGGCCGGGGCCTCCGTGCTCGGGATCCCGCTGCCGAGCGGGGTCCTCGCGTTCGGCCTCACGCTGGGCTTCGTCGTCGCGGGGGTCCTCTTCCTCGGGGTGATCGGCGTGCTCGCGATGGTCGTCTCGGGGGAGCGCCAGCGCCTCGGCGACTACCTCGCCGGCACCTGGGTCATCCGGGCGGAGCCGCCGGCGCGGCCGCCGGCCGGGGCGGAGGCGGCCCCGTCCGGGTGAGCGGGATCGCGATCGACGAGACGTTCGCGTCGCGCCCCTCCCGGTTCACGAGCCGCTCGGTGTCGATCGCGATGCGGCCGAGCTCGACCTGGCCCTCGAGGAAGCGGCGGCGGACGACCTCGACCACGTCGACCGCCTTCGCGATCGCGTTCCCCCGCGCCCGCACCACGACGGGTCCTGCGCCCGAGTTGAGCTGGGTCACGACCTGGAAGACGTACGTCATCGTCGGCTTCTGCCCGATGAAGACGGTCGCCTGCGCCGCGTCCGGATCGGCCATGAGCCGGCGAGGACGGCGCATCCGTACAAGTCGTTTTGCGGCGGGGTCCCCCGCCGACCGCGGGGCGGTCGCGCTCGTTCGCAAAGGTTATCGCTCGCCCTCGGTAGGCGCGCACGGCCGTGCAGGGGTGGCCCAGCTTGGTCAAAGGCGCCAGGTTGAGGTCCTGGTCTCGTAGGAGTTCGTGAGTTCAAATCTCACCCCCTGCATACCGTTCACGAGCGTCGATGGCCGATAGTCTCCCGTGCCCGAACTGCGGTAGCCCGCTCCCGGCCGATGCGCTCGTCTGTCCGTCGTGCCACCAGGCGATCGAGCCGGCGGCCCGGGCGGACCCCGCGCCCCGGACCGAGGGCGGGCGGGGCCGCCCGGCGCGCCGCGCCGCGCCCCCGGCCGCGAACCCGTTCGGCCTCGAGCTCACGCGGCGGCTCGGCCGCCTCGCGCAGTGGGCCGAGGCCGCGCAGCCGCTCGGCGTCGAGCTGCCGCGGCTCCCCGCGTGGGCGGAGGACGCGGCCCGCGCGGCCCCGAACCCGGAGCCGTGGGCCGAGGTCGTCCGGGGGATCGAGCGGATCGCCCAGAAGCGCATCGTCGCGGCGTTCGAGGAGTGGGAGAAGGGGACGAAGAGCCGCCTCGGACGGCTCGAGGCGTACGCCGTCGACAGCCGCCTCGAGCGGGACCAGATCGAGGACGCCCTCCACGCCGCCCGGACGGGCGATGTCGCCCAGGCGCTCGCGACGTTCCACCAGGTCGACCGGGTGATCTCGCTCAAGGAGCGCCACCTCGACCAGGCGCGCGAGGAGCTCGAGCGCGTGGTCGCGCTGCTGAAGGACATGGCGGCGCTCGGCGTCGATCCGCCGCAGGACCCGGCCGAGGTCGCCGACGACCTCGAGACCGAGCTGCGCGCCGGGAAGCTCGCGTCGCTCAAGCAGCAGATCCGCGCGCTGCGCGTCCAGGCGGTGAACCGGCTCAAGGCCGCGCTCCCGCGCTACATCTCGGAGTACGGCGACTTCCTCCTCGAGGAGCGGGCCCACGGCATCGCGACCGAGCTCGAGGCGATGGAGCTCGCGCAGGGCGCCCGGGAGTTCTTCCGGGGCCATCCCGAGGACGGGCTGCGGCGGCTGAAATCCCTGCAGCAGCGCCACGGGGTGCCGACCGTGCGCACCGGCCGGTCGGCCCGCGGCCGCGGCCCGGCGGGCTAGAGGATCCGCTCGAACAGCCGGACGTCCTCGTTCCACTCGTGGCGGTGGAGGACGCCGCACTCGACGAAGTTGAGGTGCTTCAAGAGCGCCGCCGCGGCGGTGAACCGGGCGAGCGCGTCGCCCCAGACGACGAGCGCGTTCGCGTGCTTCGCCCACTCGATGGAGGCGCCGATCAGCGCGGCCGCGGTCCCCTGCCGGCGCGCGTCGGGGTCGACCGCGAGGTGGACGAGGTGGCAGGCGCCGTGCCGGATCTCGCAGCCGACGACCCCGACGAGCTTGCCGTCGCGCCGGGCGGCGAAGTACGTCACGCCCTCCATCCAGCTCGTGAACTCGAGCGGCGTCGGCTGCCACGCCTTCACGAGCTCGGTCGGGATGCCCGACCCGTCGCTCTCCCAGACGCGCTTATAGAGCGCGCAGATCGCGGGGACGTCCTGGTGCGTGACCCGCTCGACGCCGAGCGTCCCGGGCGGTCGCTCGGCCTTCTCGTGGTTGACGCTCGTACGATCCGCTCCTCGGTCCGATCCGTGCTCTGGCCGCGCGTGCGGGCGCTCCGGTCCGGGAGCGACGCGGCGAGAGCCGGCGTTCTTCTTGAACCTTACCGTCGCCGGCGCGTCGCCGGGCTACGGCGTGTGGCGCGACGGCGTGCGCGGGAACGGGGTCGTGTCGCGGATGTGCTCGCGCCGCAGCATCCAGCGCAGCAGCCGCTCGATGCCGAGGCCGAAGCCCGCGTGGGGCACGCTGCCGTGGCGGCGCAGGTCGAGGTACCACTCGTACGGGGCCGGATCGACGCCCATCTCGGTGAGCCGCTCGACGAGGCGGCCGACGTCGGTCTCGCGGCACGAGGCCCCGACGATCTCCCCGTACCCCTCGGGGCCCAGGAGGTCGGCGGCCTCCACCGTCCGGGGGTCGTCGGGCGAGCGGAGCATGTAGAACGCCTTCAGCTCCCGCGGAAAGTGCGTCACGAACATCGGCTGGGGCGACTCGAGGGTGAGCGCGCGCTCTTCGGCCGTCCCGAGATCGCTCCCCCACGCGACGGGAAACCCGGCGGCCCGCAGCCGGTCGATCGCCTCCGCGTAGCGCATCCGCGGGAACGGCGCCGCGATCGCGGCGAGCTCCTCGGGCCGGCGGCCGAGCAGCGCGAGCTCGCGGGGCCGGCGCGCGGCGACGGCGTGGGTCACGTCGACGAACATCCGCTCGAGGAAGGCGAGGAGGCCGTCCAGGTCGCACCAGGCGAGCTCGACCTCGAGGTGCTGGAACTCCGTGATGTGGCGCGGGGTCCGCGACTTCTCCGCGCGGAACGACGGCGTGAGGGCGTAGACGCGCTCGTTCGGGAACAGGAGCGCCTCGAGGTACAGCTGCGCGGTCTGCGACAGGTAGCCGGGCCGCCCGAAGTAGTCGATCTGGAACGCTTCGGCCCCGCCCTCGGCCGCGTTGCCGCTCAGGATCGGCGGCGTCATCTCGAGCACGTCCTCCCGCTCGAGGAAGTCGCGGCAGGCGCGGAGCAGCTCCGCCTTCACGCGGAACGTCGCCACGAACTCCTGCGAGCGGATCGCGAGGTGGCGCTTGTCGAGGCGGAACTCTTCGGTCTGGTCCGACCAGATCGGGAACGGCTGCCCCGCGTCGATCACAGCGACCGCCGTGGCCCGCACCTCGCGCCCGTCCGGGGCGCGCCGGTCCTCGTGGACGGTCCCTTCGACCGTGACCGCCCCCTCGTTCTGGACGTGCTCGGCCGCGTCGAACGCGGCGTCGCCGATCGCGTCGCGGCGGGCCGTCACCTGCACGGCGCCGGTCCGGTCCCGCAGCACGAGGAACAGGATCCCGCCCGACGAGCGGGAGCGCAGCACCCAGCCCCGCAGGCGCACCCGCCGCCCGACCGCGTCCGGGGCGAACGCACGCGCGACCGGGTCGAAGGCGGGGGCGCTCACTGGTATTCCCGCCACTTGTGCCCGCACTTCGTGCACTCGAAGATCCGGGTCTCGGGCTCGTCCGAGCCGCGGGTCTGGCGGAGCACCCAGTACGCCTCGCCGTTGCCGCACTTCGGGCACAGCTCCTGGGTCTTCGGCAGCGTCGCGACCTTGCCGGAGTCGACGACGTCGACGGAGCGGGCGACGGGCGTCGAACGGCCGACCTCCACGCCCTTGCCGAGCGGCACCGTCGAGCCGCACGCCGAGCACCGCCAGACGTGGGCGGCGCGGTCCGGGCGCATGAGGCGCTTACAGTTCGGGCAGAACATGGGCCCGCCGTAACCGGGCGCACCGTATTTGGCTTCGGCGGCCGCGCTAGACGAGCCGGTCGGGGGGCGCCGCGCTGGACGGCGGGGCGTCCGGCGGCGCGACGCTGAGCGGCAGCGGCGACGGCTTCGCGCCCGGCGCCCGCAGCTGGCGGATGTGCTCCCAGCGGCGCGCGAGGTCGTCCTTGGTGCCGATGTCGTGCCGCAGGTAGAAGTCGCCCCGCACGTACCGCAGCGCCTCTTCCACGCGGGCGCCGGCCTCGTGGATGGCGCTCGCCTCGCCGACGAGGGCGACCCCGCGCGACGCGCCGAGCTTCACCATCCCCGGGCCGGCCGCCTCGACGCTGCCGAAGCGCACGTGCACGCCCGCCGCTTCGATCGCGGCGAGGTCGAGGGTGAGGAGGCCCCCGGCGCGGGGCCGGTCGCCGTACCCCGGCGGCACGAGGTACTTGACGACCGTCGACCGCAGCCGGAAGTTGACCAGGTTCGGGTCGACCGAGCCCGTCGCGACCCCGAGCAGGAGCTCCGCGAAGTCGCCCTCCTCGTACAGCGTGAGCACGTTGATCCCCTCGGGGTCGCCGAACCGCGCGTTAAACTCGAGGAGCCGGGGCCCGTCCGCCGTGAGGAGGAAACCGCCGTAGAGGATGCCGCGGTACGCGAGGCCCTCCGCCCGCATCGCCGCGACGGTCCGGCGCAGCGCGTCGATCGCCCGTTCGCGGTCGTCGGCGGAGAGGAACGGGAGGAGGTGGTCGCGCTGCGAGTACGATCCCATCCCGCCGGTCATGCCGCCCCGGTTCCCCTCGAGCGCCCGCTTGAAGTCCTGGACCGCGGGCATCGGATAGACGCCCGAGTCGGTGACGAACGCCATCTGGCTGAACTCCTCGCCGTCCAGCTTCTCCTCGAGGAGGACCCGGCCGCCCTGGAGCAGGAGCGACTTCGCGTAGGTCGCGCCCTCCCGGGGCGCGGTGAAGTCCGCCCCCTGCACCCAGACGCCCTTGCCGGCCGTGAGGCCGCTCGGCTTCACCACGAACGGGCCCGGGAACCGGGCGACCGCCGCCTCGACCTCCTCGATCGTCGCGGGCGCCTCCCAGCGCGGCTGGACGTCCACGCGGTGGCGGGCGAGCAGCTCGCGGCAGAACAGCTTCGACGACTCGATCCGGGCGGCGTCGCGCGACGGGCCGACCGTCGGCACCCCGGCCGCCCGGAGCGCGTCCGCGACGCCCGCCGCCAGCGGGGCCTCCGGCCCGATGACCGCCGCGTCGGCCTTCGTCCGGCGGGCGAACGCGACCACGCCCTCCGGTTCGGTCGGATCGAGGCGCGCCGTCGCGGCCGCGAGCCCGTCCAGCCCGGGGTTCGCGTTCGCGCTCGCGACCGCGACCTCGGCCTCGGACTGGCGGAGCGCGACCCCGATCGCGTGCTCCCGCGCGCCTCCGCCGACGACGAGGAACCGCATCGCCGGCCCCGAGGAGACGGCGCGGGATATAGGGCCGTCGGCGACGACGCGGTGCGCGGCCCCCGGCGGCGCGGCCCCGGCGCCACGCTTAAGAACGGGGCGAAAGTGGCCCGACCCCCGGGCCCCACCGATGGAGCTGCGCGTTCTCGAGAAGGAGCACGACCTACTGCGCGTCGAATTCCCGAAGGGGGAGGAGACGCTGCTGATCCCGCTCGTGGAAGCGCTCCAGAAGGAGGAGAAGGTCGTCGAGGCGCGCTACTACCTCGGGCACCCGTACCTGGACCGCCCGACGCTCCTCCTGAAGACGAAGGGCGAGAAGCCGCAGCAGGTGCTGAAGCGCGTGCTCAAGGACCTCACCGACCTCTACACGGACCTGCTCGCCGACTTCGAGAAGAAGGCGGACAAGGTCAAGGCCTGACGGGCGCGACGATGCTGAAGGAATGCTCCCAGCACGGGTACTTCCGCGCGGAGGCGTGCCCGGTCTGCGGGCAGCCCGGCCGGTTCCTGATGAACGACCGGGAGCTCGACCACCTGGGCCGCGTGCTCACGGGGATCCTGCGGCACTTCCCCGACCGCTACGGCCTGGCGATGGACCCGCAGGGATGGGTCGAACTGCCGGCGATCGTGCGCGAGGTCTCCCGCAAGCACCCTGCGTACCACTGGCTGCGCGTGATCCACCTCGTGGCGATCGCCGAGACCGACGCGAAGGGACGCTACGAGGTGCGGGACGACCGGATCCGCGCGACGTACGGCCACACCGTGGAGGTCGAGCTCGACCTGCCGACCGAGAACATCCCCGCGTTCCTCTACTACCCCGTCACCGCCGACGAGGCGGCGATCGTCCTCGAGGTCGGCCTCAAGCCGTCCGACCGCAAGAAGGTCCATCTCTCCCGGACGGCCGACGACGCCCGCGCGGCGGGCGCCGTGCGGACGCCCGAGCCGGTGATCCTCGAGGTCGACACCGGGCGGGCACGCGGGGCCGGCGTGCGGATCATGAAGGCCGGGAAGACCGTCTTTCTGACCGACCAGGTCCCGGCGGAGTTCCTGCGCCGCATCGCCGCCGAGCCGGCGCCCGCCTCCGAGCCCCCGGCCGCCGACTGAGCGGTCAGTCCCCGAAGCCATCGCTGACGGCGTTCGAGTAGTACTCCGTCACGATGTAGACGTCGATCGTGAGGTGGCTCGCGACGGGGTACGGGTTGCCGAAGACGAAGTAGAACGTGTCGGTGTACTCGGCCGAGTAGATGATCTGGACGACCGGCCCGGGCGCGGGCGACCACTGCGGCGCCCCGGCGAGACCGCCCGAGATCCAGACCGCCCACTGCGTCGAGTTGTACACCGCGACCGTGACGTTGACCCCGGGCGGGCTCACCGCGGTGAGGTTCCCGAGCACGAAGTCCCCGCCGGTGATCTCGCCCGAGATCACCGTGTAGTTGCCGGCGCCGATCGCGTACATCCCCGCGGTCGTGAGCGGGTCCTGGGCGACCGGCGGACCGGCGATCACGGCGCTCGCGGTCGCGTAGATCAGCGCGAGCGACACCCCGAGGACGATCACCATCCGCAGCGCGCTGGTCATCCAGAGGCGGCGGCGCACGGGCCGGGACGCGTGGGGGATCTCCGCGGCCGAGAGCGGGGCCTCGGCGCCGCAGATCGGACAGACCTTGGCGTTCGCCGGGGCGGCGACACCGCAGAAACGGCAGGCTCCCCAGGTGTTCGGGTTCGGCGCCGGGGCGGACACGGGTCGGGCGACGAGCCCGACCCGTCCCTTTTGGGGTTTCGTACGAACCCGGCTAGCCCGGGCGCTTCGCCGCGGCCACGTTCACGAGGACGTTCTTGCGGCGGGTGTACGCCTCGACCGCCCGGGCCCCCTGCTCGAAGCCGAGCCCGCTGCCTTTCGCCCCGAGGAACGGGGTCTGAGGGAACGTGCTCGGCGCCTCGTTCACGACGACCATCCCCGACTCGAGCCGTCGGGCGACCCCGTAGGCGGTCGCGAGGTCGCGCGTCCAGACGGCGGCGAGGAGCCCGTAGGCGGAGTCGTTCGCGGCCCGCACCGCTTCGTCCACGTCGGCGAAGCTGCTGACCGACAGCACGGGACCGAAGATCTCCTCGCGGACCGCGCGCGAGCCCGGGGGGACGTCGGCGACGACGGTCGGGGCGAGGAAGTTGCCGTCCGCGAGCGGCGCCGACGTCAGCCGGGCCCCGCCCGCGACGATCGTCCCGCCGTCCGACCGCGCGACGTCGACGTATTCGAGGACGTGGGCGAGGTGCTCCGCGGAGACGAGCGGGCCCATCTCGACCCCGTCCTCGAGGCCCGGTCCCAGCTTGAGGCCGCTCGCGATCCGACGGACCCGCTCGAGCAGCGGGGCCCTCAGGCTCTCGTGCACCAGCAGCCGCGACGCGGCCCAGCACATCTGGCCGGCGTTCCCGAAGATCCCGTAGCCGATCCCCTTCGCGGCGCGCTCGAGATCGGCGTCCGGGAAGACGATCACCGGCCCCTTTCCGCCGAGCTCGAGGGTGAGCGGCACGTTCCGCTGCGCCGCCTTCTCGGCGATCCGGCGCCCGACGTCGCCGCTCCCCGTGAACGTGACCGACCGGCACCGCGGGTCGTCGACGAGCGCCTCCCCGACCTCGCTTCCGCTCCCGGCCACCACGTTGAGGATCCCGTCGGGGATCCCGGCGCCGGCGGCGAGGCGCCCGAACGCGATCGCGGTCAGCGGGGTGAGGCTGGCGGGCTTGAGGACGACCGCGTTGCCGGCCGCCAGCGCCGGCGCGACCGACCGGACCGCGAGCAGCAGCGGGTAGTTCCACGGCGCGATGTGGACGGTGACCCCGAGCGGCTCGTGCAGGGTGTAGTCGAAACGGGGACCCGGCACGGGGATCGTCGCCCCTTCGACCTTGTCGGCCAGCCCGGCGCAGTACTCGAGCGTCCGGACGACGAAGGCGATGTCGCCCCGCGACTCGCGGAGCGGCTTGCCCATGTTCCGGGTCTCGAGGCGGGCGAACGCCTCCGCCTCGGCTTCGAGCCGCCCGGCGAGCCGCTGGAGCGCCTTGCCCCTCCGCGCGCCGTCGTCGGCCGCCCAGTTCGATTCCCGGAACGCCCGATCGGCGGCCTCCATCGCCGCCCGTGCATCGTCGCGGGACCCGACGGCGGCCTCGGCGAACGGGCGGTTCGTGGCGGGGTCGAGCACGGGCCGATGCTCCCCCCGGGTCCCGGGGAGCTCGCGGCCGCCGACGATGTGCGCGTACCGTGCGTCGGGGGTCGCCGCCATCGACCGGCGGCGAGCGAGCGGGCCCACTTAGCGGTTCGGGCGCGCCGCTACGCGACCGGGTACGACCGCCCCTTCCATACGACCGGGCGGCCGCGCAGCTTGCGCGCGAGCGACGTGGCGAACAGCACGACGTAGAAGCCGACGGCGATCGGGAACCCGAGGCCGTAGGCCGGCGGACCCCGTACCGCCCGGGTGAAGACGACGTGCTTCGCGAACAGGGCGAACCACAGGATCGCGCCCAGGCCGACGACCGGCAGGGAGCCGGTGGCGATCCCAAGGGGAAGCACCCCGAGCGGCAGCCAGAACAGCCCGACGAGACCGGCGAGGATCCCGAGCTCCCGGGCCGGCGTGAACTCGGGGTCGCCCGTGTTCTTGAGCAGGCCCTCGAACATCTCGTGCCGGTCGCGGTACATCCGCGTCCGTCCGAGCTCGGGCGCCCACGCGACCCGCAGGGTTCGGCCGTCCGCGCGGTACCGCCGGGCGATCGCGATGTCCTCGTTCAGCGCCGCGGCGACCGCGCGATGCCCCCCGAGCCGGTCGTACGTCGCCCGCGGGGTGAGCCAGCACTGCCCGTTCGCGAACGCGCTCTTCGCGTGCGCCCGGTTCGCCCGGGGCATGCGGAAGTACGTGATCGCGACCTGCAGGAAGAACGGCAGGACGATCCGCTCCCAGACCCCCACCATCTCGACCTTCGGCCCGATCGAGGCGAGGTCGGCTCGCTCCCGCTGCGCCCACCCGAGGAGGGTGCGGACCGCGGCCGGCCCGAGCACGAGGTCGGCGTCGACGAACAGGAGCCAGCTCCCGTCCACGGCGCGCGCGCCGTTCCAGCACGCCCAGCTCTTCCCCGTCCAGCCCGGCGGGAGCGGCGGCTCCTCGAGCCGGCGCACCCGGGGGGCCCGGGCCTCGATCGCCGCGCGCGTCCCGTCGGTCGAACCGCCGTCGACGACGACGATGTCGAGATCCGGGTAGTCCTGCCGGAGCAGGGCGTCGAGCGTCGCCGGCAGGTCGGCCTCCTCGTTCCGCGCCGCGATCACGACCCCGACGCGGGGCCGCCCGGCGAGCGGCGTGCCGGGCGGGTCCGGCCGCAGCGACGGCATTTGGGCCCCGAACCAGAGCGCGACCCCCTGGTACAAGAGCACGACGACCGTCGCGATCGCGAGGACGACGACCGCGAGCGGCGCCAGCATCGTGGGGCGCGTACATGGCCCGTAATAAAGCCCCGACCGCTCCACGCCCCGAGCGGCCGCGATGGGGACGGTGGAGCACCCGCGCATCCGGCCCGGCACGCTCGACGACCGGCTCTACCAGGCGGCGATCGCCGAGGCGGCGGTCGACCGCAACACCCTGGTCGTGCTCCCGACGGGCCTCGGCAAGACGGCGATCGCGCTCCGGGTGATCGCGGAGTACCTCCGCCGGGAGCCGACCCGATCGATCCTGTTCCTCGCCCCGACCCGCCCCCTCGTCGTCCAGCACGCCCGGAGCGTGGCGGCGACCCTTTTCGCGCCGGAACCGCTCACGCTCACGGGAGCGATCCCGCCCGATCGCCGCGCCGCGCTCCTCCACCCCCCGCAGGTCGTGGTCGCCACACCGCAGGTCGTCGCCAACGACCTCGCGGACGGAGGGTTCCCCCTCGCGACGTTCTCGCTGATCGTCGTCGACGAAGCGCACCGCGCCGTGGGCGACTATCCGTACGTCGCGATCGGGCGGGCGAACCGGGACGGTCCCCGCGCCCGGGTGCTCGCGATGACCGCCTCGCCGGGCGGCTCGCTCGCCCGGATCCAGGAGGTGTGGACGAACCTCGGGATCGAGCGGTTCGAGTACCGGACGGAGCAGTCGGCCGACGTCCGCCCGTACCTCCACGGGGTGGGGGTGGAGACCGTCGAGGTGACGGTGCCGCCCGAGGTCCGCCGCCTCGCGATCCTCCTCCGGGCCGCGGTGCTCCGCCAGGTCGACGTCCTCCGCCGGCTCGACCTTCTGCCGGCCGGCGAGGCGACCCGGCGGGTGCTGCTCGACGTCGGCGGACGGCTCCACCGGCGGATCGACGCCGATCGGCGCGGCGGGGGCCCGGCGTCGGGGGGCCTCTGGTCGGCCGTCACCGCCCAGGCGGCCGCGATGAAGGGCCTCCACGCGCTCGAGCTGATCGAGAGCCAGGGGGTCGAGGCGCTCCGCGACTTCCTCGACCGGCAGACCCCGCGCCCGGGCCAGCGGGTCACGCCCGCCCAGCGCGCCTTCCTCGGGGACCCGGACGTGGAGGAGGTGCGCCGCGAGCTCGACCGGATGACGGTCGAGCACCCGAAGGTCGCGACCGCGGTCCGGATCGTCGTGGAGGAGCTCCACCGGAGCCCCGCGGCGCGGGTGATCGTCTTCTCGCAGTACCGCGACACCGTCGACCGCCTCGTGGAGGAGCTCGTCCACCGGAACGACCCCGCGGTCCGACCGGCCCGGTTCGTCGGCCAGGCGGGGCACGGCGACGATCCCGGTCTCACCCAGAAGGAGCAGGTCGGTCGGCTCGACCGGTTCCGCGCGGGCGACGTGAACGTCCTCGTCGCGACCTCCGTCGCGGAGGAGGGCCTCGACATCCCCGCGACCGACCTCGTCGTCTTCTACGAGCCGATCCCCGATGTGATCCGCACGATCCAGCGCCGCGGACGCACGGGGCGGGCCCGGACCGGTCGGGCGATCGTCCTCGTGGCCGAGGGCACCCGCGACGTCGGGCTCCACCGATCGGCGTTCGCGCGCGAGCGGCGCATGCACGAGATGCTCGAGCGGGTCGAGGCGGCCGCCGCGGGCGGCGGCGCGCTGCCCCCGCCGCGCCGCAAGCAGGTCCAGCGGGAGCTCTCCGAGTTCCCCTAGCGCCCCGTGCTCCCGAAGCCCCCGGTGCGCCGTCCCGTCCAGCGCACGCGGCCCGCCCGGAAGCGAGTCGCCAGGTCGTCGACCAGCCGCACCTGCGCGATCCGGTCGCCGGCCGCGATCCGGTACTCGCCGTCGAAGAGGTACGTGAGGGGGACCCGGACCTCGCCCGCGTAGTCGCGGTCGATCGTCCCCGGGGCGTTCGCCATCACGACGCCTCGGGCCCCGAGCCCGCTGCGCGGGCGGACCTCGAGGAACGTGCCCGCGGGACAGCGCACGGTGAGGCCCGTGCGCACGAGCGTCACCGCGGCGCGGGTGAGCACCGCGGGGGCCGCCGCCGAGAGGTCGAAGCCGGCGGAGCCCGGCGTCGCCCGCGCGGGCAGCGGGAGATCCGGGAACTCGGGCAACCGCTCGACGATCACCGTGCGGGCGCGAGCCGCCACGCCCGCGGGAGTCGGTCGGCGCCTTAAGGGTCGCCCGGCGGCTCCGGGAGCGGACCGCCCGACTCCGCGGTCGCTCCCTCGGACGCGAGCCAGCGCGCGACCAGGCGGCCCTCGGCGCGACGGAGGATCTTCCCGAGCGCGGGGGCGCTGCGGCCGCTCTGCCGCGCGAGCCGCGACAGCGTGACCCGGCGGGGGACCGCGTAGTAGCCGAGCACCCACGCCCGGGCGAGGAGCCGGGCCTGGAGCGGGGTCAGCGAGGCGGTGCCGGCGTCCGCGACGTACGGGCGGCCCGAGGCGCGCCGGATCCGGTACGGGAACTCCTCGCGGTCGAGCCGCTTCAGCACCCGCCGGATCGCCCGCTCCTCGCCGAGGAACGACGCCACGACCTTCTCGGCCGTGAGGCGGAACGGCGCCGTCGGGGCGATCTCGCCGCCCGCGAGGGCGAGCAGCCGGCGCAGCCGCTCGGGGTTGCGCTGGCGGACGAGCAGGATGTAGTCCCGGGTCCGGGGCCGCCGCTCCACGAGATCGAACGTCTCGAGCCCGTAGAGCGCGCGGATCCGCCGCGATTCGACCTCGAGCTCGGCCGCGCTGCGCAGCGGGCCGCGGCGCCGCACGCGCAGCAGCTGGAGGCGCCAACCCTGCTCGAGCCGCAGCGTCTCGAGGAGCTCGACCTCCTCGTACCGGTCGAACAGGCCGGGCGGCACGACGCCGAGGAGCTCGAGGTCCTGGGTCCGGAACTCGAGCGTGATCGACTGCATCGGACGCGGCCCGAGCCCAGGTTCCGATATGAACCTTGACCGCGCGCGCCGACCGTTTAATAACTCGGTGCGCTCCGAGCCGCTCGTGGCGTTCCGTTCGCTGGGCGAGTTCCTGGACGCGCTCGAAGGGGCCGGCGACCTCGTCCGGGTAACGCAGCCCGTCTCGCGGGACCTCGAGATCGCGGAGCTGACGCAGCGGGCGCTCCGTCGCGACGGACCGGCGCTCCGGTTCGACCGGGTCCCCGGCGCGACGATGCCCGTCGTGACCAACCTCCTCGGTGCCCCGCGGCGGATCGCGCTCGCGCTCGGGTCGCCCTCCGTCGACGCGGTGGCGGAGCGGATCGAGCGGCTCGTGCGGATGCGGCCGCCGGCGGGGATCGTCGGCGCGATGCGGGACCTCTCGGGCACCCTCGAGACGCTCTCCACGCTGCGCAGCCTCGCCCCGAAGCGCGTGCGCACCGGCCCGGTCCAGGAGGTCGTGGAGACGTCGGTCGACCTCGACCGGTTGCCGATCCTGAAGTGCTGGCCGAAGGACGGCGGCCGGACCGTGACGTTCCCGGTCGTCCTCACGAAGGACCCCGAGAGCGGGGAGACGCACGCCGGCATCTACCGGCTGCAGCAGTACGGCCCCGACACCCTCGGGATGCACTTCCAGGTGCACCGGGTGGGCGCGAACAACTACCGCAAGTGGGCCGCGCGGGGCGAGCGGATGCCCGTGGCGGCGGTGATCGGCGCGGACCCGGCGACCGTCTTCTCGGGGCTCGCGCCGGTCCCCGAGGGGATCTCGAACCTCGTCTTCGCCGGCTTCCTGCGCGGCGAACCGGTCGAGCTCGTCCCCGCGACGACCGTCGATCTCGAGGTGCCGGCGCAGGCCGAGATCGTCCTCGAGGGGTACGTCGACCCGACCGAACGGCGGGTCGAGGGACCGTTCGGGGACCACACGGGCTACTACTCCGCGCCCGAGCCGTTCCCGGTCTTCCATGTGACGGCGATCTCCCGTCGCGCCGCGCCGGTCTACCTCGCGACCGTGACCGGTCGTCCCCCGACGGAGGACAGCGTCCTCGGCGAGGCGGTCGGCCGGATCTTCCGGCCCGTGATCCGCCTCGTGCTCCCGGAGGTCGTCGACCTCGCCCTGCCCCAGGAGGGCCTGTTCATCAACGTGGCGATCGTGGCGATCCGCAAGTCGTACCCCGACCACCCGCGCAAGGTGATGCACGCGCTCTGGGGGCTCGGGCAGATGATGTTCGTCCGCTACCTCGTGGTGGTCGACGACGACGTCGATCCCCACGACCTCCGGGAGGTCCTCTACCGGGTCGGCCTGCAGGCCGACCCGGAGCGCGACTTCGAGCTCTCGCACGGGCCGGTCGACCAGCTGTCGATCTCGAACGCGGTCCCGAACCAGGGGGCGAAGGTCGGGATCGACGCGACCCGCAAGCGACCCGAGGACGGGTTCCCCCGGCCGTGGCCCGAGGAGATCCGGCCGGATCCCGCGGCCGCCGGGGCGGTCGACCGCGCGATCGCCGCCGACCCGGTGCTCGCGCGCCTGTTCGGGCGCCCGCGGCCGTGAGCGGAGCGCCGCCCCCGGCCCCGGCGGGCCGGTTGCGGGGCCTCGGGCGGTTCCTCGAGATCCAGAACCTCGGGCTCAATCTCCCGTTCGCGCTTGCGTTCCTCTTCCTCGCCGCCGCGGGGCTGCCGTCGCTCCCCGTCCTCGTCCTCGTGGTGATCGCCTTCGTGGCGGCGCGCAACGCCGGCCACAGCTTCAACCGCTGGGCCGACCGGTGGCTCGACGCGCGCAACCCCCGGACCCAGGGACGCGCGCTCGCCGCCGGCCGGGCGTCGCCGCGCGCCGCGCTCGCCTTCGCGCTCGCGAGCGCGGCGGTCGTCGTCGCGGCCGCGTACCTCCTGAACCCGCTCGCGTTCGTCCTCAGTCCCGTCGCGATCGCCCTCGTCTTCGGCTACAGCTACACGAAGCGGGTGACGACGTTCACGACCGCGTTCCTCGGCCTGGTCGAGGCGGTGACGCCCGCGGCGATGTTCGTCGCGGTCACCGGGACCCTCGCGCCCGAGGTCCTCTGGGCCGTCGCGGCGCTGCTCGCGTGGGGGACCGCCTTCGAGACGGTCCACAGCCTGGGCGACCTCGCGAGCGACCGGGCGCTCGGCCTGTTCTCGGTGCCGGTGCGGATCGGCGCGGCCGCCTCGGTGCGCCTCGTGGTCGTCCTCCACGCCACCGCGCTCGCCCTGCTCGCAGCCTTCGGCCTCGCGCTCCACCTGCGCCCGAGCTACTTCGGGGCGCTCGTCGCGATGGCGCTGCTCGCCGCCGACACCGATCGGACCCTCGCGCGCGACCCGGCCCGGCCCCGCGTCCCGTTCGAGCGGCACTTCGCGCTCGGGGCGATCTTCCTCGCGGGGGTGCTCCTCGCCCTGTTCGTTCCGTGGGGCCCGGGGCTGGGAGCGCCGTAGGGCGGGGCCGAGCGCCGCGCGCGTCGGGCGGCCGACACCCCCAAGAGAGGGGATCCGCTGCGCCCGGTCATGCCCCAGGTGATGATCGGGCTCTCCGCGCGCGACTACCACACGACGAACGAGGTCTGGCGGCTCGCGAAGCGCCACCTCAACCCGGCGGTCCGCCGCCGGATCGGCTGGCGCGGTCGCTCGAGCTTCCTGAGGGAGCTGATCCTCTACGGGTTCGAGAAGGCGAGCGAGCGACCGGACGAGTTCCTGCGGGAGGTGCGCGACGCCTACGACCCGCTGTTCGGACGCCGGGGCCGGGGCGAGGCCGGGGTCGAGAAGCGGGAGGCGCTCGTCGCCGCCTGGGAGGCGTTCTTCCCGACCGCGTCCCCGACCCCGCCCGGGCGCAAGCGGCCCGGTCGCCCCGCCTCCCACTGACGGACGGGGCGCCGCACCGTGACGCGCGTCCTCGAGGCCCTCGACGGCCTCGCCCTGCTCGGCTCGGCCCGGATCGGCCCGCTCGCAGTGCCGACCCCCGGTCTCCTCGAGAGCCGCTGGCCCGGGAGCGGGGGCTCGGGGATCTCGCTCGGGCTCGACGAGGCGCCGAGCGGGAGCCGCCGCATCGTCCTCGACCACGGGGCGTCGCACCTCGAGCTCACCGTCCCCATCGGGGCGCCCGAGATCCTCGGCGGGGACGGCTCGCTCGTGCCGATCGGCGACGGGGCGTACCTCGTGCGGGGCCCGCTCCCGCGGGCGTCGGGCGCGTCGGCGGCGCCCGGTCGCCCGTCGCTCCTCGTGCTGGCCAACGCGCGCGCGCTGTGGGCGGAGGGCCGGCCGTTCGTCACGGCGGTCGGCGAGATCCGCCGGCAGTTCGGGGCGGCGCCGGTGGTGTGGGCGCCCCGCGTCGCGCTGCCGCACCGCGTCGCGCTCCTCGCGTACCTCGGGGTCGATCTCGTCGACACGACCGAGGGGCTGCTCGAGGCGGCGCGAGGCGTCTACCTCGACCCCGCGCTGGGCCGGCTCGACCCGGACGCGGTGCGCGCCGAGCACCCATGCGCCTGCCCCGGGTGCACGGGCGGGGGTCCGACGGCGCTCGAGCTCCATGCGGAAGCCGCGTGCCGGGCGGCCGTCGCCGAGGCGAGGGTCGCGGGCCGGGCCGGCCGGCTGCGGGAGCTCGCGGAGGCCCGCCTTCCGTCGGAGCCCGCGCTCGCCGAGCTGCTGCGGTACGCCGACCGGGACCTCGCCGACCTCCTTGAGGAACGGTCCCCCGTGGCCGATCCCCGCCCCCGGGCTTACGTGATCGCCGAGGCGCACCGGCGGCCCGAGATGGTCCGGTTCCGCGCCCGCTTCCTCGCCCGCTACCGGCCGCCGCCGTCGAAGCGGGTGCTCCTCCTGGTCCCGTGCTCGAAGCGCAAGCCGTACCGGGTGTCGCGCTCCCACCGGCGGTTCGCCGCCGCGCTCGAGGGGCTCGCCCACCGCGAGCGCCTCCACGTCGTCTCCGTCAGCTCGCCGATCGGGCTCGTCCCGCGCGAGCTCGAGGACGTCCCGCCGGCGCGCCAGTACGACATCCCGGTGACGGGCGACTGGACGCTCGACGAGCAGCGCACCGTCCGGGAGGGGCTCGACCATCTCCTGGCGCACGGGGCGTACCGCTCGGCCGTCGTGCATCTCGACCCGGCGGAGTTCGGGTTCCTCGCCGACCGGTTCGGCTCCCTGCCGGTCCGGTGGACCGAGGCGACCGGGAGCTCGACCGCGCCCGACGCCCTCGCGCGGCTGCGCGAGGCGGTGGCGGCGGCGCTCGAGGCCGAGACGCCGGTCGCGGGGGGGCCGCTCGCCGTCGTGCGGGAGGAGCTCGCTGCGGTCGCCGCCGTCCAGTTCGGGGCGGAGGGCGCGCGCCGGCTGTTCCGGGACCCCGTCCGGCTCCTCGGGCGGCCGTGGTTCCAGCGCGTCACCGACGGGCACGACGATCTCGCGACCCTCCGCGAGGAGCGGGGGCTGTTCCAGCTCACGGTCGCGGGGGCGCGCCGGTTCGGCGTCGACCCCCCGCTCGCGGTGTCGATCGAGCCCACGCTCGCGCTGTCGGGCGACCTCTTCTGTCCCGGGGTCCGCGGCGCGGATCCCGCGATCCGAGCCGGGGACGCGGTCGTCCTCGTCCGCGGCGGCCACCTCGCGGGCGTCGGCGAAGCGGCGCTCCCGGGCCCCCTCATGACCCAGCTCGGTCACGGGATCGCGGTCCGCGTGCGGCACCGGGTCGGCGCGCCCTCGACCGACACCCCCATGACGGGGGACGGGTCTCGGTCGACCGAAGGGCCGGTCGTCTAGCGGTGAGGACGCCGCGCTTACAACGCGGAGATCGGCGGTTCGAATCCGTCCCGGCCCATGGGAAACCGGTCCGGGCGGCGCGGCGGGTCCGGATCGGGCCCGGCGTGCGGGCGACTATCCGTGGCAGAGGCCGCACCCGCCCGAGACCGGGGCGTCTGCCCCGTCCCTGCGATCGCTCGGCCGTCCTGCCGGGGCCGGAGCGTCCGGCATCGGGGGGGTCGGGTATTAGGGAATGTGTCGCCTAGAAGGGCTAGGCCCATGCGCGGGCGACTTCCCTCCCCCTGGACGCTCCTGATCGTCGGCGCCGTGGTCGGCGCGCTCTTGCTCACCGTCGCCCCGACCGCCCAGCTCGCTCGGGAGCCGTCGGGGCGGGGTCCGATGGGAATGGGGCCCGGTACTTCGGACCCGAGCCCCGCGGGCTCCACGGTTCCGGCGGCCGCTTCGCCCTCCCTCCCGAGCAGATCACCGATGAGTTCCGGTGCGTCGGCGGGCTTCGTCTCCGCCACTCTGGACCTCGCCAACCAGACGCTGGAGCCCGGGAACTTCGTCCCGGTGACCTGCACCGATCCGCTCAACGTCGCGGTGGACCCGGCCCTGGGCCGCGCGTACGTGACCTGCGACTCATCGAACTCCCTGCTGGTCCTGAACGAGACGACAGGCGCCGAAGTGGGGCTCACGCTCGTCGGCCAGTACCCCGTCGGGGTCGTGACGGACCCTGCGAACGGCGAGGTCTATGTCACCACCGCGAACGGCGTGGCGGTCGTGAACGCGAGCACGCTCGAGCTGAAGGAGACGATTCCCGCCGACTATACGGGCACCTACCTGGCGCTCGACAACGCTACCGGGGACCTGTACGTCTCGAACTACGGCAACGGCAACGTCACGGTGATCGACACGGCCGACAACGGCGTGGTGACCAACATCTCCATCAACCAGGCGGCCGCCCCCGAGGGGATCGCCTACGACGCCACGAACCGGGACGTCTACGTGGCGGAAGCGGGCCACGCTCAAGTCGCGGTAATTGCGACTTCCAACAATTCGGTTATCGACTCCATAAGTGCCAACGGCGAGCCGTGGGGAGTGGTGTGGGACACGGACGATAACACGGTATACGTCGCGGCTCAGACGGGATTCGAACTCTATGCCATCTCGGGCGCCACGAACAAGATGACGGCAGTCCTTGATCTCCCCTACGGTCCAACGAACCTCGCGATCGACCCAAGCGCGCACCGACTCTTCGTGACCAATGGTACCGAGCTCGTGATGGTCAACACGAGCAGCTTCAACCTCGCCGGGAATCTGAGCGTGGGCTACGTTCCGTCGGGCGTTGCGGTCGATCCCACGCTCAACCGGGTGGTGGTTACCAACTCGGTCGGGGTGACGCTCGTGGATGAGGCCTCCTTCCGCGTGCTCCAGGAGCTTCGGTTCGACCCCTCGCCGTACGGGGTC
>Ga0335074_10002707_pt1 | contig 24097 bp, 25 predicted proteins | sample Lox_Sample_23_FD_206715 | JGI IMG/M metagenome (GOLD analysis project Ga0335074, IMG submission 206715) | Soil microbial communities from Loxahatchee National Wildlife Refuge, Florida, United States - Lox_Sample_2.3 | ecosystem: Environmental > Terrestrial > Soil > Wetlands | place: USA... | reverse complement strand
CGCCAGCGCATCGCCACCGCTGACGATGATGCTGTTCGTGTTCACGACAAGCGTTCCTGCGACTGTTTGTTCGCTGGGCGACGCAACGCTGCCGAAGCGATGGTAGCTGCGATCATCCAGACAGCCGCGTAGCCGAAGGCCGCGCCCGGTGAGATCAGCGTGTACAGCAGCCCTGCGACGACTGTCGCCACCACATCTCCTGTCGCCTGCACGGCTCCGAGCACTCCGAACCCGCTGCCGCGCAGCCTGTCCGGAAGCAGCTGCGCCACCACCGCTGATTCAGTGGGCTCCGCAAGTCCGATGCCTGCTCCGGCTGCAGCGAAGGCCATCACGACGGTGATGGTGCTGTGTACGCCGGCCGAAAACGCGGCATAAGCGATGACATATACGGCAGCCCCGGCCGCGAACACCACCCGCGGACCCGCGCGGTCATACCACCGTCCTGCTATCAAGGATGCCAACGTCGCAATCACGTTGTGTCCGGCATAGATCAGGATCGCGACCGAGGTCGCCGTGGTAACCGATCGGTGCTCAGACGTGAGCAATTGGGTCGCGCGCAAGATCAGCAGAGTCGTTGCGAGGTTGCCGAACTCGAACAACAGCACCGGCACCAGCGCGCGGAGCATCCCAGCATCGCGTAATGCTCGCAACTCGAGCCGGCGCGGCAAAGAGTCGCCACCGCTTTGTGCTCGGTGCCGAGATTCGCGCGCAGCCACGATAATCGCAATAGCCGCAAACAAACCCGGAACCGCTGCCAGATACAGTGCCGGCCGAACGCCAACCCAGGTCACCAAACCGGCTGCCAGCAATGGACCGGCAACCGCACCAAGGTTGTCGCCGGCTCTTTCGAGCCCGAAAGCCCTGCCGTGCGCTGATGTTGGGGTCAGAGAAGCCAGCAACGCATCGCGGGCCGGAGACCGTAAACCACGGGACAACCAGGCGATCGCTCGCAGGACACCGACCTGCCATACGGTTACCGCCGCACCAATCGCTCCTGTCGCCACCGCGGTGCCGAGATAACCACCAGACGCGGTCCGCGCCCGGCGAGCTGGGTCGTTCGCCAGCGGCCCGCCAATCAGCTTCATCACGCCGATCAGTGCGTCACTGATCCCGTCGATCACGCCCAGCGCTGCTACGGAAGCTCCTAGCGTGCCGGTGAGGAATGCCGGTAGCACTGACGTCGTCACCTCATGGCCAGAATCAGAGAAGAAGCTCGCCGCTGCGACGGCACCGACCCCGGGTGTCAGCCATCGGCCCTTCGGTGTCTCCACTTCTTTCGCATGCGTATCCTCAGGATCGATCATGCTGTCCCCCAATCACAGTCATCGGTCGGCCCCGGATGAGCCGCGGTATCGGTGAACGCAGGCTGCATCGGTGCCGAGCCCGGTGATTTTTCTGTGCCGCCAGCTTCTCCCATGACCCGTTCTTGGGAAGCATCGGAGGCTGTTCGCGCAATCCTGGACTCGATATCGTAGGGCACGATGATCGCGGTTGCACCGCGGATTCGGCTGACAGCGCGGGCCATTTTGTCCGCGGTACGGTCGTGCAGCATCCGGCCCAGCAGCGCCGAAAACGTTCGACGCGGCAACAGCACGGTCACCCTAGCGTCGGGATACTTGTTTTTCGTCTCGAAGACCAGTTTCTGTGCCGCGCGGGGAATATTGCGATCCGGGCAGTCGATCACGCGCAGCTGGGTGTCATGCTCGAAATGCCGCCAGCGATGCTGTAACTCAGCAGCATGATCGCTATCTATCGTGAAGTGCACCGCAGCCAGCTCGTCGGCATTGAGTCCCTTTCCGTAACGCAGCGCCTCGATCTCGGCGAGGTCGACCGAATCCACAAAAACAAACACTCGAACTTGCGGGTGCTCGGCAAGCTCGGGAGGCGCGGTACGTGACATCTGTAGCACCGAGGCCTCCGCCTGGTATTGCTGGTTGAGTCGTACCAACACGTACACCAGGATGGGGAAGATAACGACGACCAGCCAGGCCCCTTCGGTGAACTTGGCCACCACGAAGATCCCCACCACGATCGCCGACATGATTCCCGCTAACAGGTTGACCAGCACCTTGTGCCGCCAGCCGTGCTCACGGTGGGTGAAATGGTGTCGACTCATGCCGAAGCCGGCCATCGCGAACGCCGTGAACACGCCGATCGCGAAAAGCGGCACTAGCTTGTTGACCGAGCCGCGAGTCACCAACAGCAGCAACACCGCCAGCACCGTCAACGTCATGATGCCATTGGAGAACCTCAAACGATGACCGCGTTTAGTCAGCGGTCGCGGCAAAAACTGGTCCTCGGCAACAAAACTCGCCAGCGCCGGAAAACCGGTGAATCCGGTATTCGCACCGGTGAAAAGAATTGCCGCGCTCGCCGCCTGGACCAAGAAGTACAAGATCTTCCCGATCACCCCTTGACCGAACACCGCCCGGGTGATCTCGGACAGCATCGAGGGATACTCATCGAGATAGGGGGCCACATGGGTGGCGTAGGCAAGCCAGGCCACACCACCCAACAAAAACCCAAGAATGCAGGCCATCACGGTCAGTACCCGACGCGCAGTAATGTCTTGAGGCTCCCGAAAGTAATTCACGGTATTGGAAATGGCCTCAACACCGGTCAGCGAGGTGCCACCGTTGGCGAAAGCACGCAGCACCACCAGAACCGTCGCGCCCATCACCAGACCGCCGCCCTGATGGACCGGCACCGCCCCGACAATGTAGGCCGGGTTGTATCTGGGCAAACCCCAGAGGATTTCACGAACGAGACCGGTCACGATCGTCAGCGTGATCAAAATGACGAAAGAGTACGTGCTGATCGCAAAGGTCCGACCCGACTGCCGCAATCCACGCAGGTTGGCAAGACAGATGAGGAGTACCACAGAAACCGTGATTTCCAAGTGGTACGGACGCAGCTCCGGTATCGCCGAGACCACCGCCACCGTCCCGGCCGCGGGCTGCACGGCGACGGTGACCACGTAGTCGATCAATAACGCCGCGGCGGCGATCTGCGCGACTCGGGGCCCGAAGTTGTCCCGCGCGACCATATACGAGCCTCCGGCTCGGCTGTAGGTCATGACAACCCCGCGATACGACGCAGTCACCAACACCAGGATCACCAAGATGACGCCGATGATCGGAAGCAGCAATGCGAACGCAGCCATCCCGGCAGCGGGCAGCAGCTCGATCATGATCTGTTCGGGACCGTAGGCGGTCGATGAGATCGCATCCGGTGAAATCGCGCCGAGCGCAACTGGAGTCGACAATTTCTCCGATTCAAGTTGCTCGGTGGTTAACGGCTTACCCAGCAGCCGTCGTTTAACGACGTCGGAAAAAGAAGGCGAGACGGTCGGTCTGCCGGCCATATAATTAGCTCCATCCTCACGGTGTCTTGGTTTTTCACGAAAGCTTGTGAAGCGCTCGGGCGGCGCGGGCCGTTTATGCGATACGCGCCCGCCCGTCGTGAACGGCCCGGCCGCCGATCTCTACCCAGCCGCCGGTTCTCCAACCGGTGTAGAACACCGAGCCCGTGCCCTGCGTTATGGTGAGACTGCGGCCCAGATACTCCGTGATCCGGATCGCAGCAGCACCGGTCGCCTCGTCCCCCTCTACGCCAAGTTCCGGTGCGAACGCGCGAGATCGTATGTGCCGCGCTGATTTATCTATCCACGCCCACACGCAGTGGGCAAGGCAGGCCGAATAATCGGCGGGGTTGGCGTCGACAACATCTTGCGGCGAGTCGAGTTGGTGGAGCATATATTCGGGAGTCCAATCGGCAAATACCTGGACGGTCACCAGCTCACCCGCGTAGCCGACCCCGACCACGCCGGCACGCAGTTGCAGGGTGCGAATGGATATGCCACGCTCGCGCAGCCACCAGGCCGCGCCAACCGCGGAGTGACTAGTGAACAGCAAATCGACTGCAGGCGTGTATATCTCAGCACAGGCCATGCCAACACCCGGCGTCGGATCGTCGACAAAGACCGTTTCGCCATAGCCGAACTCAGCGGCGATCCGGTATCGGTCCTTGACAGGCGTGCCGCCTGCGGAAACCACGCCGAGTGGACTGCCGAATTTGCCGTCACCATCGGTGAACACCCGCAGCACACTCACCTCCGTTGTCATGGGCGTCCTTCCGTACCGCGTTGGCAAGGTGTGTCTTTCCCGTCGGTCCGCCGAGCCCTGCCGATCCCCCCAACCCGGCCGACCCCAAGACCGCTACGCGGGTTGGCGATATCCAAACCAGACAGCGAGATCACCGACATCGCGAGACAGGGCACGAAAGCCACCCCCGGCGCGACGCGGAACACCCCGGATGCGCTGGCGCCGATCGTGGCGACCGGGTGCGGGCAATTGCAGAGATTGCGATAGGGGCCAGCGGTGGTCGGTCCCCGCTTGGGCGCGACGACTGATTCGACACTCGCCGCGGGCCTCGCATAAAGCGAGAACAGCGAGAACGGGACCACAGGTTGCCAGACCCGCGGAAAAACGGCGCTATGCATGTACGCTCCTACCCTCTCGACGACTGTCGAGCACATTGGGTAGAAGCCATTAGCCCCTTTGACCAGGCAAAGGTGCGGTAGCGAGCTTCATCGCTTTTGCGTTACCACCGACTGTACAACAGATGTCTTGAAGATGAACGCACAGATCGTGGTTTCGGTGGACCGGTGCCACGCTCGGACGGTCGCGCGCATAGTGCAGGTGCCACCGCCAGCACCATTCGGGCCTAGCCTCTTGCGTGTAGCGCTGCTACCGTGGCGCTAGTCGTGATCAGACGTATCACGGCCGGCGATGAAGCTCCGCCGTTGCACGCGCTGTATGGCGCTGATGGCTTCTACCTTGCGATGCCCGTTGTTCGGAGGCGCCCGTCTCCGCGGAAGCGAGGGAGAAGCCATGGATACTGCCAACCACCCGAGATCGCAGCGATTCAGGATCTGTAGAGCTCGGCGATGATGAACTACGCCGAACACCGTTGTTGCGGTGCATCTTTCACGATCGACATCCGCCGGTCGATCGCCGCGTCGGCCAGCACAGCGTCGCCTTTAACGAACGGTGAGCGCTGATGCTGAGCGTCCACGACGCTGTCAGCGGCGCGAAAACAAAGATTGCCTTCGTTGGCGGTGACACCCTTCATGTGGGGTTTGTGATCCCAGACGAAGCGGGGCCCTACACCTGCGCACGCGTGCTCGCGGCCGGTGATCTGCTGCGCCGGGTGGCTGAAGACATCCACTCCGCCCAGGTACTGGCTGCCATCATCAGCACTGACAGCTGGGTAACCGAACAGGACTGGGAATCAGCCCTTTCGGTGCGGCCCGTGATCGGAAGATTTGGGGCCACAAATGAGGCTGAAGCCGCATTCGGTCATTCGCTCGACTTCGTGGTCACGGTGGCCGAAGAGCACGACCAACCAGCATCGGGGCCACCGGCGATGCTGGTGGCTCCTGCGCACGCCGTGGTGCCTTACCCCGGAGCGGAACCGACCACCGCGCGTTTCGCGTTGACCAACATCAATCACCGGTATCGGTTAGACGTGACGAATTCCCTGCTAGAGCATTCCCACACGATGCTGGAGCGGTGGCGCGATCGCGTCGCGCGCTGGAGCCAGCATCCGGGGCGGGCGATTCCGCCAGTGTGGCGCGAAGCTGTCGTTTCCGCCTTTGACTGTGACTTGAACGTGGCGCGTGTGGCCACGCTGATGGGTGAGCTCGAGGAAGCCGACTCTGTCGAGCCCGGTGCGAAGTTTGAAGCGTTCACCTACGTAGATCGAATGTTGGCCATAGATCTTGGGCGTCACCTCGGCGGCCCACAGCCTCAACGAACGGATTCAGGATGAGTACCGAAGGCAGAGTGGCCGAAACCGCGCGATGCGATCCAGGATTGCGTCAAAGGACCCATAGACAACCGGATCGGGTTGTCCTGTGACGGAGCCGACGCGTGATCGTCGACGACCACGACGGCGCCGTGGTCGGTCCCACCGCGGTCCTGGCGCTGGGCTGCGCACGGTGCGGGAATACTCCGCCGGCGGGCTGGTCGTCGATGGTCTTGACCGCGAAATCCAGCTTGTTGCACTGATACGAACTGTGAACCGTGGCGGCCGCAAACGCTGGACTGTGCCGAAGGGGCATATCGAAGTCGGAGAAAAAGCAGAGGACGCCGCGATACGCGAAATCGCCGAAGAAACAGGCATATACGGCGAAGTCCTCGCTCCGCTCGGCACCAGCAGATATTGGTTCCGCGCGCAAGACCGGATAGTGCACAAGACCGTGCACCACTATCTCCTGCGGTTCGTCGACGGTGAACTGTGCGCCGGAGACCACGAAGTCGCGGAAGTCGCCTGGGTGCCGCTCGATGAACTACCATCACGATTCAGTCATGCCGATGAACGCGAACTCGGCCAGATCGCCGCACGCTTGGTTGCTGTGCTGCGCACCCAAGGTCGAGAAGCACTACCTGCGCTGCCGCATAACGCGCCTCGGCGGCGACCCCAAACACATTCGATAGCAAGCAATTCCGCCGACCCGGCGGGGCCCAGGGACGGGGCTCGCGGCGCGGGTCAGGCAACGTGAGGAGCCGCTGACATGCAATTCGACGTAACTATCGAAATCCCCAAAGGCCAACGGAACAAGTACCAGATCGACCATGACACAGGCCGCATCTACCTCGACCGCTACCTCTACACCTCGATGGGCTACCCCGCAGACTACGGATTCATTGAGGACACTCTTGGGGAGGACGGCGACCCACTCGACGCACTCGTGCTGCTGCCCGAGCCGGTATTTCCCGGTGTCATCATTACCGCACGGCCAGTTGGGATGCTCCGGATGGCCGACGAGGCAGGCGGTGACGACAAAGTGCTGTGCGTGCCAGCCGGTGATCCCCGGTGGGATCACATCACCGACATTGCCGATGTGCCGTCATTTGAACGGGCGGCTATTAAGCATTTCTTTTCGCACTACAAAGATGTAGAACCAGGAAAGTATGTCGAAGCCGGTGACTGGGCGAACCGCGAAGCAGCGGAGGCCGAAGTAAGGCGCTCGCTTGATAGGTTCCACGCCGGCGAGCCTAATTGAATCACGTCGGCTAACCGATAGATCAGTTTTATCAAGCCAATCTGAACTATCAGAGTGGCTCGCCTGCACAGCCAGGGTGTGCGTCGTTGGACCGGAACGGCTATCCACAGTTATTCCAACGGCTTTCACACTTCAACGTCGCGTCCCTCAAGAGAACCGCAACGCGCACGATCAGGATTCACACCTAATCCTGAACCCATAGAGCGGTACCCCGTCGCGGTCGACGAACACGCCATTAGCGGCGACCACATCCGCGCCCCCGCTCCACATGTGCCGGATGTTCACCGTAAGACCATCCACCGAAGCAGTCCGGCGAGCGGCCGCACGAGCATCCTCGTAACTGTCATAGAACGAGACAGTGCGTTCGCGGCCCGTGCACATATCCGCGAAATTTGTGACAGTCAATACGTAGACGGTAGACCCCATTCTTACTGGCCGACAACCATAATGGGGGCACCGAGGACGTCCCCGTCCGCACCGTCGCCGTCATCTAGGTCAGCGCACGCAAGCACAACGAGACTGATCGCGAGCAAGATGCCGACCACAGTAAGCAGCAGCCTCATAGCTCACCCCTTCTCTCGATCAGTTACCGACCAGCCAGCCGAGGCATCCGGCGGCCTAATGTGGCGTTCGATTTGGGTATTGGCGAAAGGCGTCGGCGGCGCGGCAGGAACTCGAGGGTCAGCAACACGAACACCAACGGGACTAGCCGCGCCATCGGTATCAGGGCGTAGCGACGGACGTCTAACGCGTGGAACTTGCGCACATACCGGTATAACGACTCAAGGGCGATCAGAGGGTCAAGAACATGGATCAACCGGTAAAAGACCCGGTATCGCCAACCGCGATCCGCGCCGTCGAAGATCTCCGCGAACGCCGCGAATGACAGCGATACACGCTGCCCCCCAACCGCTTTACAGGCGATGATCATATCGACGCTGAGTCGCTCGTCTATCCCGTTGGGCGCCCCGCGACGACGCCACGGCACGTCAAGGGTGATATCGCTACCTCCCCCCGCGGTCGCATACCGGTGAAAGCCCTGCACCTGGCCGGTGGCATCCCTGGCGATAATTAGCTGCATCCCCGGAAACCGGCCCTCCAGCACGCCGTCGAGATTCATATAGAAACCCCGATCGGCGTGGGCCCCGCTGGGCGACGCGCGCACGATGTGAGCCAGTTCGGCCAAGCGCTTCGCGTCGAGTCCCCGCTCTCCCACGATTTCGGTTGTGATGCCGGCGTTGTGGGTGCGCTGCACCGCTTGGCGCAGATTTCGGAACCTACGTCCCATCATGTCGAAACCTGTCACGTCGACGACGACATCGCGCCCTATCGGCACCACCCGCAGCGATCGTCCAATCACCGCGGGGTCGCTCCAAAGTCCGAGCCGCCGCTGACTGCACCCCACCACCGCGATCCGCCAACCGTACGTACGGCACATATCGGCGAAGTCAGCGACTAACTCCGGGAATTGGGCCTGGTCGCCGATCGGGTCTCCGCCGACCACCGCGAACCCCATCCGCGCGCGGTACGACAGAGCCGCGCTCCCGGCCGCGTTGAAATGAAAGCTCTTACCGCTCTGCAGGGTAAATGGCGCCAGCGGGTCATTGCGGGTGGCCTTGATCAAGGTCCACGCTCGCGGTAGGTCTTCGGGTTGGCGGTGAGATGACATCGGCCACATCAGCACCAGCCCCGACCCCGCGATCAACACATCACCCGGCAGATGGAAGGACAGCACATGCACACCAAGGCCAAGCAGCACGACCATGCCGGCGGCGCCCGCGTGCCCTGTCGTCACGGGACGGTCCAAGAAAACGCCGCGAGCAATCAATGTCACGCCAGCCAGAATGGTCACCGACCACCCCAGCCGACCGGACGAATGCCATTGCGGATGATGGTGATGGCGGGCGAGTAGCGCGATCAGCCAGCATGTTGCACCAAGCAGAGCCACGACGCCGATCCAGCGCGCAGCAAGCGACTCAGCTTGAAGCACAACGCGTTCGCGTACGAGCGACCTCGGCACCAAACCGGTTAGTGGCTCATTCACACCTCACCTCCTTCTGATTGTGCTGACTTCCAGCCGGGCATGTCGTCTGCACCTTCGGCGTCACCTGCCTGGGCTGACAAGCGGCGCAGCTCCTGCGTGTCGCCGCCGCCGATGTCGACGATGGATGCTGACGCAATGACCTGCGTGATGTTTGTGTAGGTCATCGACGGCATGGCGCGCAGCGCGTCGACCGTATCGTCGTCGCAGCGACTGCCGATGGCCGAATCAATTAGATCCTGTTTATTCGCCGGAAACCGTACTTCCTTGAGGCAGCGGCGAAGTTGGCTCTCGGTGGTGGACCCGATCATTGTTTTTCGGGCCCCGGCGCTAGGTCACTAATCATGTGCAGCATCCACTTGAGTCGGTATTCGAATCGGCAAGCGGCGCCGTCATCACTCGCGTCAACCTGAAACTCTCGATCGATATGCGCGGGGACAGCGACCTCACCGCTGGCATAAGGCACGCGCGCCGCCGCTTCCAGCTCGCCGGCAAGGCGGCGCAACTCGTCCGCCACCTCCTCGCGTGTCATGGTGCGGTAGTGGTTATTGACCGTCAGCTGCGACATCGGTACCGTTCCTTCGTTTAGTCTCGGGTGAGCCTGCGGTGGACGACGCGGTGAGGGCGGCTGGCCTCGAGGCCCAGTCGTGCGACTTTGTTTTCTTCATAGCCGGCATAGTTGCCCTCGAACCAAAACCATTGCGCGGGATGCGTCTCACTGCCTTCCCACGCAAGGATGTGTGTTGCGACACGGTCGAGGAACCACCGATCATGCGCCGTGACGACGACGCAACCGGGAAACTCGGTGATGGCGTTCTCCAGTGATGCAAGTGTTTCCGTGTCGAGGTCGTTGGTCGGCTCGTCCAGCAACAACACGTTGCCACCCTGTTTGAGGGTCAACGCCAAGTTGAGTCGATTGCGTTCCCCACCCGAGAACAGGCGCGCCGGCTTTTGCTGATCAGGACCCTTGAACCCGAACGCGGCGAGGTAAGCACGCGATGGCACCTCCACCGCCCCAATCTGCAAGACGTCGTCGCCGCCGGAGACAACTTGCCAAGCGGTGAGGTTGGGATCGATGCGGGCGCGGGCCTGGTCAACGTAACCGATCTGCACTGTCTCGCCTATCCGGATGGTTCCGGTATCGGGTTCCTCACTGCCGGTGAGCATCTGAAACAGAGTGGTCTTGCCTACACCGTTAGGCCCAATCACACCGGTAATACCATTGCGCGGCAACGAGAATGATAGACCACCGAACAGCTGACGGTCATCGACAGCCTTGCTCAGGTGGTCAACCTCGATTACCAGATTTCCCAGTCGCGGGCCGGGAGGAATGTGGATTTCATCGAAGTCCAGTCGCGTGGTATTCGCTGCTTTGGCGGCCATCTCCTCGTAGCGGCGCAGCCGTGCACTACTTTTGGCCTGGCGTGCCTTGGCTCCTGAGCGCACCCACTCCAACTCGCGCTGCAACTGCCGCAGCCGCTTGGCGTCTTTGCGGCCGTCCACCTGCAGGCGGGCAGCCTTCGTATGCAAATACGTTGCATAGTTCCCCTGGTACGGGAACACGCGGCCGCGGTCGAGCTCGAGAATCCACTCCGCCACATTGTCCAGGAAGTAGCGGTCGTGGGTGACCGCGACAACCGTACCCAGATAAGCAGCGAGATGCTGCTCGAGCCACTGCACGCTTTCGGCGTCGAGGTGGTTGGTCGGCTCATCCAGCAGGAGCAGTTCTGGTTGCTGTAACAACAAGCGGCACAACGCTACCCGACGCCGCTCCCCACCAGAAAGATCTTTGACTTCTGCATTGGGTGGTGGGCAGCGTAGCGCATCCAAGGCCTGTTCCAGACGCGCGTCGAGATCCCACGCATTGCTCTGGTCCAATTGTTCTTGGAGCTCCCCCATTTCGGCTATCAAGTCGTCGCTATATTCGTCGGCCAAACGGGCAGTGATCTCGTTGTAACGCGTCAACAACACCTCGGTGTCGGCGACAGCTGCACGAATACTGCCCAGCACAGTCTGGGTGTCGTCTAACACCGGCTCCTGAGCCAGCAGCCCGACGGACGCATTCGGAGCCAATCGCGCCGCCCCGTTCGACGGCTGTTGGAGCCCGGCGATGACCTGCAGGACCGTGGATTTCCCCGCGCCGTTGGGGCCGACCACACCAATCTTGGCGCCCGGCAAAAACGACAACGTGACGTTATCGAGGATCACTTTCTCGCCGCGTACCACACGCGCGTTATCCAACTGAGCGATCCACTGCACAACGGCCTCCCTCTACGGATTGACGTTCATCCGTAGGGACCATTGGCGCGCCCGGTGGTGCGGGCCGCGGTTGGGTGGCGAGTCCCACCGCCAACTTTCTGCGTCAAGCCTAGCCGGTCGCGCCGGGCTTCTGCTAGCGTCAAAGGGAGCCGCGACTCACGGTTTCGCGGCCGGCGATGAGGCTCCGCCGCTTTGCGCCATCTGGCGCTGATGGCTTCTACCCACGTTGTTCGCAGACGTCCGTCTGCGTTGTCGCATGGGAGGCGCCATGGATACCCGCAACACCCCTGATGTCGAAGTGGTCAAAGATGCCGAACGCATTGTGTACCGGGAGAAGTGGCGGATCTGCGAGGAACGCGCCGCCCAACGATTAGCGCAATCGCCCTCCCTGACATGGACGCGCCTATTCCCAGACAGCCCCGTCATTTACGTGGTCGCCGTCGACGGCGTGGTAGTCGGCCAGGTAAGGCGCAACCGCGCCCGATGGATCGCCACCGGGCCGGGCCAACAGGGGCCGGTCGCGGACTGCGGCACTCTCCACGCCGCCATCCTGGCCCTGGCCACAGAGAGCGAGCCTTGGTGATCCGGATCTCCACGCTGCTCGCCAAGCGGTGGGCTACTAACGGGCATCGACACCGGCAATGTCCAACCGGGACATCGTGATGCCCGCGGTCAACGAGTCCGAAGTGTTGCTGTTGTGGCGCGCATTGCGACACTTCCGATCCGGCAAAATTCCCGGCTGCGCCGCACGCGGACGGCCGCCGCCCAGCAACTGCCCGCTCTATGCCGAGTGTGGACGCTGGAATGAACCAGACGATTATCGACTCAGCCTCGAGGAAACGCTAGAACAGACGGAGCGCCGCCGAGCGCGGTGGCCGTGTGGTCGACTCCTAGAGCTCCTCGGGCCCGAGACGTCGCGGATCGGTTAGTGGTGTTCGAGCCCTTGGTCGGTGCCAGCAACGACGCTGAGTTCGGATGCGGAAAGAACATTTCAACTGACGAACAGAGCAGGCCCGGCGCGAGCCTTTCGTTCAACTGCTGGGAACTTGCTGGGAGAGCCATCCATCCGGCTTGACGGCACCTGCCCTTAGCATTAGCTTAGGTACGCTCAGTAAAGACTTGAGCCCGGTTAAGGTCGACGCGCACAACAGGATTGGAGTCTCGATGATCAGTAGCGTGCGGCGCTGGGCTACGGGTATGGGGTTGGCTGGTGGAGCGGCGGTGGCTGCCGCGATGATCGGGACCGCCGGTGCGCCGACGGCCCGCGCCGACGTCATCGATGATCTATTGATTCAGGCTGAGGACGATATCGACGATGCCGCCACCCTTTATTCCGGTATCGATCCTTCAGAGCTCCCAGCGACGCAGGCAGCGAATATCGGAGCCGTGGCATCGGATCTGCAAAACGAAGCTGGCCTGGTCTCGCAAATTCAGTCCCAACAGGACGCGCTATCTGAGGCTCTGCAAACCAACTCGCAGCTTGTCGGTGCCGACAACCAACTCGCCACGGCCTCAGGCGATCTGCTGTCGGCAACGAACGCATACGTGAACGACGCTGACGCGGGTGACTATGTGACGGGCTACGCGACCACGCTCACTTCGTACTTCGACAGACTTGATTATGTCTACGCTGAGGTCTTCCAATTCCTCCCCGCCATGCTCAACGCAGAGTTCACGACCCTATTCGTCGGATTTCCCAACGTCGAACCGATCACCCCACCTGATGCCCTTGCTGATTTGGCTGGCGCACTGGACGCTTCCCCAGCCGCCGATCTCGCATCCAGTCTCGACCCGGCCACCGCAACCGATCCAACTATTTTCGCCGACCTGCTCTCATCAGTCGGGTTCTAAAACCCCAGGCCGACACGATGCGACCTAGGCAGCAGGTAGTCGCGGACAATCGCGGTGCCCCTGGCCATGATGGTCGCTTCCATGGGCTGCGTCGCCACCGCTGAGCACGCGGTTTTGCCCGGTGGTGGCGCGTGCCCGACGGGTAGCGTCTTCCAACTGATCCGAGCCAAGCATTATCCCGGGATTAAAGGTATTGGCTCCGCGTCGGGCCCGATCGCGCCGCCGCCGCCGGCCCTAAGTCCTCCTCGCGCCGCCGCTGTCGAGATGCTGCGAAGATTGACAAGACACGCCTGGCGACCTTCACAAGACTTCGGCGCGCCGCAAAATCGCAGTTCAGCCAAGCGTCAGCCACCAAATACGCAGCAGCAGCAGTAGAGAGTTCGTAGTATCCGCGTCATGCCGTTGAGTAGGGGACAGACTTTTGCCGGCTACCGGATCGTGCGACTGCTGGGCTCTGGCGGGATGGGAGAGGTCTATCTCGCGCAGCATCCCCGGCTCCCGCGCCACAACGCGATCAAAGTGCTGCCGGCAGACGTGTCAGCCGATCCCGACTATCGTGCGCGCTTCGAGCGCGAAGCCGACTTGGCTTCCAAGCTATGGCATCCGCACATCGTCAGCGTCCATGATCGCGGCGATCACGACGGCCAGCTCTGGATCTCCATGGATTTCGTCGACGGGCGCGACGCGGCTCGCCTCCTCGAGGGCAATCCATCGAACGAACTGACAACCGAACAGGTCGCGCGCATTGTCACCGCTGTAGCGAGCGCTCTCGATTACGCCCACAAACAGGGCCTGCTTCATCGTGATGTCAAACCGGCCAACATCATGCTCACGCATCTCGACGATGCTGACGAGCAGCGAGTGCTTTTGACCGACTTCGGAATTGCACGCAACCTCGGCGACATCAGCGGGCTCACTGCAACGAACATGACCATGGGCACCGTCGCCTACGCCGCGCCCGAACAGCTGATGGGCGAAGACCTCGACGGCCGCGCCGACCAGTACGCTCTTGCCGCCACGGCATACCAGCTTCTCACCGGCTCGACACCGTTCCCGCACACCAACCCAGCGGTGATCATCAGCCGACACCTCACCTCACCGCCTCCGGCGTTATCGAACTCGCGCCCTGAATTAGCCCATCTGGACGCGGTTTTCGCGCAAGCACTCGCCAAAAATCCCGCCCACCGATTCGCACGCTGCATGGATTTCGCGCGCGCAGTCGAGCAGGCCGCATCAGGCGGCGCACCGGCGGTCGCAACGACCGCTATGCGCCCCCTTGCAACGCCATCGGCTAAAGCTGGGAGTACAACACCGCCCGTCGAAAGCTCAGACCGTGCGAGCAGCCGTCGGCCGCGGCTCCTTGTTGCCGCGGCCCTTGGCGCGACAGTCGTCCTCGCCGGGGCCGGCGCACTGGTCTGGCATCCCTGGACGCAGTCACCCGACTCAACGACGGCGTCGAGCGTGCAACCTGCGACCTCTGCCCCTGGTGGGATCGCGGCGCCAACCTCGACGACCACGCCTCCGCCGCCGGCGACCTTCGCCGCGAAAGCGATTGACGACGTTCTTTTAGGACCCAGTGAGGTGAATGACGTTCTTGACACCTACGCCATGAGCGGCGACAAGAAGATCGGCGTGATGAAGGTTGACCGCTCCACCTACGGGATGACGGACAACTCAAGCCTCGTCAAACCATCCAGCTGCGTCGGAGTCGTCTTCGGCGCCGAGCACAACGTCTACGCCGATACACGTTTCAGCGCGATCCACGACGAGACCTTTGACAGGGAGCCCTACGTCTACAACCCCAGCGGATCAGCTCCGACCGCTCTGGAACAGACCGCAATCGTCTTCCCCTCCGAAGCCGCCGCGGACTTGGCCCTGGCCTCGGCACAAAAGCAATGGCGCGACTGCGCCGCCGGCCAGGTCGACCAAAGGGCCGGTCCCGAATCCGGCTACAGATGGAACTTCGGTGCGATTCAGCATCGCGGCGATGTCATGTCGCTAAAGATGGCATCTAACGGTGCGATGAACGGGGCAGCCGCGTGCCAACAAGCCCTTGGTATCCGCGCCAACGTCATTGTCACCACCCGCGCCTGCAACGACGTGACCCAATCACCCGGCTTCGACGAAGTCCATGACACATGGCCAACTAACCCCGAGTGGGCCAACAACGACGCCGCCCGTCTAGCCGACGCGATGTTGGCCAAAATTAAGGTGTAGCCCCGCCGCCACCCCGCCACCACCACCACTGTCGAGATGCAACGAAGATTGACAAGACACGCCTGCCTACTTTGACAAAACGTCGGCGTGTCGCGGAGGCTTGCTAATCTTCGCTGCATAATGCCTGCTCAGGCCCTTGTTCCTCGACTCTTTACAAGAGTTCACTTAACAAGCCGAGACAGCGGGATGGTCACAATGTGACTCGACCGCCGTCGCTGTTCAAACCGGCCCCGGTATGTGTCGCCACACCGCCTATGGCCGGTCAGCTGTTCGACGCAATACCTTGCTCTTGTGACTACCACCAAGTGGGACGCGATCCTTCGCTGCCAAACGTGGCACATGTGGCCTGAAACATTTTCGGGGCGAGTTTGGCGTGTGCCAGTCGACTACGGAGCCAACTCACCCCTGCTAGCGGAAGTGGTCCTAGATACGTACTTGCCGAGATCGAAGGCTGCGAGTTTCGTCCCAGAACCGACCGACCGTGGTCCGGAGCTACCGAACGACCTGCTATTGGGTCTGCATCGAGTGGGAGATGCATTCCTGAAAACTCCGGAGGATGTCGTCCCGCTGGTGCCCCCAAGACGCCACGCGATGCGGGGTGAGCTAGACATCATCCTGGATTTTGATTTCGATGAGGACCCCCTTCCGCCAGCGCTGGCCGAAGTACTGCGTGACACTGCGTACGAAATCATGGCGCTGTTGAACATCCATCTCCGAGACTTCCTGATTCCAGCAATGCCTTTCCAAATCAGAAGACTGACAGACGATGGTAATGCCGACGTGAAGTTCATCCGCACGATCGCTGTGCAGAAGCGTGTGGAGCTGGACGTGGATCTGCTAGGCCATTCACTCGGCGACATCGCAAGCTTTCTATTCGGTCCCATAAATAACGCTAAGTTCCGAACTGCACTGGAGCTCTACGCGGCACACTTCAACGAACGCCAGATCCGCGTTCGGTTCCTTCTGTTGGTCATCGCGATGGAAGCGTTGGCGGATGAATCGCCGAAAGATCAACCTGCTCTTGGTTTCGTGGAACGTTGGATTGCCGAACTCAATGAGGAGAAAGCGAAGCACGGCACATCTTCCAGCGAGTACCGCAGCCTCGACTCCCTTGGCGGGCAGCTTAATTCGCTCAGAAGTAAGTCGATAGGTGCCCAAATAGGTGACCTGTTCGCTGACGTTCCGGGTCTCACCGAAGCCGGGTTAGCCGATATGAAGAAAAGGGCCAAGACCATATACAACAAGCGGAGCAAGCTGGTGCACGACGGATATGTACCGCCGACCGAGCTTCCAGGCTTAGAGAAAGAGGCGCGGACGCTGGTGGAAACGTTGTTTCGAGCTGCCATCGCGCGAAGCGAGCGACCACCAGGCCTGCGGACCGTGGTGTCCACACCTCGAGACTGCGATTCATCAACGCTCGAGAGCAGCACCCCCGGGAAAGGCGAGGCCGACCCTGAGGTTGGAGCGCCAGGCTGAATCGCCGGACGCTGAATCTTCGGACAGTATGCGAGACATCCTCGTTGCAGCAGACAAGCGAGCCTCTGTCGTGTCAGCCAATTGAGGTACAACACCTATGTGCGGATACTGACGCGACTCGCAGAGCGATTACGCCGGGGCAGGGTAAGTCGTAAATCGAAACCCGATCTCCCGGCACCCATACTCGATCCAACAGTCGGCCCGAACGCACGAAGCGATGCTTTTGGGCCTTCCTGGGAGTTGTTCGATCAGGCCACTCGGGCAGCAGAAGAATTGCCGACTCGCTGGAACGAGCTAGTCGGAACTGACCTGTTCGGCACATCTGTTTTTGCCGACGATGACGGAGTCGGGCGAGTCGACGTCTTCGTCGACGAGTACGAGGAACGCCGCCTTGACGATTTGCAGAGTGCCGCCGAGGAATTCATCGAGTTGCTGCTGGCTACCGCGCGCGAAGCCCTATTGGACACAGAGCGGTGTGTATCAGCAGCCCTCCGCGCGCCCGGTCGCGACCACCTCCCCCGATTTCCGTTATGCGAAAGTGCCGCCGAGTTCCGCACATTTCTCGAATCGGGTGCCTTTGACGGACTTCGACCGGATCAAATCCAACTCATCGAACAGTTTCAGCCCTACTACCTACCGCCTGACGACGATGACTCGCACCAGATTTTTCTCCGTCTGTTGCAGCATCTACACCGCCTCGGGCAAGTCATTGAGGCTGAGCGCACGCCCGTCGTCGCATTCTGGGCACACTCCGCGCAACCGCAGATTTTTGTCGACGCTCCCAGCTCGGTGAGCGAGCTGGGGGTCCAACCTGACGGCGTCTTAGTTGACACCCATTGCGTCGCAACATTTCGCGTGCCCCCTGGAACACGACCTAGCGCGAATCCTTGCATAGCATTTGATCCGATTTTCAACGCCGAGCCGTGGCCCCGCGATCCCGACGACAATATGAGCGTCCGCTGCCGAGGCCTTCTGCTCATCATCGAGCTATTGATCCAAGGATTGGAGCGCTCAGTAGGCCTGCGGCCGCCGCTGCATCGCGGCCGTTTTCGGCTATTGCCGTTGCCTGAGGATGACCCCCTCTGGGCTCGGATCGATACCAGCCCTGTTCCAGACATCGAAACTGGCTTAGCAGCGTCCGATCTCGGCCTCGCAACCTATCGAGCTGGTGGCGAGTTGATCATGCTGGTCCAACGGCCAGACGGGATCTATGGCCGCGTCGTCCCGCAAGCAGCCCCACTCGACGACAGCATCGAAAGAGGGGAGGCTGCGGAGGCTGCGAGCCGCGGATCCGCGGCGCAATGGGGCCTTCCCGACTTCGTTCTGGCACCCAGAGCCGTTCAGCGCGGTACAGCAACACGGGAAGTCGGCGACGGCACAATCGTATGCGGAGACTTCGGCCTCGCAGTCCAAGTCAAGGCCAGAGCTAACGCCACCGACAATCCCGACCGGGAGAGGTCGTGGATTAGTAAGAAGATCGCAGAGGGAGCTCGGCAAGCCGCCGGCTCCGTAAGGACGGTTCAACGCTCCCCACTCGATCACACAAATGCCAGAGGACGATCGATAACGGTCGACGGATCTTCGATCAACTGGATCGGTCTCGTGATCATCGATCACGACGACCCTCCCGACGCCCTTGCCTACGGTGCCGATGCCACGCGGCTTCCCTATGTAACAGTAACGCGGCGAGAGTGGGACTTCCTTTTCGACCAGCTTCGTTCGACTACCGCCGTTGTCGCATACCTTCACCGCATCGCGCCAGACCGCGTCGCTCCCGGCGCCCACGTGGCTAACTATTACGAGCTCGCGCTGGCCGACGAACAGACTCCACCAGACCTCCTCAACTCCCGAATCCCACCTTCACTAAGCGATCCGAACCTGCGCTCCTCATATCCCGTCCTACCGCTAGAGCCGGTAAGCATCGCTGACGAATACGGCGCGCGGATGTACCGCCAGATGCTTGAAGACATCGCCGACGGACCATGGGACCGAGACGAAACCGATCGCCTGAAGCTCCTCTGGTTTCTCGACCAACTGCCCGTAGCGGAGCGATCGGTCATCGGCCGACGACTCCTCACCCACCTCGGCCGGACATCTGCCGTGAGCCCGGGCGCAGCGCGCTGGGACATGCGGCGCTACCTACTTGGAACCGCATACCTCCACCTCGGATACGTCGTCTGCAACCAATTCACCGAGCTCCACAAGGAAGCATTTCGTCGTTGGACGATGCTTAGACATCACGAGTGGATATCAGCACTTGACCCCTCGATACGCCATGAAGCCACCACCGTGGCGGTTATGCTTACCCCTCGCCACGACGCTGTAAGGCCCTGGGACACAACAGTATTTGCGATCCTTGGGGATCAAGAGCTGGATCCCAGCGATGTTGCAATTCTCCAACGACTATGGAACCAGCCACCGGGTACCGCCAGCGTCGACACCTAGGGTGAAGATGCGACGCGCGCGTCTGACTCAGGTGAGGTCGACGCGCCCGATTCGTTCCAACAGGAACACGACAAGCGCTGACATCCTCTGAACGAGGTAATCCGATGCGTCCGCCGGAACAGGCACCTTGTTGATCTCGTGATGCCTGATCGTGAATCGGTTCCCGAAGTTGGTTAGCGCCTGCATCTCCGCGTCGATCACGACGCGGAGTTCAGGCGGCTCCACTAGGTCAAGAATGGCGTTTATGCCCGCCAACTTGCTAGCGGGGCGTTGTATGGTCTTGAGTCTCTCAAATGCGTCCCACATCCGCTCCAAGGCCATTCGCCGATCACGCGCGTCCCGCGAAAAGTACAGCGCGCGTGCGTCACCGAATAACGATTCCAGCTCAGCGTCACCAGTGTCCTTGACCGGTAGACGTGCCACCGCAGTCCGAACCTCCTCTGAGCCAAGCCGCTCGATTACACACGATTCATTCATGGTCAATGCGATGCCACCACGCGCAAGGATCTGGTTCACGTCCTCGCGGAATTCTGCCGGCCCCAGATCGGAGTCGAATGCGAGATGCGAATGGCCCCAGTAGGAATGCCACTCCCGCGTCTGCACGCCTGCAACACGTTCCACCGTGTATTCGAGTAAATCGAAAATCACATCGTCATCGTCGTTGAGTGAAAGCGGCAGCTTAAGTTTGGGAATGAGAGCGGTCATGTTCGCCATCAGGCTGCTCTCGTCGGTTCCTGCGATAGCGTCATTGTCCTGACACCTGGCCGGGAACTCTTTTGCAAACCAATTCTGGCCGATCTTCGAGGTCACCAGTGAAACAAGGCCCTTTGCGGTCGTCACGGTGAGCGCGCTACTTGTTCTTGGGACGGGTCCGCTAACCCGATCCGAGTGAAACTCAGCCACCAGTCCATACTCCCAGATCATTTTTGGACTAGCCGACGTACCAGTCCGCGCGCGGATCCGACCCTCGCGAGGCTGTTCGAGGTGCCCGTAGTATGCGGTGGCGCGCTGCGACAGAACCTGCAGACGACGGCAAGCGATCGAAGCTTCAGCAACATCTGCGTCTCGTCGCAACGCCCTCGGGCGCCACCTTCAAGGGCCGGAATTGGCGGACTCGCAGCTGCCGCCGGTGCCGATAATCCGGACTTCCATCAACCGCGACAGGTACAGCTGGTGCGCGACACCGGAGGTCTTCATCGACAAGGCGTAGCTCGACCCCTCACAGCCGAGCCGCGCCGCCGCGCCCTCGCCCCGTCGCGTTAGGCAGTTCCACTGACACCGGTCGGGTTGGTCGCGTCGCCGAGCGCCGCGCCCGTCCCGTTCGCCGCGCCTTGGTGCGCGCTCCGCGCCGCGACGCCTCGTGGCGCTGCGCCCTCTGTGCGCCTGCCGATTTCAGCACCGCTCGGACCTCGCTGACTTTGACGCCGGCCAGTTCGGCGATTGCGGTGAGAGTTTCCCCGCTTTCCAGCACGCGCGACACCGCGGCCGCACTGGTCTGGCGGTGCTCGTGCCGCCGCCGGTCGCCCTCTGCGCGAATCTCGACCGAACGGCCCTGCTCCCACTGGACGACTGCTGCCAGCCGTCCCAGCTCGAACAGAAACGACGCCGCGTCATCGACGAGTGCCGCTCAGGTTCCGCCCGGGCCTGCGCTTCGCGAACCTTTCCCGCGCTTCGGTTTTCGAGTTGATATTCGCCATGGCCGAACCTTGCGGCGCGACCGGCCCACGTCTCGACCGTGACTCACACCATCACGATGTCCCCATTTGTCCCCATCGCCCGTTTCCCAGTCCCTCACTCCCCCAACACAACCCGCTCCACGCCTCCAAAGCCACCACCACCGCCAAACCCCACCAACCATTTTCGACCAGCCCACGCACCACACACCTCTTGCATTAAGGTCACGAATCGGTAACGCCTTTTCGTCCGTACGAAATTGCGATAACGTGCCACCATGCCCAATCAGCCCGTGTGCCCGCGCTGCAGCGCCGAGCTGCCCCTGGCGGTTGGCAGGGGTCGTCCACGCTTGTGGTGCTCGCAGGTATGCCGCCGGGCCGCCTACGAGGAGCGCCGCGCCGCTCGCTCTGGCGCCATCGGACTGCGCATCGAACGCATCGTAGAACGGATCGAAAAGCCGGTGTGGTGCATCGAGTACCGCGACCGCATCATCGAACAGTCCGCGCCACCAACAGGCCCCGCCGACGCGGCCGCGATCGTCCTCGCCTCGCCACGTGCCTGCCGCGCTGTGCTTGAAGGCCTCGCCGACGCTGCGGCCGCCGGCACACTGCATCGCAGTGAGCACAACGCCACCGTGCGCGCAGCCACGCGTCTTCTGGCTGCGCTCCAGGCCGCCCGCCTGCTGACCTAACGGCGGCGGGACAACCCGTGCCCGCGGCGCTGTACACCGCGCCACACTGGCGACGCCGCGCCGGCGCGCGCTTCATTACCCGCTGTCCTCGCGGCGCGGGCGGACCCAGCTGGCGAGCTCGACCGCGGTCCGCCGACGCCGCGGCGGCGTGCGCGCGGCGGCCAGACCGCGAACGCGCCCAACGCCCTCCCTGCGGTCGTTGTAGCGCTAGAAACCGTGACGCTAAACCAACTCGGTCTGGTCCTTGGACATGTCAGTCAGGCCACCACCCTCAAACAGCTCGGCGACCGACACATCGGGCAGCACGTCGCACAACACCGCCACCAGTGCTGATCTTCGGGCCTCACACATCAGCTCGGCCTGTACTTCACTATCAGGTAGTCGCCAGTGCTGCCGGCCCCATTGCGTAACCGCCCGATCAGCCCAATCGTCGCCCAGCTCAGCCACTCTCAGTGCAACGTCCTGGGCGGCTTCGTCGACGAACTCCCGCCGCTCCGCGTCATCCCAGGTCGCTGGCAGCCGCAAATGTCGGTCCAAGATCCGGGCCACCAATGCTGTCGGTACCAAATCATCCACAGTGCCATTCTGCGCCGACAGGACCTGACTTCGCTGAACAGACGCCCTGAGCCGTCCGAGGTGTCGGCAACGACGGAGTCGCCAAAACGATCGACTACAACTACGTGTCGCCACCGGGTCACCCAAATCGGGCCCGGCCGGCGGCATCACCTAACGGCGGGGTTATTTCTGGCCTGCTGGTAGACGGCTGTTCGTGTGGCGCTTTACGCTGCGGCCATGGAAGCACAGCGCGACGCGAAGTACACACCCGTTGGCGGCCCGTCGGGATGCGTTCCGCTTCGCGCTCGTCACGCTGCGCGCGCGAAGTATGGCGGTCAAGGCGATCATCGCTCAGCCCGCTCTCCTGCGCACACCGACTCCGCCCCATGCGCGTGGGTAGCGCTAAATGCGTCAATATGTCTGCAAGCCCGGCCACTTCATCGCTGAGCTCACCCAGCGGCGGCGCAGTGAAGGCAGCCCCACTGTCAACGCATGATGCGAATCGCTCAGCATCGCAGCCATTAGTTGGAGGACATGAAAGGATATGGGACGCAAGAGCCGCCGCAAGCTCGAACGAAGGCTCGGTGTGGTGCAACCGACACGCAAAGAAGTCGAGCGTGCGAGGCGAAAAACCGAACGACGCGCTCGGCACGTCCCACCAACCGTCGAAGAATATGAACGCATCGCCGCATGCGGCCCGGCGCGACTCATCGATACACTCCTCAGTCGTCACTCGACTCGCATCGACAATCTCCCTGCAGCTCTTCAGCTGTCGGTGGACCGCTGCCTTCCTCATCTGCTGTCGATCAGCGAATTCGATACGGTGTTCGCGGATCGAGGTCACTCCGTAGCACAACTGCATCCCTCGCACGAGGGCCCATGGCCAACTCACCTCTCGTGGAGCATAGAAACCACTATCACGGCCATTCGTTTGATGCTCGTCGGTCAAGTCGTCGGCGCGGCAATTGTTCTGCGACAGCAACTGGGTCGTTGGACAGTACTCCTTGCGATGGCTGCCAGTACTGGGCGCAGGCCTCACGAGCCGATTGAGTCGTTCATTGCACGAGCGTGGACCCAACGCGCAATGACAAGGCTGAGCCGGTATACGGCCGACGTCGCGGTCCGCGACAGATTCGACGATCTCGGAGACGATGCGCGCACAACCGGTTTAACCGAAAAGGACCATGAGCATGTGGAAATCTATGGCGCTCGGGCAATATGCCCTGCCAGCGTGTACCACCGGCTGTGCGAGCTAATCGATCCAGCACAGGTTGAGGCTACGGTCGAGTGGGAAGCGCTGCACAACCTCGCCCCAGCGCACCTGCCGCCGGATACCAGCGATGCAGCCGATGCTCTATCAGATGCACTGACGCTCGCCATCATGCAGATGCGACTCGCGGCAGCGGCCGTATGTGAAGCGTTAGGAGACCCTGACAAAGCCGAGGAAATAAGGCCCATGTCGGCGCGGGAGGAACGATTCGCCCATTGCGCATCGGAAACGCAACTGCTGCTACGGAAGTCGCCGGTCGAACGACTAACCCCGGCACTCGTACCGCTGGTGCGCAGCGAGCTTGCCGACTCCGTCAATATCGACGATGCCGCCAAGCTATACACCGACTACCACAACGTTGTTGCGGCGCGATCGCACGCTGAGCGCTACACGCGTCAAGAGCTCGCGAAACTCGCCTTCGGCACACACAGGTACTCGCGGTTCCTGATTACAGAAGCCGCCCACGCACAGGATCTCAAGCTGTCAGACAAACGCTTACAAATTTTCCAACACCTTAACCACGCGTCGCCGTACGTCCTGACCGCCGAG
>Ga0335074_10002706_pt1 | contig 24101 bp, 20 predicted proteins | sample Lox_Sample_23_FD_206715 | JGI IMG/M metagenome (GOLD analysis project Ga0335074, IMG submission 206715) | Soil microbial communities from Loxahatchee National Wildlife Refuge, Florida, United States - Lox_Sample_2.3 | ecosystem: Environmental > Terrestrial > Soil > Wetlands | place: USA... | reverse complement strand
CGGGCCAGTCCGCGTCCGGCGAGGAAAGCACGCTGACCGCCGAGCTGACTCGCTGGCTAGGTGACTCAGTGCCAGGCGCGAGGAAGGTCCGGTCGTTCCTCGACGGGTGACCATGGTGATACACGCGCGCGGACGGCTCGAAGCGCACGAACCTGCGCAGGCCCGCCTCGGCAAGCAGCCGCTTTGTCCAGAGGTGGTCTTCGAGCTCGATTGTCTCCTCGTCGAAGGGCCGCTCGGCCCACGTGGCGCGGAGGAACGCGGAATTGGCATTCCAGAAGTCAGAGTCCCGGAACTCCGAGCGCGGCCGAGGGTCGCTGAAGATATCGAGGTCTCGCTTGTCAAGGAACCGGGAGGTGGATGGGTAGTGCTGGGCTCCGTAGACGCCGAGTACCCGCGGGTTGCCGAGATGGGCAACGAGGGCGACGAGCCAGCGGTCGTTCGCCGGCACGGCGTGCGCGCTCAGCGGCACCAGCACGTCGCCCGTGGCAAGCTCGACAAGACGGTTAAGCGCCGCCCCTGGCCGGTAGTCGCCGATGGTGATTACCGTGTCAGACCATTCCTTGGCTATGTCCGCGGACCCGTCGCTCGACCCGTTGTCCGCGCAGACGACTTCGACCGGCATGCTCAGGCGCTGCGCGCGAACGGCGCGCAGCGTCGCCTCCAGGAACGTGGCTTCGTTCCTGGCCCGGATCAGGACCGATACCTTGCGCATTTCACTCTTCCGCTGGCGACGGCTGGGAGATGCGCTGGCGCGGCATGCGTGTCGAGGCCGCCACCGCCTGCGCGACCACGCTCACCACCCGGTCAATGGTTTCCCCGCTCATGCCGGCGGCGGTGGGCAGCCACAGTGCGGCCGAACTGGCCCGCTCCGCAACGGGGTGCTCTTGAGAAGCCTGCGCCGTGCCAGCCAGCACCGGCTGACGGTGGAGCGGCGGCCACACGGCACGGGCATCGACGCCGCAAGCCCGGACAGCGGCCACGACTTCCTCGCGGTGCGGGGTGGTGATCGTGTGCAGCCAGGTACTGCGGGTTGCCCAGTCGGCGGTGCCCGGTTCGCCGGTCCCGGCGCCGGCCAGGCCAGATCGGTAACGGTCGGCGACCGCACGGCGGGCGTCGACCAGATCGGCCCACGCCTCGGCCTGGGCCAGGCCCACCGCCGCGGTTAGATTCGTCATCCGGTAGTTCCGGCCCACCACCGCGTGGGAGTACGGGCGGGACCTGCTCATCCCGTGGTTCGCGATAAGACGCATCCTGTCGGCAAGCTCCGTGTCATCCGTGCCGGCGCTGCCGCCCTCTCCTGTGCTGATTGCCTTATTGGCGTGGAAGCTGAAGACGGACACCAGCCCCTGCCCGCCGGCAGGCTTTCCCCGGTGCAGGGCGCCATGGGCCTCGGCGCAATCCTGGATGACCGGAACTCCTATTTTCGCCAGCTTCAGGTAATCGCACGGGTGCCCCAGAACGTCCACCGCGATGATCGCGGCAGTTGCCTTTGTGACACGGCGTGACGCTTCATCTACGTCGATAGTCCACGTCACGGGATCAACATCGACAATGACCGGGACCGCGCCGACCGCAAGGACGCAGAGCATCGGGGCGGCGAAGGTGAACGCTGGCACGATCACTTCGCTGCCGACCCCGACGCCAAGCGCGCGCAGGGCTAGCTCAATAGCCATCGTCCCGTTGGCCACGGCGATAACATGACCGCGACCGGTAATTGCACCCAAAAGGGACTCGAACTTCGAGACGTAGTCGCCTGCGCCGGAAATCCAGCCCCGGTTTAGCGCGCTGTGCACGTAGCGTTCTTCGCGGCCGGTGAAGAAGGGTGCCGACAAGGGAACCTCTTGCGGCGCGGACGGTGCGTCGGTGGGGCCGCGTCGCGCTTGTGCATGCCAATTGGGCGAATCCATGCTTGAGGAGGGACGATAAGAACCCATCGATTACTCCGAACAGCCAACTGGATCCGAAGACATAAGCCGGGAGCGCATCTGCCGACGCCGAGGGCAGGGCTCACATTTAAACGCCCGAGCCGGAAAACATTCATATATTACCATCCTGGTGCCGACCCTTATCGTAAGTGATCCTTGTGGCAGCGACAAGCCCTCAGGGTCGGCCTGTCGCCTCCTGGTGTGCGCCGAATCCCCTCCCAAGTGCCTTGCCGGCAATCCGTGTGGCAAGTGAGTCTTGCAATGGCCAATGTGACTCACCATGAAACCGGCCGGCCGGAAGATCACGGCAGCATGCCAATCCGCGACGAGACGCGACTCATCCGCGCCATGCCGCCACGTTCATGGCGTGCGAGATTAGTCGCCCTGAACCGACGGATGGCAGAACAGCGGATGGGGTTGGAGCTTCCCGAGAGACCGGATGAAGGAACGTGAGCAGCCCACTGACGCCGGATGTGCTCCCGCACTCGATAGCGCGGAGGCGGGTACGCCTTCCGGCTGCCGCTAGGCTCCGCAGCGGCTCCACCCGATACCGCCCGGATGCCGGGAGTACGGTGCGCTCCGCGAACTAGCCAGCGTCGCTCGCGCCGTTCCCGGAACCAGCTGCGCGCTCCCGTACTGCACCTGCGGTACCTGCTTGGCCGAATGCCGGCCGGAAACGGAAAGGGCTGCGCTGCCCTGATTGCCACGTGCCGCTGGCTTTGCGACTAGGCGTACCAGGGTTTCAATACCGGATCGTGCATCTGGTCGCAGGAAGGGCGGCTGAGTTCGCGCCGGAAACCGGCATCGGGCAACGTGGTCAAATATGCCGGTTCTGAGCCTTCCGCGAGCGCGCGGGCATGCTGCCGCAGCGTCGGCGAAGGCGGCTGGTGCGGCTATCGTGGCCAGCACGCCGAAGACGGCGGCTTTGCCGTCCTTCCGCTCCCCGGCGGCTGGTAATATATGAAGATTTCATTTCCAGGGGGTCGGGAAAGCGCCTTATTCGGCAATGCGCTTACCTTGTGCGCATGAGCAATTTGGTGCCCGTCCGGTCGGATTGCTGGGAGCTGGACAGCCTGTTCGACGCGTTCGCGCCCGGTGCTGCGGAGCGCGCCGTCCTGGACCTGGGGCCGGGGTGGGACCTGCGGTGGACGGCCGGATGGCGGGCCTCTGGCCGCACGGAGGAGCGCGCCGCCAGGGAGCTTGAGCCGGGAACCCTGGAGGGGTACGAGCCGGTCCGCCGGTTCTCCTGGCGGCAGCGGCAGCGGCACCGGCCAGGGCTGGAGTTCCTGGTCTCCACCGGGCGGCTGCACGGGTTCGAGTCCCTCGAGGAGCGGTCGCTGCTGGTCGCGCTGGACTTCGCCGGGGCCGTGGCAGAGGTCCTGTCCCAGCCGTTCCGCCTCCGGTTCCTGACAGGCAGCGGCGAGCTCCGCGAGCACGTCCCGGACTTCCTGGCGGCGCTCCGCGACGGCTCCAGGCACCTGTTCGACGTCCGCCCCGCGGCGCTGATCGGGCAGGGCGACGCTACCTGCTTCGCCGCAGCCGCAGAGGCGGCGCTGGCGGTGGGGTGGCGGTACTCGGTGGTGGCAGGCTGGCGCCCACACGCCCTGGCGGCGCTGGACGCGCTATCGGCCCAGCGGCGCCCCCTGGAAGACCGACTGGGGCTGCAGGACCGCCTGCTGCGGGGCGCCGCTGACGGAGCGGCCGCGTTCGGGGACCTGGTGGCCGCGACGCCGCTGCCGGCCGTTGCCCGCGCGCACGCGCTGCACCTGCTGTGGCACCGCCGGCTGGGAACCGACCTGTCCCGGCCGCTCAGCGACCGTTCTCCCGTCTGGCGCTCCGGGGCGCGCCCATGACCCCGGCGCGGCCCGGGTACCTGGAGCTGTCGGCTGGCGCCGTGTTGCGGCTCGGCGGCGCGGACTGGACTGTGACCTCCATCGAGGCGCACCACGGGCGGGTGCTGCTGGGCGCGGCCGGGGAGCAGCGGTGGCGCAGCTTCCGGTGGCTCGCGGCCCACCCCGACTGCCGGCCGGCCGCAGCGCGGCCAGGAGAAGAGGATGAGCCGGAACCGGGGCCACCCGGGCAACCGGCGACCCTCGACGACCTGACCGATTACCAGCGGCGGGTGGTCGCGCTGCGGGTCGCCCACCTGCTGGAGACGCAGACCGGGTACCGGGGCGGGGATCCGCTGCGCCCGGGCCCCGGGGAGCCGCGCCCCGCCTACGACCCGCGCAGGACGACGCTGGGGCAGCGGCAGCGGGCCAAGGCCGCGGAGCTGAGCGCCCTCAGAGCCGACGAGGCGGCCCTGCTCGGGCTCGGGCAGGTCAGCGAGCGGACGCTGCGGCGGATGGCCGCCGCCTGGCGCGACCGAGGACCGGCCAGCTGCATGGACGGGCGGTGGGTTCGCAGGCCGGGCGGCCACCGCAGCGTGACCGAGCAGGTCAGGGAGGCGGTCTTCGCGGCCAGGCTCGAGGACCTGCACCGGTCCGCACTCAGCATGCAGGACCGGTACACGCTGGTCGCGCAGTACACCAGCGAGAAGTTCGGGCCGCAGGCCCCGGTCCCGTCCTACTCCACGCTGCGGGTGCTGTGGGCCGAGTGGTTCGGGCCCGGCGGCACCCGCAAGCGGTACCAGCAGACGGCCGACGCCTTCGACGCCGCCCAGGTCCACGTCGTGGTCCACCGGCCCGGCCAGGTCGTCGCCCTGGACACCACGCCGCTGCCGGTCATGGTCCGCGACGGGGTGTTCGGCGACCCGGTCTCCGTCCACCTGACGCTGGCGCTGGACGTGTTCACCCACTCGGCAGTGGCGTTCCGGCTGACCCTGGTGTCGGACACGTCGGTCGACGTCGCGATGCTGCTGCGCGACGTCATGATGCCGCTGCCCATGCGGCCGGGCTGGGACGGGGACATGGAGTGGCCCTACCCCGGGGTGCCCGCCAGCGTCGTCGCAGAGTTCGCCGGGCACAAGGTCGCCGCGCTGCCGTTCTTCGCGCCCGAGACCGTCACCACCGACCACGGCTCGGTCTACAAGATTCTCTGAACTAGGCCATTACCGATCTTGAGCGGCTGGCGAAGACTGCGACGCGGCCGTCAGGCTTGGCGTGTCTGGTTCCTTCGGGTGCCGGGAGGATATCCCGCTGGACACTGCGGCGGGCATAGGCTCGCGTGCATGAGGCTTGGCGTCATGGCCGACATCCACGGGAACGATGTCGCTTTGCGGGCAGTGCTGGATGACGCGGCCGGCTGTCGCGTGGACCGGTGGTGGGTCCTGGGCGACCTGGTCCTGCTGGGCCCGCGTCCGGCGGAGGTACTCGGGCTTCTCCGGCTGTTGCCGGGTCTTGAGATGCTGCGGGGAAACACCGACCGTTACGTCCTGACCGGCGAGCAGCCCGCTCCGCATGCCACCGCCGCCGACGCGGCGGGAGACGTCGGCCTGGTGGAACGCTACGGGTTGATGGCAGCCGGGATCGGCTGGACCCGTGGCGTCCTGTGCCAGGCGGGCCTGCTGGATGCCCTGGCCGGCCTGCCGGCTGAACTGCGCATGGGCTTGCCTGGCGGTATGCGCGTGCTCGGCGTGCACGCGTCGCCAGGCTCCGATGACGGCCCCGGGATCGAGCCCGGTACTCCGGACGAGCAGCTGTCCAGCCTGCTGGCGGGATGTGCCGCCGACGTCGTCATCGGCGGGCACACTCATATCGCCGCAGATCGCCTGGCTGGCGGTATCCGGGCGCTCAACCCGGGCAGCACCGGGATACCGAAGCGTCCTGGCGAGGCAAGCTGGCTTCTCCTTGAGCTCAGTGACGGCCCGGAGCACCCTGGTGGTCTTGCGCACGGCGCCGTCGGCGGGCTGAGGGCCGAGCACCGGATGGTGTCCTTTGACGTCCATGCCGTGGCCCGCGATCTTCGTGCCCGGCTGCACCCGAACGCGGAGTTCCTGGAGGCCATCCTCACCGGCACGCGCCAGCAGTACCGCAACGGCCGCTAGCTGGGGCGGGGAACGGCAGGTACGCAAAGATGATCAGAATTTCCGCAGGTCCCTGGCCGTTTTCCCGGATGCGTGGCGGACGGCTGTGATCAGGAGCTGAAGGTTGCGGTCGTCGAGGCCGGTGACGCTGTCGCGGAGATCGACGGGGACGCCGTCGGCCAGGCTTGCGGTGAGCTTCAGCATCCGCTGTTCTCCTCCGGAGCAGGGAAGGCTGGCGCCCAGGGCCTCGACGGCGGCGGGCCAGTCGATGACGGCCATCGGCTTGCCGCTGCCGGGGCTGAGGCAGACGGTGACGAACCGGCTGGCGAAGTCGTCCCTATACAGCCAGGCCTGGGCGATGAGGAGCTCGGCGGCGGCTGCGAGGCAGTAGCTTCCCTCAGCGTGATTGCGCAGTGCGGCAGCGATGTCTTCGGGCGTGGTCACGGGCGGTCCTTCGGGGCGGGGAGGGCGGTGCGGCCGGCGATGTCGCCGAAGGCCGGCATGCCGAGGAAGGTAGCGGCGGCCCGGCGGGCCATCTGGTCGAGCTGGCCGAGCTTGGCGTCGGCCCCGGCGAGGCTGACTTTCAGCCCCTCGACCTCGCCATGCCATCCTTCGCGTTCTGCTTCGGCGATGCGGTCGAGCAGGTTGCCGCGGATCTCGGCGATCCGCGGCCGCTGGTCCGGGGATGGCCTCAAGAGCGGGCATCGCAGGCAGCTGTGCTCGTGGATGCAAGGCGTCGAGTACGACCTCCCGCATTCGCCGAGCGCGACACGCCGCCGCTCGAAATGGCCGAGGAACTCCTCCCACTCGGCGTCGCTGGGAGTACGGTATTCCTCGCTGGGACGGAGGCTGCGGCGGCGGGCGATGAAGGCCCGGTGGCCGTTGATGATTTCCTCGGGGTAAACGGCCTTATAGCCCATCGTCGTGTTTATGTCCCGGTGCCCGGCGACCAGCTGGGCGATGTGCGGCGGCATGCCGTGCATAACGGCATCGGTAATGAACAGCCTGCGGAAATCGTGAGGGGTGAACCGCAGCGGGGCGCCGCCGGCATCGGTCAGGCCGCTGCCCGCGAGCGTGTCGTTGAGCAGGCGGCGGATGACGCCGGGGCCGAGCGGCCGGTCCTCCAGCCGGAAGTGCCACTGGAGCAGCAGCGGCATCGGCGGGTTCCATACCTTCTCGTTGTAGTCGTAGGCCGTCACCAGGGGGATTCCGCCGCCGGGCCGGCGGACCCGGGTGACGACGGCCGCGAGCACGTCGGCCAGCTCCGGGGAGATGACCAGGAGCCTTTCCTCGTCGGTCTTCGACGGGGCGATCTGCAGCAGCGGGACCAGCTCGCCGGTGGCGGGGAGCCGGTGCTGGATCAGGCTGTGGTGCGACAGCTCCGTCAGTTCCTCAACGCGGATGCCGGTCAGGCGCAGAATCTCGACGGCGCCCCAAGCCCAGAAGGCTCGCCGTTCCTCGCCCTTGAGGTCACGGCGCTTGCCGGTCACAGGGTCTTCGGCCCACAGGTGGCTTCCGGTCTCCGGGGTGCGCGCGGCCCGGCGCAGGACCTCGCCGCCGGCGGTGAACTCCTGGCCCGGATCGGCGGCCGCCGCCGCGGCGAGCAGCCGGGCCGCGCGAGAGCGCCGGCTCTCTGCTGCTGCGACCAGGGCCGGCAGCACGGGGAGGCGCTCGCGGGTGCGCTGGTCCATCCGTGACTTGCGCGCCGCGGCCGTCTTGCTGCGCGCCCTGGTAAGCTCGCCGTCCCTGATAGGACAGACCGCAACCCATGGCCCCCACCGGGACGGGTCGTCGGCGGCCCACTGGGCGATGTCGAGGTAGAACGAGCGGACGTTGCCCAGGTACTGGACTGCGGACTGCCTCGGCGCGTGCTGCACGACGAGCTCGCCGTCCTCGACGGTGGTGGTCTCCTTCACCAGGATCCGCTGCTTCCACGCCGCGGCGGCATCCGGGGACAGGCGCAGCGAGTCGATGCCCGGGTGATGCAGTTCCAGGTCGTGCCAGAACAGCCTGCCCAGCACGAACGACATCTGGAGCAGGCTGTTGTAGTCATGGCTGACCTCGAACTCCCGCAGGTAGTCCACCAGTAGGTCCCGGACCGGCCGGCACTGGATGTCGTAACGGTCGATCATCTCCTCGGTGCTCATCTGGCCGGAGACGTGGAAAGCCCGGGTGGTGGCGGGGGCGCTGTCAGGGAACCGGCCCAGCGAGCGCACCAGCTGGTAAAAGAACGAGCTGCGGAACCCGTTGTCGCGCCGGCCCGCCTGGGCGGCCTCTGCGGATGCCTGCACCATCTCCAGGCAGTCTCCGACGGTGATGTCGCCAGCCCGCCCGCCCTTCGCGGCCATGATCATGGCGATGCGGGCCAGCGCGACCTGCCGGGTGGCCTCGCCCGTGGCCAGCTTGCGGCACAGCTCCTCCAGCGCGGCGAATCCCTCGGGGTCGCGGGTCCGCGCCAGCGCGGCGGCCAGGTTCTTCGGCGATGGAGTGGACAGCAGCCACGCCACGCCAGGCCGGATCACGTCGGCGCATACCAGGACCGACAGGCCTTTAGAGCACCGGTGCCGGAGGCTTCGGACGGCGGCCCCGGACCGGCTGGCCGCCGCCGCCAGCTCTCGCCAGTCGGCTGCCTGCTCGGCGCCGGAGGCGGCCCACCGCTGCTGCCAGGACCGGCCGGGCACCGCGGCCAGCCAGTCCAGTACGTCGCAGACGCCCCGCCGCACCTCAGCCTGGTAGTCAGCCTTATCGAAGGTGAACGGCGCGGCCAGCACCCTGGCCAGGACGCTTCCCCGTGAAGCCCGGGTCTCCTCCCACGACGCCGGATTCGCCCGCGGCGGGAACTGCCGGCGCAGCTCGAGCAGTTCCCGCCGGTCCGCGGGCCGCAGCCCGGAGCCGCCGCCGGCTGCCGGCCCGGCCTTCGCCTGCGCTGCCGCCGTCACCGTGATCCTCCCGGGAACAGCACGTCGAGCGACTCGGGCCGGTACTCCGGCGCGCCCCCCGCGGGCAGCGAGGGAGCAGCGGCCCGGCGGGCGTGGTGGGCCAGGACACTGGCGATCGCCTCCTCGGCCGGGGCCGAGGTATAGATCTGCGTGGTCGTCAGCTGCGCGTGTCCCAAGATCCACTGCACATCGGTCAGCGGCATGCCGGGATCGCGGGCCATCCTGTATGCCGCCGTATGCCGCTTATGAGGAATTCCTCATAAGCGGCATTAGGCAGACGGCTGGGTTATGTGCCCTGTCGTGGTGTTCCCGCTGGTAGGGGCGGTGGGGCTCGTGGTGCAGTCCGCATAATCTTGCGTCCGCTGCCCTCTGCGCGGAGAATCACCCGGTTTGTTCATTCCGCTAGATGAACGCAGAGGTGGTTCTCATGGGAGTGGCGGATGTCGGGGTCGCTGCGGGCTGTGTCCTGGCGGCGCTACGCGAGGCACGCAGGTCCGAGGCCACGATCCGGCAATACCAGGTCGTGCTGGACCGGTTCGCAGCCTTCCTGGCCGGCCGCGGGCTGGACAGCGCGAGCGACGAGGTGTGTGTGGATTTCATCGCCCGCCAGACCGGGATCAGGCTGGGAGCGTTGCGGGAGCCGGCCCAGGACCGGGACGTTCAGGCAGTCCGTCGGCCGGTGGTGCTGATGGCCGACGCGCTGGCAGGCCGGGCGGTCGTCATCAGCCAGCCGGTGATCCCGGTCAAGGACGGCTGTCCTGCCCGGTTCCGCCCGCTGCGGGACGAGTACGTGGCCTCGTGCCGGGCACGCGGCAACGCGGAGGCGACCCTAGCCGCCAAGGACAAGGCGGCCAGCCGGTTCCTGGCCTACCTGGAGGAGGCGGGCGCCGGCCTGGCCGGCCTCGGGGTGCGGGACGTGTCGGGCTTCTTGCTGCGCCAGCGCGGGCTGCGGGGCAAGACCATCGCATCCATGAGGTCAGCCCTGGCGGACTTCCTGGCCTTCCTGGCCGCTGCGGGCCGCGCGCCGCAGGACCTGGCCGGCCGGCTGCCGCCGCACCGGCACCTGCGCCACGAGTCCGAGCCGCACCTGTGGACCGCGGAGGAGATCCGGCGGCTGCTGGCCGTGATCGACCGCCAGTCCGCCACCGGCAAGCGCGACTACGCGATGATCCTGCTGACCGCGCGGCTCGGCCTGCGGATCTGCGACCTGCGCCAGCTCGAGCTCGGCGACCTGGACTGGCGGGCGAAGACCCTCACGATCGTGCAGCGCAAGACGGGCCGGCCGCTGAGCCTGCCGCTGCTGGACGACGTCGGCTGGGCGATCATCGACTACGTCCGCCACGGCCGTCCCGAGACCGCGTACGCAAAGGTGTTCGTCAAGCACCGCCACCCCTTCGGCGCGTTCGGCTGCTCCTCGTCCGTCGGCTCCCGGCTGCCGCGCTACGCGGTCCGCGCGGGGATCGGGCTCCCGCCCGGCCAGGCATGCGGGATGCATTCCCTGCGCGGCGCGCTGGCCGTGGCCATGATCGGCAACGGCGCGCCGATGCCGGTGGTATCAGCGGTACTGGGACACGCCTCCAGCGACACGACCCAGGCCTACTACCTGCGCTTTGACGTTGAGCGCCTGCGATGCTGCGCGCTGGACGTCGAAGACATCCTCGGCCGGGCGGGAGCGGGTGGGCACGGTGCCTGAGCCCACGCTGCAGGACCTGGTCGGCGAGCTGGCCGCCTCGCGCCACGCTGGCGGGTACCGGTTCAAGGTCCCGGAGCGGGTGCTGCGCCAGTTCGCCGGCCACTGCGCGCGGGAGGGCTACCCGGACGGGTCCATCACCCAGGAGGCGGTCAGCGGGTTCCTTTACGGCGGCCACTTGCGGGCCTCCACCATCCGGCGCAACGAGCTGGCGCTGCGCCAGCTGGCCGAGTACGCCCGCGCGGCCGGCTGGCAGGCCTACGTCCCGGCCGCGGCAACCCGGGTCCGCGTCCACCACCAGGCCCCGTACGTGTTCACCGACGATGAGGTGCGCCGCCTGTTCGCCGCGATCGACTCCCAGCCCATGTCCAGCTACACGAACAAGGCGATGGTCGACCCGGTCCTGTTCAGGGTGCTTTACGGCGCTGGCCTGAGAGTCTCCGAGGCGCTCAGCCTGACCCTGGCCGACACGGACACGAGCAGCGGAACGCTGCGGGTCCGCGACTCCAAGAACGGCGAGAGCCGGACCGTGCCGGTCACTGCCCGGCTCACCGCGACCCTGGCGGGCTACATCACGGCCGCGCATCCCGCCCCCGAAACCAGCGACCACGTGTTCTACAGCGTCGCGGCCGGCCGGCCGGTCAACCAGTCGACCGTCTACCTGCGGTTCCGCGGCTACCTGGCCGATGCCGGCATCCCCCACTTCACCGGCGGCCCGCACCCGCACTCGCTGCGCCACGGCTTCGCCGTGGCCAACCTGCGCCGCTGGGCGGCGGAAGGCGCGGACCTGGCGGTGATGCTGCCCTACCTGGCGTGCTACATGGGCCACGCCGATCTTCGCGGCACCCAGTACTACCTGCGGCTGACCGCGGACGCCTACCCCGAGGTGATGGCCAGAGCCCAGGTCCGGTTCGGCTACGTCATCCCCGCACCGCCCGGGGACGAGCGGTGAGCCCGCGGCCCGCGCCGCCGCCAGACCTTGCCGGGCGCTGGCTGTCGAAGTTCTTCACCAGCTACCTGGCCGGGGAGCGCGCAGCCTCTCCCAGGACCATCTCCTCCTACCGGGACGCCATGAAGCTGCTGCTCACCTGGCTCCGCGACGCTGAGCGGATACCGCCGGAGAAGCTGCGCCTGGCCGACATCGACCGGGCCCGCGTCCTGCGGTTCCTGGACTGGCTGGAGGCCGAGCGGGGCTGCTCGGCCTCCAGCCGCAACCAGCGCCTGGCGGTGATCAAGTCGTTTTGCCGCTACACCGCCGTCGAGCAGCCCGACCGCCTCGACCAGGTCACCCAGGTCCTGGCGATCCGGCAGAAGAACACCCCGGCCCCGCAGCTAGGGCACCTGACCGGCGACGAGGTCAAGGTGCTGCTCACCGGGCCCGGCACCGCCAGCCCGCGCGCAGTCCGCGACACCGTCCTGCTCGCCCTGGCCTACGACACCGCCGCCCGGGTCCAGGAGCTGTGCGACCTCGATGTCGCCGACATCCGCCGCGGCCGCCCGATGACCGTGGTGATCCGCGGGAAAGGCTCCAAGGTCCGGTACGTGCCCGTGATGGGCCCGACCGCCCAGCTCCTCGCCAGCTACCTCGACCACCGCGATCGGCATCCCGGCGTCGGCGCCGACGCCGACCCGCTGTTCACCGGGCCGAACCACTCCAGGCTGACCCGCTCCGGGGTGGCCAAGCTGCTGGCCCGCCACGTGAAGGCCGTCCGGGTGCGCGATCCCGGCTGGGCTCCCGGCCTGCCGGTCACGCCCCACACGCTCCGGCGGACACGGGCCATGCACCTGGTCCAGGCCGGCGTCAACCTGATCTACATCCGCGACCTGCTCGGCCACGCCGACGTCTCCACCACCGAGATCTACGCCCGCGCAGACGCCGAAGCCAAACGCAAGGCGATCGAGAACGCTTACGAACCGCTCACCGCAGACGCCCTGCCGGACTGGACCCACGACTCGTCCCTGATCGGCTGGCTCGACTCACTTGGGCACTGACCCCAGCCCAGGAGGATTATGCCGACTGCACCACGAGCCCCGCCGCCCCTACCAGCGGGAACACCACGACAGGGCACATAACCCAGCCGTCTGCCTAATGCCGCAGGTCGTGAAGCGACCAGTTAGCGCCCAGCAGCGCGCCGGCGCGGGTGAACATCGCGCGGGCTGCGTGATAGGCGAGCTGCCGGAACGGCCGGCGCAGCGTCCACCACAGCGGGTCGTCCCGCCCGTCGGGCACCCGCCCGTGAAACTCGGCCTGGTAGAGCCGCAGCCACACGAACGCGTCCGGCGAGGCAGGCAGCGGCTGCATCGCCCGGGTGCCCTTTCGGATCACCGTGACCAACTGCGAGCCGGCATCCAGGTCACCGCACCGCGCCCCCAGCAGCTCCGAGGCCCGGGCGCCAGTGGACACCCAGAACGCCACCAGCGCCCGGTCACGGTGCGACCCCAGCGCGGCGAACAGCTCGTTGAACCTCTCGTCAGGGATGCACCGCGGCGCCCGCCGCGCCAGCTTGGGCCGGTAGAGCCCGGTGCGCTGGCTCCGGGGCGGGTCCATCGGACTGCGGTGCGCCCCGGGCCGCCCGCGGCTCCGTCCCCTCGCCAGCGGGAACGGGTTGACCATCGGCCCCTGCCCGGTCTCGAGGTGCAGGTCATAGAACGCCCGCAGCACGCTCTCGCCATGAGCTGCGGTCGCCGGCGCGTAAGTCGGGCCGGGTGGCGTCTTCCCGGTGACCCTGTTCGGCCTGGGCACCGCGTTCCCGGCCGCCGACCCGCTGGCGTCGCCGCCGCCCCAGCGGATGCTCTCCGGCTTGCCGCCGACCTGCACCCAGCGGGAGTAGTCACGGGCTTCGGACCGGGTGGCCTGGTCCCATGGCACCCCGATGGCCCAAAGGAACCTGAACCACCTCAGCAGGTCGTTCCCATACGAGCGCTGCGTTGCCTCCGACCGCCCGAGTGCCTGCAACTCCGCCAGGAACCGGGCCGCCGGCCGGACCTCAGCGCCAGACGGGTCGACGAGACGATACGGCACCCACGGCGAGCCCGTCTCCTCCAGGCACCCGACCCGGGCCACTGCCAAGGCGGACAGATCCCGCTCTGAATCTTCTCCGATCACGCCGGGGACCATAACGACCGCTCAACGAGCATGTCTCCCTAACTGGGAGAACCCTGCCGTTAGTTCAGTTAACAGGGAACCACGCCCTCGTCGAGGCCCAGCGGGTGCTCGGCTGCAACATCCTGCCAGCCCGCACGCTGCGCCCCCAGGACAAGGCAGCCGTCGAGCGGGCGTTCGGGGCGCTGCGGACCCTGCTGTTCGCGAAGCTGCCCGGCTACACCGGGGTGGACGTCGCTGACCGCGCCGCCGCCCCTGAGCGCGACGCCTCGCTGACCATGGCGCAGATGGAGCACCTGATCGCGAAGTGGATCGTGCAGGTGTGGCAAAACCGGGCGCTCGGCGAGCACGCCCCCGCCTGGGGGCCAGGTGAGGAGCACAGCCCCAACAGCCTGTTCGCCGCCGCGATGAACCAGGGCGGGTGGGCGCTGCAGGTCCCGCGGCCCGAGCTGTACTACCAGCTCCTGCCGGCCCACCACGTGAAGATCCATCTCAACCGCGGCGTCAAGATCGGCGGCCTGTGGTACGGCAGGAACGACCACGCCATCCGGTCCCGCGAGGGGACCCTGTCGGCCCGGGGCGGGAAGCACAAGGGCCTGTGGGAGGTCCGCTCGGACCCCCGCGACCGGCGTGCCGTCTACTTCCAGGACCCCGACGACCCCGCGGTGTGGCACAGGGCCCAGTGGAACGGCACGCCGCCGGGCGGCGAGGTCCCGGCATTCTCCGACAAGACCGCCGAGGAACTGCTGCGCGAGGCGCGCGCCAGCGGCCTGGCCCCCAGGTCCGACGCCGCCCTGCTGCCGGTGCTGCTGCGGCTGGTCGGCGAGGCGGCCCCCGTCGAGCGGTGGCCCACCCAGCTGGCCAAGAAGGAGAAAGAGGGCAGGAAGAAGAGGAGGAACCTGGCCCGCCAGGCCGCCCAGGGCGGCCAGGCGGCCAGCGACAGGGCCGCCCCCGCCCCGGGCGACCCCGGCCCCGCGCGGGAGGACGACGGCACCGGGACGGTCGTGCCGCTGCGGAGACCCGGGCAGGCGGTCCCGGGCGAGGGGCAGCGCGACCGCCGCGAGGGTGCCGCGCGCCGGCCGGCGCCCCCCGGGACGCTCCGGGACCGGCTGCGCCGCACCAGCATGCTGCGCATCCCGGGGGAAGGCGAGTGACAGGCGCGCCCGCCCCGCTGCCGTTCCTGCCCGGGCCGATGCCGGACAGGGAGACCTGGGAGGGCTGGACCCGGTGGCGGCTGGCCCGCGGGGCCTTCGAGCCCGCCCCGCGGGTCAGCGCGGCCGAGCACGCGCGGATGGGCAGGCGGCAGCAGCGGCTGCACGACCTGCACCGGACCGCCACCCACGCCAACCTCAAGATCCTCGACACCCCGATGAGCAGGAGCGTCACCCAGGCGATGCTGCCGCTGGTCGACAACAACGCCCTTTACCACGGCCCGGACACCCGGCCGGGGCTGATGATCAGCGGGGGCGCCTGCCAGGGCAAGACCGAGACGGTCTGCGAGGCTCTGGCCTGCTGGGAGGAAGAGTGGCGGGCCATGTACGGGGAGGACCCCGGCGCGGCCGCGGGAACGCTCGACCAGCACGTGCCGGTCGCTTACGTCCGGACCCCGGTCCTGGCCACACCGATCTCCGCCTGCCAGCGCATCCTGCATTTCTTCGGCGAGGACTACAAGGGCATGGGGCTGGAGGCCCTCCTGCGCACCGTCAAGGACGCGGTCTACGACCACCCCACCAAGGCGCTGGTGATCGACGACATCACCCGGTTGAAGATGCACCGCGAAAGGGACCAGGACGTCCTGGACCTGATCCGCGAGCTGATGAGTCTGCCCCTGACCCTCGTCCTGGTCGGCGCCGGGATCGCGAAGTCTGGGCTGCTGCGCGACGGCCGCAGGGACCCCGAGACCGGGCAGTGGCTGATCCCCCCGGTCAGGGACCGCGGCAGGAGCCGCAACGACGACGCCCCAGGCCAGACCGACCTGCGGTTCGACCCCGTCAACCTCAACAGGTTCCTCTACAGCACCCAGGCTCACAAAGACGCCTGGGCCGACCACCTGGCCGGCGTCGAGGAGCAGCTGAGGCTCCTGCGCGCCCGCGACGGCATGCTGAGCGACCCCGACATGGCCGGGCACCTGTTCGACCGGACCCGCGGGATCGTCGGCCTGCTGCGCAAGCTCATCCAGATGGCGTGCAGCCGCGCGATGGAAACCGGCTGCGAGGAGATCACCATCGACTTGCTCGACACCCTGGTCATCAGGAAGGAAGACCTGCCGGGCCTCGACCCCGGCTCCGGCGAGGTCCCCGACATCCCCCGGTGCCCGGCCGCAAGCCCGGAAGGCCCCGCAACACGGTCTTCGACGACCGGGGCGTCCCCGCCGGCGAGACAGCGGGCTGAGCGGTGCCCCGCGCGCCCCGGCCCCTGGGCAGGAGCCTGACCCCGCTCCCCGGCGAGTCCCTGCCCGGGTACCTCCTGCGGCTCTCCTGCCGACTGAACCTGGCCCCCGCGCGGCTCGCCGGGCTGGCCGGGCTGCCCGCCAGCGATGCCGGCACGCTGCCCGCCACCCTCGTGGCCGGGGTGCCCGGGCCCGCCCGGGAAACCTTCGCCCTGGTCACCCGGCTCACGCAGGCACAGGTCGCCGGGCTCGGCATGGACTGCTGGCAGGACCGCTACCCACTGCCCGCCAGGAGCCCGGGCGCCGGTCTCGCCCGCTCCCCGATGGACAGGTGGGCGCTGCTCGCCCCGGCGACGCGCTACTGCCCGCAGTGCCTCGCCGGAGACGGGACGCTCGTCCAGGAGTCACTCGGCGGCCCCTGGCTCAAGGTGTGGCACCTGCCCGTCGTCTTCGCCTGCCCCGTCCACCAGCGGCTGCTTGAGGACCTCTGCCCGGGCTGCGGCCAGGCCGTGCGGGGAAGGCGCACCCCCTGCTCGTCCCCGGGGCTGCTGCCCGCAGCACGGCAGTCCGGTCTGCACCCCGCCCAATGCCGGGCCGGGCCCGTCCCTGACCCCGGCGGCAGGGGCTCCTCGCCTGCCTGCTGTGGTGCCCGACTGGACCGTCCCGGGACCCGGCGGCCGGTCGGCCGCGCGGAACTCGCACTCCAGGGCAAGATCCTTCGCCTCCTGGACCCGGACGGACCAGGAAGCGCGGACAGCGCGGGGCTGCCCGCGCTGCCCGCGGCCTACTTCGCCGACCTGCGGGCGCTCGCTCTGCTGGCCGCCTCGACCTGGCCCGCGGCCCGGTACCTGAGCCCGAGCGAGGACGCCGCGCAAGCCATCGACCGGCACGCCGCCTGCGCCTGGCAGCCGGCGGCCGAACCAGGCACCGACGCCCGGTCCCTGAAGCGCAGCGCGGGCGGGCCGCCGCTGGACGCCGCCGTCAGCGCCGGCCTTGCTGCCATCGCGGAGAGCATCCTCGTCGGGACTGCCGAGGAAGCCTGCGGGCACCTGGCACAGCTACTCCCGCCGAGCCCAAGGCTGGCCGGCCGGACCTCTTGGGCCCGGTGGGTCACCGAGTCGTCCGCCTGTTGCTCTCCGGGTCTGCAGGCTGCCTACCAGCCCCTCTTGCGGACGTTTACCAGGGAGCGCTGGCGCGGGCGGCGCGATCCCATCATCTGCGGCAAGCGGTGGGGGCCGCAGAACGTCCCCGCTCTCATCCCCGACGAGTGGCACGCCCGGCATTTCACGCCGATCGACGAGGTCAGCCCCCTTCTGGCCCGGCGCACCGCGTCGCTCAGCCTGGTCCAGATGACCGCTGGCGGCTCTCTGGACGAGGCCGCCCAGTTCCTGGGCATGTCACCCAGCTACGGCAAGTTCCGCCGCCCGGTCCGGGCCTCCTCCTTCGCAGGCGCCGTCCACAGCGCGGCGAGCCGGCAGTCCGGCCCCCGCTCGTTCGAGGCCGGGCTCACGAGTCTGGCCGGCGAACTCAGCGACCCTGCCACGCCGCTCGTCGACTACCAGCGGCGTCGTCAGGCGCTGGAAGCCTGGAGCATCGGAGAGGACGCCTGGGCCGACATCACCTCCAGGCTCCCACCCGCCACCGTCCCCCGATCGCCCGCGACGGCTGACGGCAAGCGCCAGGTTGCCTCCGTCTATGTCTGGACCCGCGTCACCTGCGGCGAGCCCGGCTTCGCCCCCCGCCCCATCGAGGCCGCCCGCCAGCCCCCGCGATCCCGGGAGAACCAGCAGATGAGCTTCCACGCAACCTGGCGTAACCTACAGAAAGGCCCTGCCAGGCCTGGCACGCACTACGCCTTGCTCAGGGCCGAACTCGACGCCCTCGCGACCGCGCTCGCCGCGTCCATCGACGCCAAGCCGGGCGCCTGGCGCGTGTGAGGCGGCGCAGCCTGGCGGCATCGTCGCTTAGCTACAGGAGGCATGAAGAGCCCGGATGCTAGCCGCAAAGCATCACGCAACGTGCCAATAATCGAAGACTTGTTTGATAAGTTGAGCGATCCTGCTAGCGTGCTGTGACATGAGAACGATCACGGGGGCCATGGACGAGGGGCCGGACGGCCCGGGCCTGACTCCGCTGCGGCGCGAGATCATTAGGTTCATTAGGGAATCGCTGCGGATCAACGGGTACCCGCCCAGCCTCCGCGAGATTGGGGACGCGGTGGGGCTCGCGAGCACGTCCAGCGTCGCCTACCAGATGTCGGTCCTGCAGGCGGCGGGCCACGTGCGCCGCGAGCCCGGCCGGCCGCGGACCGCTGTGCCCCGGCTGCCCGGCCGCGACGGCGTTGGGCCCGGGGCGGCGCCGGGGCGAGGGCAGACGGCCGACGTCCCGCTGGTGGGGCGTATCGCGGCGGGGGTCCCGGTCATCGCCGACCAGTTTGCGGAACTGGCCGAGGATGTCATCTCGCTGCCGAGGACGCTGACCGGGGAGGGCAGCCTGATCGCGCTGCGGGTCGCCGGGGACTCCATGACCGGCGCCGCGATCACTGACGGCGACATCGTGGTCGTCCGCCTACAGCCTGACGCCGACAGCGGCGACGTCGTGGCCGCCATCCTCACCGGCGACGGCTCCGCCGACTGGGAGGCGACCGTCAAGATCCTCAGCAAGGCCGGCGGGCACGCGTGGCTGCTCCCGGCCAACCCCGCCTACTCCCCGATCCCCGCCGACACCGCGGCCATCGTCGGCAAGGTCGTCAGCGTCCTGCGGCGGCTGTTACGAATCCGGCGAGCACCTGCCAGTATGGCGGCTGCCCAGCCGGGGATGCCAGCGAGGCCGGGAACACGGTGACGGTGCAGGGCCTTACGCGCCGGGCGGTTTCCGGGCGGCCGGGGCCGCGACGTGGGCAATGCGGGCCTCCTGCGCGTCGTAGGCGGCGGCGAGGGCCTCGTCCCCGGTCTGGAACAGGTCCGGTTGCCGCGCGCTGGCCAGCCTCAGGAGCCTGAGCTCCGCGTCGCCGTGGGCCTCGGCGGAGCCGTCGGCGAGGATGTGGACGACTCTGGTGCCGCGGGCGGCGAGCACCCGGCTGACCAGGATGCCCCGGTGGCACTGAAGGGGGTCGCGCTCGGCACACAGGAGCGCCACACGCATGCGGGCGCTGCCCGACTCCACCCGCTGCAGGCCGTGCCTGAACTCGGGTGAGCCCGCGATGCCGCGGTAGGAGACCCGGCTGCGGGCGTCCCGGGCCGAGTGCGGGCCGCCTCTGCCGCCGAGCTCCGTGCCGAGCGGCACGTAAGCAATGCCGTACCCCGACAGGGCCCGGCGCAGGGCGTCCTGGCCGAAGTGGGGGAGCCTGCGGCTGAAGGGCACCGAGCGCACGTCGGCGACCGCCTCGACGCCGACGCCCCTCAGGAGCGCGATGAATGCACCCAGGGAGTGCGTCGAGTGACCGATGGTGTAGACGGTAGCCAGCTTCCACCTCCGATCACGGCTTCGGCCAGCGTATAGCGGCTGTCGCCTGTACGGCTCGCCGGCGCTGGCGGTCAGGTACGACGGGACGAGGCAGTGCACGCCGTCATGGACTGTGAGGCGCCGTTCGGCGGGCAAGGCCAGGGACAGCTTCCGGCAGAACCGCGCCCTGCGGCATCGTCATCTCAGGTCGCGGGAAAATCATGTCCAAAATTTCAATACGTTGACTTGGCGGGAGGTCACCGCGACGGAAGTACCCCTGACCGACCTGCGCGGCGAGCGCCGCGCGTTCGTCACCGAGGCTGTCAACCAGCACAGCTTGTTCGTCATGCTCACCGCGAAGAAGGCAACCCGCTTCGGTATCCGGGTCCGCGCCGTGGCCAGCTAAGGAGCCCGCCTGCGGGCCTTGAGGTGCCCGCCTCACACGGCACCTAGACCAGGTGCCGTTTGCCGTCGCGCCGAAATAGCCGCGACCGGACGACCGGGCCGTCCGCTCGTCTGCCGCTCCAGCACGCCTGGTGCGGTTGCCGCCCGGCAAAAGGTCGATATCGGTTGATACAGCCGAAGGGCCGCGGGCTGCGTGATGTCCTTGACTGGTGACCATGAGCGATAGATCCCCGCGGCGGGATCGCCGCCTAGACGATCTGTCCGGCTGCGGCGGGGGCGCTGCTCCTGACGCCACCGCGCTGCGGGCCACGCCCGCCGGCGAAGCGCGCAGCATCGTTCCCGGCGGCCGCAGGGGCGCCGTATGGCCGGCTGGCTGACCTGGCCATGCCGCCGCCACGGCAGCTCGGCAGGAGCCTTGTCCCGCTCGTCGGCGAGTCCTTGCCGGGATATCTCCTGCGCCTGTCGTTCCGGCTGGACATTTCCCCTGCCCGGCTCGCCGAGCTGACCGGCCTCACAGCGGTCGGGCAGGGCCTGAACGCGCTCCTGGTGACGGGGATCCCGGAGACGGCCCGAGACCGCTTCGCCTACGCGACCCGGCTTACCGGCGGCCAGGTCGCAGGACTCGGCCTGACCGTCTGGGGAGAGCGTTACCCGCTGCCAGCCTGGACGCCCGGCAGGCGCCGCGACCGGCCGATGGACAGGTGGGTGCTGCTGGCGCCGTCGACGCGCTACTGCCCCGAATGCCTCGCCGGGGACGGATCCGTGATCCAGGAGTCATTCGGCGGCCCCTGGCTCAAGGAATGGCACCTGCCCGTCGTCTTCGCCTGTCTCGCTCACCGTCGGTACCTGGACGACCTCTGTCCGGGGTGTGGCCAGGCGGTCCGCGGAGCCGTCCAGGTAGGCCGGGGTTCCTATGCGCTCCTGCCGCGCGCGCGAGTGGTCGGCCTGCACCCGGCCCAGTGCCGGGCGGCCCCCGCCCCCGGTGCGGACTGCTGCGGCACCAGGGTCGACCAGGTCGGCCCCGGTCGGCGCGGAACTGCTTGCGCTCCAGGGCAAGATCCTGGACCTGCTGAACCCGGGCGGCCAGGCCGTCACGGTCAGCGCGGGTGAGCCCGCGCCGCCGGGCAGCTATTTCGCCGACCTGCGGGCGGTCAGCCTGCTGGCCTGCTCGACTTGGCCGGCCCTCCGGGACCTGAGTCCCGGCGAAGAGATCGCGGAGGCCATCGACCAGCACCTCACGCGGTTCCCGCAGCATGGGGCCGGACGACAGGCACGGTCATCCGCGTCGGCCGTCCGCGAGGCATCTCCTCCGCTAGACGCGGTCGTCAGCGCAGGCCTGGCATGCATAGCCGACCGGGTCCTCGCCGGCACCGCCGACGAAGTCCGCGCGCGCATGAGGCCGCTCCTTCCATCGGCGGCCAGGGAGGCTGGCCGGTCCAGCTGGGCCCGCTGGGTCGTCTCGTCGGGTGTCCCATGCTCCGGCGGCTTCCAGGCCGCCTACGGCCCCCTCGTGCGGAGAACCCCAGTCCCGCCCGGTCGGCCGGGTACCGCGTCGGCCGCTGGCCGGTGGGGACCGGAAAACGTCCCGGCGCTTATCCCCGAGGACTGGTATAACCGTCATTTCACGCCGGTCAACGACGTCAGCGCAGTTCTCGCCCGCCGGACGGCAGCCCTCCGGCTGGTCCAGATGGCCGCCGGCGGATCCCTCGCCGACGCCGCGCACTTCCTGGGAACTTCCGCCGGCGACGGATCCCGGCCACGGGAAGGGCGGGTCTACTCGTCTGTCGGCCTTGTTCACTCCAGCGCAAGGAAGCAGCCAGACCCGTTCGGCTTCGAGGACGGGCTCAGGGGCCTCGCCCGCGAGCTTGACGACCCTGGCACGCTCCTGGTCGACTACCAGCGGCGCCGCCGGGCACTGGAAGGCTGGAGCATCGGCGAACCCGCTTGGGACGGCCTTGTCGCCAGGCTGCCGCCTGCCGTGCGCGCACGGATGCCGGATCTCGGGGGCTGCAAGCGCCAGCTCGCATCCGTCTACGTCTGGGTCCGGGTTACCGTCGGCGAGCCCAGCTTCGCCCCTAGGCCCATCGAGAGAGCACAGGCCCCCGAAGTCCAGTCCCGCTGGCGGCGGTCGTGGAACAGCATGTGGTGGAGCCTGCTGGTCGCCGACGCTCACGGCAGCGCGTACGCCCGCATCAGGGCCGAACTCGACGTTATCGCAGACGCACTGGTGGTAACTCTCGACCCGGCGCATCCCCGTGACGCCCGTCTCGGCACAGTGGCACGCTATATCTCCCTGCACCCCCGCCGTCCCCGGAGGCACCCAGGCGGCTACCCCGGCAGCGACTGACGGCAGTCCCGGCTAGGCCGATGACGGCTGCCAGGCGACGCGGCGTGCTCCACCCTGTGCCCGCGCTGGCCTGGAGCGCGCCTTAACCGGAATCACAGACATCACCCGGCGGAAACCTGCCTGCCGGCCCCTGTCATCCCGGCCGACAGCCGTCGATGGTATCGAGCCGGGTCGAACACCAGGCTGCTGATCCGCAGCCGCGTCCAGCCGGGCTAGCTGGCGACGCAGATCGCCGACCTGGGCCTCGGCCTCGCGCAGGCGCCGCTGCAGGCTGGCCGGGGACGGCGGCTTCGGCGCCGCCGGGGGCCTCGGCTGGGGTGCACGCGGGGCGAGCCGGCCGACGCGCTGGCTCGCCCCGCGCCCACAGGCAGGTGTGGCACAGCTGCTCGGCCTGCGGGAGCGGCCAGCCCTCTGCCAGCATGCGGCGCGTGTGCTCGCGATCACGGGACTCTTGGGCGCCTGGTTGTTCCGCCCACAGTTCCTCCCATTCCGCGATCATCTCCCGCGTCCTGGTGGAGACCGTGACGGCCGGCACTTTCAACGTCCTTAGCCGACCGGTCGGAATGTGGCTCATGGTAGACGCTTGCTTACTGTCGCGGTAATGTGTTCGTGGGTGCGAGCCCGTGCGTGCCCCCCGGACCCGCCGGCGAACCGAGCCAACGCTCCGACCACGGGCACACCTAGTCTTGCGCCTCGTCGCCGCGGGGAATGACAAGCCTCTGCTCGCTGGCAGGCCGCTGTTCGTAGCGGCGAAAGAGCCTTCGCCGTCACGACAGCAGCGCATGGCGCCAGCCTTGGGCGATGTCCCGGATTCCCGCAGCGATCAGCGCATCGTAGCGACGGCGCGCCTCCTCGCCGAAATTCTCCGCGGACCGCACGAGGATCGTGTCCGCGCCACACTCGGCAGACCGCCAAAGGCGGGCCCGGCGTATCAGCCGCAGGCTGCTGCTGCGGTCCCGTGCTTGCCGAGTCCGGCGGTGTAGTCGTCCAGGTCGCCGTAGGTAACGTCGGTGTAGCGCCCGGCGGCGATGTCCGCCCAGCCCTCGTCGGCGGCCCGGCGCATGGCCTTGGTCTTCTCGGCGTCTCTCGCCTCGCGCTGCTCCACCAGGCGCAGGCCGTCCTGCAGTACCTCGCTGGCGTTCTGGTAGCACCCCGAGGAGACCAGGGCCTCGACGAGCTCCTGCTGGTGCTCCGTCAGGACTACGTTACGAGTGGGCATGCCGGTCACCTCCACTCGCATTTTAAGTGAGATCAGTTGGCCACAACTATCCAGCGCTATCCGAAAAGTTATCCGATATCCAGTTGATGACGTGCCGGTAGTGACCTGTCACCGCGTGCGAGCCGGGTTTAGCCGATCTCGGCCGACGCGGCCCGGCTACAGATGGCCTGCGCGGGCTTTCTGGCGGGAGAGCAGGGTGAAGGAGCAGCTCAAGACACTGTGTGCGGGTCGTCGGTGGCTACCCGGCTGTGGAGAACCTCACGGTAAGGCCGAGCCGCCGCCGGGACCTCATTGTTACCGACGGCATCAGGGCAGGCCAGGAATCAGAACAATAGTAGAGTAAGGCCATGTCCCGACCCGAGGCGGACGACTGGATCCTCAACGAGGCCGAGGCACTGCTGGAAACCGATGGGCGGCGCGAGCGCCTGGAGCAGGTCGTCGCCCGCCTCCAAGGCGGTGAGGTCTTGCCTGTTGACCACATAACCGCGCGTTCCCGGATCCAGCAGCGTATGGACGCCCGAGACGCATCCTGACGCGGTGTAGCGTACGGCGCCTGCGGGCATCCGGCGTCAGCGATGACGACGCCCCGGCGCGGCGCCTCATCCGCGCACTCGCCGCAGCGGCCCGCCGCCTGCCCTGCGAGCCGTCTGTAAGCCTCGCGAAGCTGTCCCACGAC
>Ga0335074_10002705_pt1 | contig 24102 bp, 15 predicted proteins | sample Lox_Sample_23_FD_206715 | JGI IMG/M metagenome (GOLD analysis project Ga0335074, IMG submission 206715) | Soil microbial communities from Loxahatchee National Wildlife Refuge, Florida, United States - Lox_Sample_2.3 | ecosystem: Environmental > Terrestrial > Soil > Wetlands | place: USA... | reverse complement strand
TACGTGGGGCAAAGCGTTGGATATCCTGAGCAACGCAGGATCACTGGATGGAGGCGCGGTCACGGCCAACTCCAACGGAGGTCAGGCGAGCGGTCCCATCTTTACCAATGGCGACTACGCGGCGCAGCGCGGTCGGGCCGATTTCGACATTCGGCAGCAGTTTTCAGCAGACGGCACATGGACCGTGCCAAATTCCTATGACGCCAGGTGGAAGCGAGCTTTATTAGGGGGATGGCAGTTCGGGGGTGTGTGGCTGATGCAGACAGGCCAACCGTTTACCGTCTACACCACAGCATCGTTTAACCCGGTCTTTGACTCCGCAGGTAATGTGGTTGGAAACACCGGAGGAGACTATAACGCCGACGGCTCCAACTTCGACGTACCCAACGAACCTGCCTTTGGCAACCATTTGCCCGGACAACCAAGACGGGCTTTCCTGAACGGTCTTTTTCCCGCGTCGGCATTTCCAACACCGACTCCCGGAACAGAAGGCAACCTAGGCCGCAACACCTACGATGGCCCCGGGTATAACAACGTCGATTTCACCTTTGAGAAGTTCTTCCATACACCATGGTTCTTCGGCGAGAAGATGCAGATCGAGGCCAAGGGAGAGGTCACGAATCTTTTCAACCGAGCCAACCTTTGGGGAATGAACTCGGATTTATCCAATCCTACTTTATTTGGTCACTCAACCAATCAGTTCCCTGCGCGTTACCTCCAGGTTCATCTACGCGCCAGCTTTTGAGGAAGGAACAACCAGCGCTGTGGATACTGCTGTGAGCTTCACGCGGTTCCGCAGCGCTCACCATAACAGCTAAAGGCCGGTTTTTGAACAGCTCACGAGAATTCTTGCCGCAACCTGAGGGAATTCCGAAGATGCGCATCTTGCTTCACGGCGTAGATTTATTCGCGAACAAACGCTCGGCTGGCTCTCGGATCACCCCATCACTGTTGATCAGCGATTCGAGGACTGCGTACTTTGACAGGCGACGAAAGTTCGATTCTCTTCGTGCGCATTCATTCAGCCGTGCAGGCAATAAATCTGACCAAAACGTTACACTCTCAGAGAAGTTTGCTCTTATGCTTTACAGCAAATGGATTCTGCTCCTTAGCCTTTGTGCCTCTTTTGCTGCCCAAGCACAAGAGACGAAGACATCCGTCGTTTCTATTGAAGCGTTGATCCGCTCGCGCAACTACAGCCAGGCTCTGGATTCCACCAAATCTGCTTTGCGTGAAAATCCCAGGGATTTCCGGCTTTGGACACTAGAGGGGATTGTGCTTTCTCTCAGTGGAGATAACCAGGCTGCGCTCACTGCCTTTGATAAGGCGCTCAGCTTTTCTCCGAAATATCCTGCCGCCCTCAGGGGCAAAGCTGAAATTCTCTATGAGGCACGGGACAAGCGCGCGATCCCTGCGTTGGAAGAGATATTGAACGCGGATCCGAGGGATGAGACAGCGAACGAAATGCTCGCCGTGCTTGAGGAAAAACAGGGAAACTGCCGTCCTGCCAATGACCATTTCCTGCAAAGCGAGAGCACAACGCGAACCCATCCTGAATCGCTCGAAGCCTATGGCTATTGCCTGATGCAGACAAAGCAGCCAGAGAAAGCCGCGGCAGTCTTTGAAGAACTGGCAGTGCTGCTTCCAGAGAAGACTTATCCGAAATATGACGCCGCAGTGGCATTGGTAGAAGCCAAAGAGAATGACGCAGCTCTCAAAGTCCTCGAACCCATGCTTGCTGCGAGCGAGTCAGACGCTGACCTTCTGAGCCTGGCGTCGGAGGCGTATGAGGCCACAGGAAATACACCGAAGGCGGTGGCGCTTCTGCGCCAGGCGATTGTGCTCAGCCCCGCTACGCCGAGCTATTATGCCGCTTTCGCCAGACTCTGCCTGGACCACGATTCCTTTCAGGTAGGAATCGATATGATAAACGCCGGCCTAGCCCACATACCAAATGATCCGTCGTTATATATCTCGCGCGGCTTGCTCTATGCGCAATTAGCACGGTATGACGATGCGGAGGCTGATTTCAAAAAGGCTGACGAGCTCGATTCCACGCAGAGCCTGAGCTCGTATTTCAGCGACCTCGCTGAAATATCAAGAAACAATCCCGGCAAAGCGCTGTCGGATGTACGTTCGCAGCTAAAAGCACACCCCGACAGCCCCTCTCTGCACTATCTGCTGGCGAAGCTCCTTTGGAACCAAAGCGGCGCAGCGGATGAAGCGACAAGGTCGGCATTCCAGGCACTGCAGTTAAAGCCCCACATGGTGGTAGCCAGAGATCTGCTTGCCACAATATATCTCAATACGGAAAAGTATGACCTTGCGATTGAACAATGCCGGATTGCGCTGAAGGAGGCCCCATCCGATCAGAGCGCAATGTATCACCTGATCATTGCGCTGCGACATTCCGGGCCAGAAGAACAACGCCAAATCCCGGTTCTCGTGAAGCAGCTTTCCGATCTGAAGCAAAGTACGCGGCGCCTCGAAACCGAGCAGAAGACCTACAAACTGATTGAGCAAAGTTCCCCGTAAGCAGGATTGGCGTCTCTGCCAGGGAATCCAGAAGCTGTAAGCCGCGATTCGCGATTGTGGAACTTACCGGGCTTTCAACCGAGGTGCCCTTGCGTTGCGAAATTAACCTGCCGGCGAGCGGATTCTTGCTGCCGATGCGGAAGCGGAACTCGTATGGGAGGAGGAATTTTGAGAGAGAGATTCGAGCAGGACGGCCCTGGCTGTGAACTGAAGGTGCTGCGCGACGCGGCAAAACTGCGGTCCAGCAGAGGAGATCATTAATGAATACAGCACCGCTCCATGAAGTGCTACTGAGGTCTAACAGGTCGCGCCGTGCGACGGTGAAGTTACTGATGCGCGGGCTGGGCAAGGCGCTTCTGGCTGCATCGTTGTGTGGAGCAGCGATGGCTCAGAGTGGCTCGCTCGTGCTGGAGCGGGACGGCGGCGTGATTTCGCTCGAGCCTTATGCCCCGAATATCCTGCGAGTCACGATTAGCACCGATCGCGCTGCCGCGACCGCCGCTCCGGGATACGGATTTGTGGCCAAACCATCGGCCGAGGGTTGGACACACGAGCGCGATGCCGAAGGCTACGACGTCTACCGTTCGGCACAGATGGTGGTGCGTGTGGCGCCAGCAGATCTCCCGAAGGACAAGCTGCCGCAGCCGATGCCTCTGGACGAACTGAATCTTCAGCTGCGTGAGCATTATTTTGGAGGGGGCAGCGGGCATCATCCTCACAACGACGCCCTGCTGGTGACAACAGCAGAAGGTAAGATGCTGCTGCATATGCGCACATGGGCGATGTTACCGGAGAGCCCGCAGGTAGCAGAGACGGACTCTGGCCCAAAAGGCTATCGCGTGGCAGCCACCTTCGACTCGCCGGCAGACGAGCACTACTACGGCCTCGGACAGCAGCAAAAAGGCTGGATGGATCTGCGGGATCACCAGATTCATTGCTGGCATGAATACTCTGCCATCGGCGGCGAGGACGTGTGTGTGCCGTTCATGGTCTCGAGCCGCGGCTACGGGCTGGTGTGGGATAACCCTTCGAAAACGACGGTCGATCTAGGCTTTAATGGGCGCAATGTTTGGTCGTCAGAGGTCGGCGAACGCGTTTCGTATTTCGTGATTGCCGGAAATACCAGCGATGAGATCTATGAGGGCTACCGCCTGCTCACTGGCGTGACGCACATGCTGCCGAGGGCGATCTACGGATACATCCAAAGCAAAGCAATCTACCCAACGCAGGAACAGCTCCTGGATGTTGCGAAGGAGTATCGACAAAAAAACCTGCCGCTGGATGTGATGGTGGTGGACTTCCTGAACATGACGAAACAGGGCGAACTGGACCTGGACCCAAAACGTTGGCCCGATCCGGCGGCGATGAATCGTGAACTGAATGGGATGGGTATCGGAACGCTTCTCAGTGTGTGGCCGCACTTTTCGCCGGGGACGCAGTTCTACGACATGCTGCTGAGCAAGGGCTGGCTAGTCCATACTCCGGACGGAAGGCCGGATCTGGGAGGCTTTAAGGAGGTCATCGGGCCAAACATTGACACAACTAATCCGGAGGCAGCGAAGTGGTTCTGGGAAAAGATTCGCGACCGGTATGTGAAACCGTTCGGATTCGATTACATTTGGCTCGATGAGACGGAGCCGGATATCGATCCGGCGAAGGACGTCTTCTTCGTGGGTTCAGGCACGCGCTTCTACAACGTGTATCCGCTCTTTCACACTGCTTCGGTGTATGAAGGATTCCGGCGGGATTTTGGCGACAGCCGGAGGGTGATGATCCTGGCGCGAGCCGCATACCTGGGTGCGCAACGCAACGGCACGGTCTTCTGGTCGAGCGATATTATTTCAACCTGGGACATGCTCAAGCGCTCGATTCCCGCAGGGTTGAACTTCACAGCGACCGGACTGCCGTACTGGGACACGGATATCGCTGGCTTCTTCTCGCCATCGCTTCCTCCTGACTACCACGCAGCACATAAGCCGTTGATCGATGGCTCGGATGTGCGCAGCACGATCGGGAATTATGAGGACTATCCCGAGTTGTTTGTCCGGTGGTTCGAATGGGGATCTTTTCAGCCGGTGATGCGGGCGCACGGAGAGCGGAATCATAACGAGGTATGGTCGTACGGCAAGCAGGCCCAGCCGATCCTTGCGAAGTATCTCAGGCTGCGATATCAACTGCTGCCCTACGCTTACTCGGCTGCTTATCAGAGTTATCTGACGGGAGCTCCATATATGAGGGCGCTGTTCATGGACTTCCCTGCAGATCCGAAGGCGACAGATATCCCGGACGAATATATGTACGGGCCGGCATTCCTGGTGGCTCCGGTGACGGAACAGGGCGCGACGCAGCGGACGGTTTACCTGCCGGCGGGCTGTGACTGGTACAACTACTGGACTGATGAGAAGCTGCACGGAGGCCAGACCGTTGTCGTGGATGCCCCGATCGATACGCTACCGCTGTTTGTGCGGGCTGGGAGCATTGTGCCGCTGGGGTCGGAGGTAGAAAGTGCGCAACAGCCACAGGCGATCGTTTCGCTCAAAGTGTATCCCGGCACGGATAGAAGCTTTGCGCTGTTTCGGGATGATGGAACGACCTACGGCTACGAGAAGGGCAGTGGCTCGATCACCACATTGACGTGGGATGATGCGGCTCATCAACTGAAACATGAAGGAACAGGGTGGAGTGAATTGGAGAAGGCCGCGGTGACTGTGGTGGGCAAGTAGCCGGGACGATCATGAGAGTATTGCTTCATTCGCATACATTACGAAGCCGCTGAATACGATGAGCTGTCCAACATCAATGCTGAAAACCCTCCCGCACCTTCTCGCCGTTGTTCTTTCGCTGGCAGTATCGAACGCACAAACTACTGCTCCGGGACGCCCCGTACTCTCCGACAGCGAAGCCGGTGCTCCTGCTCCACGCTCCAAAGAGTACGCTGAACTCCAGCAGCGCCTGCAGCAGGGCTGGAACACCTGGGACACCGCCACCATCGCCGGTGAGGTACTTCTGCCTGAGGGGCTGGAGGTCAACATCGGTTTCAAGAACAATCGTACGCAGACAGGCGATGCCTATCTTTCCAACATCCTGATCGGACGCAAGGGCAAAGGCGAGGAGCAGGTAAAACCTGGTCCGCATTCGTTTAATGGCAGCTACAGTAGTTTCGACGTCACCTGGTTAGGAGTGACCATCAACATCCAGGCCGCACACGCCGGGGATGATCTTGTCATGCTGGTGACCCCTACGGAATACACGCAAAGGAACTCCCTTGCGATGACCGCTCTGTTCTCGGTGGGATTCTTGTGGAACAAGCCTGGTCATGTCGAACGAGAGGAGAGCCGGATTGTTGCGACCGGGCCCCATCGTGTGATCAGTATTTATCTGACCGGCAAAGACTCTCACGATGTATACAACGACCTCAAAACACCATATTTTTCAGCCACGCTCGATCAGACGATTGGGATCAGCACTGGGAAGCCTCGAAGTATCGAAGAACTCAAACAGGCTCTCAGTCAGCAGCTTGCTGAATTCAGACAATCACACCAGAAGAATCCTCAAGTCGCTCCTGTTTTAGAGGCGATCGAAACGACGATCGGCTGGGACACCATATACGAACCAGGACACGATCGAGTTATCTCTCCTGTAAGCCGGCGTTGGAATGAATCGTGGGGCGGATATGTCCTCTTTGACTGGGACACATTCTTCGCGGCTTCTCTCGCCGCAGTTGGTTCCCGGGATCTCGCCTATGCGAACGCGCTGGAGATTCTGAACGAAGTCACACCCGCCGGATTCGTCCCGAATTATGGACGCACCGGTAACTGGCGCAGCTTCGATCGGTCCGAGCCGCCGGTTGGTGCGATTACCGTCTTGGCTTTGTATCGTCAATATCATGATCGCTGGCTGTTAGAAGACACCTTCGACCGGCTGCTGCGGTGGAACCGATGGTGGACCGAGCATCGCGACATGCAGGGGTACCTTGTATGGGGAAGCGATGGGGAAAATAAGCCGGTGAATCCGGAAGCTCTCGGCAGCACAAAACAGGCCGCGAAATGGGAGTCCGGTATCGATAATGGTCCGGTATTCGACGATGCGTACTTCAATGAACAGACACATCAGATGGAACTCGCGGATACGGGTCTGATGGGTATGTATATCGCTGATGCTAATGCCCTGGCGGAAATGGCGGACATACTTGGGCGGAAGCAGGATGCAGAATGGTTGCGCGGAAGCGCTCAAAAATACAGTGAAAAGCTGGCAACGCTCTGGGATCCCAGTGTTGGCATCTTTCTCGATAAAGACTTGCACACGGGAAAATTCGATCCACGCCTCGCTCCAACCAGTTTCTACCCAATGCTTTCCAAGACCGCAACGCCTGATCAAGTGGACGAGATGTTGAACAAGCATTTTTTCAATCCAGATGAATTTTGGGGAGACCGAATTCTTCCTTCGATCGCACGGAACGATCCCGCCTTCAAGGATCAGAATTATTGGCGTGGGCGTATCTGGGGTCCGATGAACTACCTTGTCTACCTGGGACTGCGGAACTACTCGACCCCAACCGCGATTCGAGCGAGGCAGGAACTGGCGCGCAAGTCGCTCGATCTATTTCTTATCGAATGGAAATCCAAGGGCCATGTTCACGAAAACTACAGTGCCACGATGGACGACAGTGACGCCGTAGAGAATAGCGATGCCTTCTATCATTGGGGTGCGCTGATGGGGCTCATGGAATACGACGAATTGAATAGGCGCTAGAATCGTCTAAACACACGATGCCGTGGTTGAACTGGAGCATATTTGATGAATCATAAGGATATTCAGGAAACGTTTTCTGCCTCTCCCTCAATTGAGAATCAATTGCAAGGTGAACCCAATCGACGCGAGTTCCTGGCAGGATTGACGGGAATTGTTGCCCTGACCGCCCTTACGGGGACGAAAGGGATGACGCAGGAGGCCAGCCGCGCTCTTAATATCGCCCGGGTGGCTGTTCCTTCAAGTCTCACTCCCCTCAGCGAGAACAAGATTTCTGCGCTGAACGATGGCTTCGCCCCCGAAAATTCATCCGATCGCTCTCATGGAATCTATGCGCTGCGGCGGGAAGAGTCGAATGAGCTCACCTCAAGCTGGGTGCAATACGAGTGGACCGAACGGGTCAACGTCAACAAGGTTGAGGTCTACTGGGCCATAGACCATCCCAAACCGGGCGCAATTCCCGGCAGCAGCAGCTTGCAGAGGATGCAAGTGCCGCAGAATTATCGGATTCTTTATTGGAATGAAAGTGATTTTGTTCCGGTCCCTCAGGCGCAGGGTCTTGGCATGGATGTGGATACATTCAACGCGACAACTTTTGAGCCCGTGAAAACAAGCAAGTTGAGGCTTGAAGTGATCCCTCAGTCGGGAGGGGTGGCAGGAATCCTCGAGTGGAAGGTCTTTAATTATGGTCCGGTTCCTGCGCTTCCGCCGGTAGTTGATGCTGGGGTGGATCGTTCCGTTGTGAGCGACGGCAGGACCTATCTCTCAGGCAAGGTGGTGTGGCTGGAGGACTCGGAGGGTAACAGGACACGGTGGGTGAAAAGCGCGGGCCCCGGTGCTGTCGTATTTGCGGCCGCGGATACTGCGGTAACTACCGCGACCTTCTCCGAGCCGGGTGATTACGTTCTTGCGCTGGAAGCATCAGGAAGCAAGGACAAGCCGAAGGCCATCGATGTGCACGTCGAACCTGCGCCGCCTGCCGATCGGCTTGACGTGGTGTATACCCGCAGATACTCGATAGACAGCCAATTCTTGAACGAGCGGGCCAAGGTGCTGATCGTGGACTGGATCCCTCATTGCATTCACATGTGCGAGCGCACTGACATCGCACCGATGCGAGGGGACGGCGGCATCGACAACTTCATCGAAGCGGGCAAGGCAAGTCGCGGCGAGGCGCACGGCCGGCATAAGGGTTATGTGTTTTCAAACGCCTGGGTGCACCAGACGGTAGAGTCGATGTGTATTGCACTCATGGTGGACCCGCAGGGCGATCCCGAAATCATCCAGGCACAGGAGTCGATGCGCGCGACGCTGGACCGCTGGATTCCGATCATCCTGGCGGCGCAGATGCCGGATGGCTACTTGCAAACCGCCTACGTCCTGGCCGACCGCAAAGACTGGCCGGAACGCTGGTCACCCGATCATCGCGGCAACCACGAAGGATACGTCGCCGGTTACTTCATTGAATCTGCGATCAACCACTACACGCTTACTGACGGCAAGGATCTTCGCCTTTATAACGGAGCGAAGAAACTCGCAGACTGCTGGGTTGCGAACATCGGGCCGGGCAAGAAGGCGTGGTTCGACGGGCATCAGGAGATGGAGCAGGCGCTTGTACGTTTCGGGCGTTTCGTTAACGACCAGGAAGGAAACCATCGCGGAGATGCGTACATCGTGCTTGCGAAATTTCTTCTGGACTCGCGCCGCGGCGGATCGGAGTACGACCAGAGCCACCTGCCGCCGGGGCAGCAGTATGAGGCTGTCGGCCACGCGGTGCGCGCCACTTACTTCTATTCCGGCATGGCGGATATCGCCGCCGAGACGCACGATTCGGATTACCAGAGCGCGGTCATTTCGCTTTGGGACAACATGGTCAATAAGAAGTACTATCTGACCGGCGGTATCGGAAGCGGCGAAACTTCAGAAGGCTTCGGACCGAATTATTCGCTTCGCAACGAAGCATATTGCGAGACTTGCTCGAGTTGCGGGCTCGTTTTCTTCCAATACAAGCTCAACCTGGCATATCACGATGCGAAGTACGCAGATCTGTATGAGCAAACGATGTACAACGCGTTGCTCGGCGGAGTCGCCCTCGACGGCAAAAGTTACTGCTACACCAATCCGCTGATCAATACGGAGCGTGCCCAGTGGCATGTGTGCCCGTGCTGCGTCGCTAATCTATCGCGCACACTACTGATGATTCCCACATGGAGTTATGTGAAGAGCAAAGACGGCCTTTACGTGAACATGTTTGTGGGAAGCCGTATTCATGTAGGCGAGGTCGCGGGCACCAAAGTCGAGGTTGTGCAGAAGACGGATTACCCGTGGCACGGATCCGTCTCAATCACCCTGAACCCGGAAGAGGCGAGAACGTTCACGGTCTTCGTGCGAATTCCCAACCGGACGACGAGCAAGCTTTATAAGGAATCGCCCGCAGTCAGAGGTGTGAAGCGGTTTGCCGTCAATGGCGAAGACCATGAGCCGTCGATTCGAAAGGGATACGCGATGGTTACGCGCGAGTGGAAAGCCGGCGACACCATTGAACTGGAGATGCCGATGGAGCCTCAGCGCGTGGTTGCGGATTATCGTATTCACGCCGACGTTGACCTCGTGGCTTTGAGGTATGGTGCGCTCATCTATAACGTGGAGCGCACAGACAACGAAAGCATTGACCGGAAGCTGAGTGACGCGCCGCTCAGGGCCGAATGGCGTCCGGACCTATTGGGCGGCGTTATGGTGATTGCCGGCAAATGGCAGAACGCATCTCCAATGCTGGCGATTCCTAACTACGCGCGGATGAACCGTGTTGGACCACCTCCCGCTTATCCCGACGAGGGCGGCGCGGATCGCCAGATCGAGTCCAAGGTGTGGATCTAAATGCGAATGGGAGCTAGCTTCATGAATGACAAGCGGTCCGTGGAGGGGTCTGCTTCCGTTGTTCCCATCAAGCCGCACGCTTCGAGGAACTGCTCGCCGCCGACGCGCGCTCTCACAGTGGACGTCGTCCGGATCGGGTAACGAGACGTCGGGCGAGTGCGGGGACACACATCCAGGGAACAGGTTTCTACTGCGCCTGAAGAGTGCCGGCGTTTCCCAATCCTAAACACATGGCCACGCAAAGCGAAAGGATCCATCGCCTACATGTCAGGTCACGCGTCGCCCGTTTGTCAGGATGAGCTACACATCGTATTGCACCAAAGTCGCCATGCCTGCGGTTCCGTAACACCCACAACACACCGTTTAAGACGGATCGGCGACCCTTCCAGGGTCGTCCTCGACCATCAGGTCGTCTTTGTGGCCTCGGAATTAAAGGACGAATGATTTTCCACTCTTTGTCCGTCAGATCACGCCTATGCCTCAATCGTATGTTGATGCCCGCGGGAACGCCGGCGTAATACTGCGTCCGGTGTAGGCGGAGTCACCTCCGAATAACCGACAAGCCTTCCAGAACTCTATTCATGAGTGACCCACCTGCAATCGTTGTTGATATCTGAGCCTTCTCGGGCCTTTTTTTTCAACTTGAGCAACTGCGACTGCTTCTTGATATTCGATGTTCGCTTGGTTTTATCTTGCTTCGCCGGCAATCCACTCGTAGTAGGTATTCTGGCTGTTTACGGCCCGAACCTTCTGCATCGCTTCTGTCCAGCCTTCGCGGTCTCCGTTGTAGGCCGCCAAGCCTGCCGCATAAAAGTCGAGTAGCGTCTCGCGCTGGCGGGCCACCTCAGAGCGTAAAATGCCACCGGCGCCCGTCAATGGCGGGTCAGTGCGAAGTTCTAATAGATCCGGCAGCGTGCGCGTGATCTCGTTGGGGCGAACCCATGCGGCGTATTCAATACGTGGATCATTGTCGGTTACAGGGCGCGCATCCGCGGAGTAACGTCCGAGACCAGTTCGATCAGTAATCCAGGTTGCCAACAGGGCCTCGGGTGACGAAATGCCGACCGCGCTCAGGGCTCTGGTTACGCTATTTTGATTGAGCCTAGCCGCGATAGTTTTCGGATCCAGTTCGATCGGCGAGTAAGACCCGATCAAAAGCATCTCGTGAAGCTCGGTCGTCCAGAGAGTTGCGTAAGGAAAAACATCGATAAAGCTGCGCACCAGCGATCGTGTGTCATCGTCGTTCTGGGTGGCTAGAGGAAGCCACTGCGCAAAGAGACCATTCTGTTCCAGACGCCTACCGGCAAGGCGATAGAGGTCTGTAGAGTAGAGATTCGCTACGCTCTCTGCCGATGGCGGGGGCGCCTCCAGCGTGATCAGGTCATATCGTTCGGTGCTGCGGAGCAAGTCCTGACGCCCGTCGGCAATGCGGATAATCAGGCGCGGATCGGAATTGGCATGATAATTTTCGGGAAAAAGGTCCCCTGCCCGCACGACTGGCGGCAGCAACTCCACGCAAACCCGTCGCTCCAGACCTGGATAACGCAGAAGAGATCCGGCAGTGATGCCTGTGCCGAATCCGATCACCAACGCAGACTTCGGCTCGCCGCGGTGAATCAGCAGCGGCAACAAACCCTGCAAGCGCATGTAGCGCAAAGACGGCATCGCATCTCCGGAGTTGGATACTCCCTGGATGTAAAGACGCCGAAATACGTGGTCGCCCGATTGCTGCTGGGCGACGGAAACAGTACCACCGCGGCCTTCTTTGTAAAAGATGAGGTCCCCTCCGCCGCGAGTCGTGAGCAGCAGTCTTGCGAGGCGATCGGATGGAGTGAGAAGTGCCACAGTAACCACCACGAGCCCGAGTGGGCAAACTGCCCATCGCAATTTCCGACTCACGTTAGAACCGAGGACAACCGCAAGCACACCGACCATCGCCGCGGCGATCGCCAACATGCTCAGTGTTCGCACGACTCCGAGCGACGGCACCAGCAGGAAGCCGGTGAACAGGGTCCCGGCGATTCCGCCGGCGGTGTTGAATGCAAGCACTGTCCCCGCATCTCTGCCGTGATGTTCGGAGGCTGCAGCCAAGTTAAGTGCAGCAGGAAATGCAGCGCCGAGGAGAAGCGTCGGCAGGAAGACAACGCCCATGGCGGCGACGAAGAATTGCGCGCACATCCGCGCCAGCTCGCTACCTGTAGCCGAGAACGCAAGACTACCCGCTTCGAACTGGATTCGTAACTGCCACATGTTCAAACCGGCAATCTCGAGTAGCGCGATCACTCCCGCGGCGGAGATGAACAGAGCGAATACTCCCCAGTGGTCGCGTATTCTGCCGCCAAATCGGGCGTACAGGGCGCTGCCGAGCACGAGTCCAGCGAGATAGGTAGCCAGGACGATGGAAAAGGCGAATACTCTTGTGCTCAGGAACTGCGCCATGGCCTGCGACCACACCACTTCGTAGCCAAGCGCTATGCCGCCGGCGACGGCATAGAGAGCGAGTGCGACGCGCGATTTAACGAAGCCGGAATCGTACTGGGTGCGCTGTTCTTCGGGGGCAATTGGGCGCGATGCCGAGCTCCGATTGAGCGTCAGCGCAATAGCTGCCGCGACGAGATTGAAGCCTGCCGCGGCGAATGCTGTTCCGCGCACCCCCAGCCACGGCAGAAAAATGAATGTGCTCAAGAGAGCACCAAGAATAGCGCCGGTGGTGTTGGCGGCATAGACCCAGCCCCCGGTCTGGGCGATCTGGCGGGAGCCAGTGGCGAGAGCGCGGATGGCTATCGGTAGCGTCCCGCCCATCACGAGTGCCGGCAGTCCGACCAGTAGGAACGGCAGAATCCAGGCCAGGATTCCGGCGTATGTCTGGAACGCTACGAATGGTCCGGCAGAGTGCGCCAGCAGGAGAGTGGCGCTGACTCCGACGAGGGCGACCACGGTTTCGATCAGGCAGTAGAGCAGGAGGGGGCGACTGGTGCGGTCGGCGATCCGGCCGAACACTGCGCTTCCGGCGGCGAGTCCGGCGAAGAAGGCGCTGACGGCGATGGTAATGGAGTAGACCTCGATGCCGACGACCAGCGAGAGCTGCCTGATCCAGAGGATCTGGAAGATCAGCGCGGCGGTGCCGGAGCAGACCAGCAACAGTGCAAACGATCCTGACCTGGCATTCAAGGGAATGCGGCTGCTCTCAGAGATTCGTTGAGATCGCCGCGTAACAGCGGAGGAGGATTTCACTGCCGGCATGTGTCTCCCCGGAAAACCGAGCCGCGTCCCATTATGAACGATGACAGTAGGTCATATCCTGCTATTCGCGACTGCTCGCACCACGTTACTGGGTATCCGACGGAAAAACGACCTTCCAGTCTGCTTTCATGTCCACCACGATCCAGTGCTTCTGGGCCGCTTCGGTCAAACCCTTGTCCAGTCTGCCCATTGAGGAATTCCGGTCGTAGGCATATTCCCGCTCGGCATCGGTGTGATGAACGAGAAGTTCGAGATTCGGCCGGGAGTTCAATCCGGTCCACTCCAGCATCTGGATGTCGCCGTCGGAATTCCCGAATGCCGCAATCGGTTTCTTCCCAATGAATCGCTGGATATTTTCCGGTTTGCCTGGACCGTCATCGATTGAAAAGATTCCCGGCAACAGTTCGATCGCCGGGCCGTCACCAATTAACGTGTACTGCGACTTGAACTGCGTTCCGACCACCTGCTCGGGTGGTACACCATACGTCTTTTCTGTGAACGGCCGCATGAAGTCCTGTCCCCCACCAGAGACGATATACGTCTTAAATCCATTTGCCCGCAGATACGCCAGCAGTTCCAGCATGGGCTGGTAGACGCACTGCGTGTATAAGCGGTGAAATCTCGGATGCTCAGCCGTCGCCAGCCAGGCCGAGGCTGTCCCTTCAAACTGTTCCTCGGTCATGCCGGTGTGCGTCGCGAGGAAGAGCTTGATCATCCCTTCGTCACCACTTGCCGCCAGGGCCTTCATGTCGTGGTGGAGCACGGCGGCAAACGGCTGGGTCGTCTGCCATTCGGGATGCTGAGGCGCCATCTTCTCCACTTCCTGGAGCGAAAAGGCCAGCTCCACATACATCGGCTGCTCGGTCCAGAGTGTGCCGTCGTTGTCGAAGGTGGCGATGCGCTCCTCCACGGGGACGAAGTCGGGGCTGCCCTCTTTGGTTACTCGAGCAACAAAGTCGGTGATTGCCTTTTTCGCCGCTCCATCATTCCAGGAGGGCAGAGGATCGCTTTGGGCGGCGGCGCCGGCGGCCGCGCCGAAGAAGATCAGCAGGCCGACGAGAAAGTACTGTTTGAAAAGAGAAAATCTCATGGCTTATGAGTCCCCGGTGTCTTCATTTATTTGTGCGGCGGCGGGAAAAGTTTGAGATAGGTAATAGAAAAGACGATGACCTTGCCCGAAGTCTTGGCCTCCACACCGTATTGCTGTTCGTAACGGGCATCGAAGGCCATGTGCCACTTGATGTTGGTGTACTTCCATTCGCCGCCGGTGGCGAAGGCGCGGTCCAGGACTCCAGCGAGCAGCGGATTAACCCCGCTGCCTGAGTCTCCTGAGAGCTTCTGGTAGGCATAGCCGACGACGCCCGCGTTCATCTGGTATTTGTCGAAGCGGCGTCCGAAGCTGTATTCGCCAGTGAACATGGGCCCGGGCTTGATATCGACGCCCTCTTTGGTCTGGTTGATCTCCCAGGTGGTGAGGACAGAGGTGTTCCAGAGCTTGCGCTTGTCGATGTTGTAGGTGGTGCCGGCCTGAATCTGCTGCTCCCAGAAGCCGAGGCCGGGATTCAAGGCAGCCGAAGGGTTGAATAGGCCGGTCGGTGCCCAGAAGCCATAGTTGACCAGGAAATTTGCGTTTCCTTTCGTCCAGCCGAGCACGATGGGCGCGAAATAGCAATCCGAGAGGCCACCCGATTCGGCAGTTGTATTAAATTCATCCGCAGTAAAGCGAGTGTTTACGGCGGGAACGAGAAAGCTCCATCCATAGTCTGCGCCGAAGAGCTTCTTCGGCGTGGTCATGGAGAAGCCTGCCATCTGGGCGGCGACGGTGATATCAGGACTCAGGATCGTATTTCCGTTTGGTCCCTTCAGGGTATCGACCGGGTTCACATAGCCAAGGTAGGTGCCGAAGAAGCCGGGAGGCGCGCCGGAGCCATTCTCAAGGCCGGTCGCTCCCCCAAGATAGTGGCCGACCTGCTGGGCATCTGACGGAGTCGAGAACAAGAAGGGCGCCGCGACCGTTGCGACGAGGATCATTGCGATCGCGAAACGCTTTTCGAGGATCAGCACGATGGGTCTCCTGATTGAAATGCGAGCGTTCCTGTCTTACTTTCCGGATAGCGAGCTAAGAATCTGAAGTGGCGGAGTGGCGCTTGAAAATCAAACTCAGGAAACTCTCTTCACCCATCACCCGCCGCATTTCCAGAAATATAAAGAGCGGAATGAAGGTGCAGAATATAATGACAGCGCGACCGCCAAACTCCTCGAAGCGTATCCCGCGAGACGCTTTCTCCAGATCGGTTCCGTGGATAAGGCGTTTGATGACATCCTCGATGATGTGAAAGGCGAATACGAGCAGACAAAATACGAAAGCCTTCCAGACTGCAGAGACGACGATTGCCTTGCCTTCGTGCTTTTTTCCCAGCTTCGCGTATTGCCCGATCATGATGACCTTGGTGATGACCAGGGCATTGATGATCGCGAATCCGAAGTCCCAATATTCCGGGACTTGATAGCGGCTGAACAGCAGCTGTTTGTAGATCATGAGAGCGCAAAAAAAGAAGAACAGGTAGCCGGAAAGCACCAGCATTTCTTTCAACTCGTGCTTCAGCTTTTCTTTCCAACCCGGATTTTCGGAATTCATCGGCACCCTCCCGAGCGAGAAACTCCGATCAGGAAAAGAAACCCGGCAATGCAAAGGCATCACCGGGGTTTCTAGTCAGAGTCAGATTGTCGACAGTCACTCTTTTACTGCGTTTGCTCCCTGTCGCTGCAATTGTGCAATCTTCTGTTTGACAGCCGCTTCCACCTGATCCACTGAGAAACTTGCAGGTGTCTGGCTCGGCGGATACTCGATGAAGGTCTGTAGAAATACTGCCGACTTCGAGACGCCAAGAGCTACAAGGTAGACATTTTTGGTTAACCAATCAGCGTATTGATCAGAGACAACGTCCGCCCGTTCGTAAGGATCCATGCGCAGATTGAAGATCTTCGGCGCACGTAGACATGTGAGCGGGTTTTGCCAAACAGCAAACCCGCCTGGTGCGCGCTGTTCACACCAGACCATCTTCCAATTGTCGACGCGTGTGGCAACGAGGTCTCCGTCATCGTCGAAATAGAAAAATTCGTGACGGGCGCTATGCGGCTGTTGTCCTGTCAGATATGGCAACTGGTTATAACCATCGAGATGGACTTTGAAGGTCTTGCCTCCGATGCTCGTTCCTTTTAGCAGGCGCTCTTTGATGTCGGTATCGCCCGCTGCAGCGAGCAGCGTCGGGAACCAATCAAGGCCGGAAAACATCTCTGTATCCCAGACATTGGCTTTGATATGTCCCGGCCAGCGAATCATTGCCGGAACGCGGAATGCGCCTTCCCAGTTTGAATCCTTCTCATTGCGGAAGGGCGTCGTTGCCGCATCCGGCCATGAGAACTGGTTTGGCCCATTGTCGGTGGTGTAGATAACGATGGTGTTGTCAGCGATCTTCAGCGAGTCCACAAAGTCCAGTAGTTTGCCGACATCCTTGTCGTGCTGAATCATGCCGTCGGCGTAGACGTTGTCGGGCATGCCGCTCTGGCCTACTTCCTGCGGGGTCACATGCGTAAACAGGTGCATGTGTGTGAAATTCATCCAGACGAAGAACGGAGTGTTTGCTGAGACCTGCTTCTTGATGAAGGTCTCACACGCATTCTCGAAGTCCTCATCTGTTGTCTCCATGCGCTTGGCTGTCAAGGGACCTGTGTCTTCGATCTTGCCATCGGCATAGCTGTGAATCACGCCGCGAGGTGAATAGATCTTCTCAAATCCGGGATCCTGTTTTATCAGCGATTGATAAATCGGGCGTTCCGGCTCTTCTTCGGCGTTCAGGTGGTAGAGGTTCCCATAGAATTCGTCGAAGCCGTGATTGGTCGGCAGAAATTCATCTTTGTCGCCCAGATGGTTCTTGCCGAATTGCCCGGTGGCGTAGCCGAGGGGTTTCAGCGCCTGCGCAATGGTGACGTCCCGGGCTTGCAAGCCTTGTGCGGCACCCGGCAGTCCTACTTTGGAGAGGCCGGTGCGAAAGGCGCTCTGACCGGTTATGAAGGTCGAGCGGCCTGCAGTGCAACTATTCTCAGCATAGTAGTCAGTGAAGGTTATACCCTCGGCACCGACGCGGTCGATGTTCGGCGTCGTATAACCCACCAGGCCGTGGGTATAACGGCTGATGTTCGCCTGACCGATGTCGTCGCCGAAGATAACCAGAATATTGGGCTTCCCAGAGTCCGCGAATGAGACCTGGGGCAACAGCAAGGCTCCCGTCGCCAAGGTCAAGAGCATTGCCGTAAAGGTAAACGCAGATTTCCGGCGTTTAACCAGCCAACCGCGTGGATGGGTGGGATACATCTCAGCTCCTTTCTGCACTTGCACCTGATGAACTCGCTGCCATGCGAAGCGGAGGCAATTCCGAATGATCACAAATGAAGACTGCGGTTACTGCTTGCAAGAAAATGTGAGACCGGAGACGCCTGGATGGAAGGGTAGGCGCCTGTGTATTCCCCGCGGAAAGACAATCAAGGAGATTGCTCCTTTTACGTCTTTGAGTTACAAGGACTTCACAATGCAAAGAGGTCGAGCGGGTCGATTATCCTCGCGATGCCTGGGTATGTCAAGAATCCGAATGACATTTCAATTCGATTACACGAACTGAAAGACTTCATAAGGAATTAGCGATATAGTTACTCGGAACTAAGCTCGGGTAGCTAGGGAAGTGCGGGATGGCAGGGATCTCGCGGTTTTGGCCCAAACAATTGCATCGACAATATAGGGGTAGGGCAGAGATATTGATGACTTCGCGCGAGTCGATCCTGCAATTGCAAAAGCGAATCAGTGAAACAGTTCTCGGGCAGGAGGCGATGATCGAGCGCCTGCTCATCGGACTGCTGGCAAATGGCAATCTCCTCGTCGAGGGCCTTCCCGGCCTGGCGAAAACACGCGCAATCAAAAAACTGAGCAAATTTCTGGATGCCGGACTCTCCCGAATCCAGTTCACGCCTGACCTACTGCCGAGCGACATCACCGGATCGGAGATTTACTACAGTGCAGATGGCAAGGGAGAGTTTCGTTTTCAGCCGGGGCCTGTGTTTAACAATCTTGTGCTCGCTGACGAGATCAATCGCGCACCAGCGAAAGTCCAGGCCGCGCTGCTGGAAGCGATGGAAGAGCGCACAGTGACGGTGGGTGGGAAGACGCATGTTCTGCCCAAGCTATTTTTGGTAATGGCAACGCAGAATCCCATCGAGCAGGAAGGGACGTATCCGCTTCCCGAGGCCCAGATGGACCGCTTCCTTATGCATGTGTATGTGAATTATCCGGACGAGAAGTCGGAGAGGGACATCATGCTGCTGGTTCGCGGCGAGGAGGCGGACGAATCGGCCAGTGCTCCACATAGTTCTGCCGCAGTAGAGCGCATCGGGCAAGACGTGGTGTTTGCCGCTCGGCAGGAGATCCACGCCGTGCAGATGGCTCAGGCGGTCGAGCAATACATCGTGGCCCTCATCGAAGCAACGCGTTATCCGGAGCGCTACGACAAGGAGCTGAGGAAGTGGCTCCAGATTGGAGCGAGCCCTCGGGGAACCATTGGTCTCGACAAGTGCTCGCGCGCCTACGCATGGCTTAAGGGGCGCGACTATGTGCGTCCTGATGACGTGCAGGCTATCGCTCACGACGTGCTGCGGCATCGGCTTCTGTTGAGCTATGACGCCCAGGCCGACGGAATCAAAGCCGATAAGGTGCTCGACAAGGTTGTGGAGTTGGTCGCAGTTGCGTAAGCGGTTTGAGCTGCTATGGGAGCATACGCCGAACTCGATTCGCTGATTGCGTTACAGTTCAAGGCCGACAGATTCTCGCTCGAGCACAATCAACCCGTGCACAGCCTGCTTTTTGGCCGGCGGGCGTCACATGTGCGCGGACGCGGTCTCGACTTCGAAGAACTACGAGGCTATGTTGCAGGCGACGATGTGCGCAGCATCGACTGGCGCGTGACGGCGCGCGCAAAGAAGCCGTACGTGCGAGTCTACTCCGAGGAACGCGATCGGCCGACCATGCTGGTTGTGGACCAGCGAATCAACATGTTCTTCGGCAGCAGGCGGTCAATGAAGTCGGTTGTGGCCGCGGAAGTGTGTGCGCTGGCGGCGTGGCGCGTGTTTCATCAGGGAGACCGCGTGGGCGCGTTCGTTTTCAACGACGAAACAACTGAGCAGGTTCGGATGCATCGTAGCAGAGCTACGGTCCTGCGTATTCTTGATCGCATTTCTCAGCAGAACGATCTGCTGCGCAGCGATTCTCATGTGCGCCCGGGCCCCGGGCGGCTGAACGTAGTGCTTGACTCGGTTGCCCGTGTTTGCCGTCATGACGCGCTGATCCTGATTGCCAGTGATTTCGACGGAGCCGACGCGGTGACTCGCGACCTGCTGCTTAATCTCTCGCGCTCGAACGATGTGATCTGCTGCCTGACCTACGATCCGCTTGCCGTTCGACTGCCCCCGGCCGAGCAGCTTGTCGTCAGCAATGGTGAGCTCCAGGTTGAATTGCAACTCGGGCAGGAGAAGCTGCGAAAGAGCATTCTTGAGGCGTCGGACGAACGGATACGCGGCATTCTGTCGTGGCAGCACGAACTTGGAGTGCCGGTGCTTCCACTGAGCACCGCAGAAGACGTTCTTCAGCAGCTGCGCCACCTGCTGGGGCAAATTGCTGCATTGAGGAGACAGGTGTGAGCGCTCCTCTCGACAAGCTGCATGACTTCTATCAACCGCCTCCCCCTGCTTGGACTCCGCAGACCGTCGGCTGGTATATCGTGTTTGCGATTGCGGGCCTTATCGCTCTCTGGGCAATCATCCACAACCTGCGCCGATGGCACGCGAACGCGTATCGCCGACAGGCCATCCGTGAATTGCAAACGGTGCCACCGGATCAGTTTTCAGCGTTAATCAAGCGCACAGCCCTGTCGGTGTGGCCGCGGGAAAAAGTGGCGTCTTTGAGCGGCGAGGCCTGGCTGACTTTCTTGAATCAGACCGCAGCCAGCGGATTATTCCAGGCTTCGCCGGCCAATCGCATTGAGGAGATAGCTCTTCGAGCGCAGCCGCTCTCCGACAGTGACGAGCAGGCGCTTCGCGCCGCAACTGCAGAGTGGATCCGGAGGCATCGTGTACAGACTTGAGTATCCGTGGACGCTCGCGTTGCTGCCTCTGCCGCTGCTCGTTTACTGGCTACTGCCTTCATACAAGGAAGAGGAAGACTCGCTGCGCCTGCCGTTCTTTCATTACATCAGCGAACGGCTCGGCCTGAGTCCCCAGCCCGGGGCTGTGGTGCCCAGAACCAACTGGCTGCAAAAGATTCTTGCACCGGTCTGCTGGGCGCTGATTATTCTCGCGCTGGCGCGTCCGCAGTTCATTGAGCCGCCAGTTCAGAAAGTCCAGCCAGGACGCGATCTCATGCTGGCGCTCGACATCTCGCAATCGATGGAAACGCCGGACTTCCGCACCGCCGATGGAAAACGTATGCGTCGTGTCGATGCCGTGAAACAGGTGGTCAGCGAGTTTATCGGTAAACGCAAGAACGACCGGATTGGACTGATCGTCTTCGGGCAGGCGGCCTATCCAGTCACGCCATTCACGCTCGATCACGATGCATGCCTGAAAATCCTGGGCCAGACGGACGCGGGGATGGCTGGCCCGCAGACCATGATCGGCGACGCCATCGGGCTGGCGATCAAGGAGTTTCAGAAGAGCGACGCCAGAGATCGCGTGCTGATTCTCCTGACCGACGGGAACGATACAGGCAGTCGTATGCCTCCGCGCAAAGCGGCGGAGATTGCCGCCCAGAACCACATCACCATCCATGTTGTGGGACTCGGCGATCCACGCGCGACTGGCGAGGACAAGGTGGACTACGCCGCGCTGAATCAGATCGCCAACGCCACAGGTGGCCAGGTCTTCCACGGTGAGAACCGCGTGGAGCTTGACAAGGCTTACGCGACGCTCGATAAGATCACGCCGCAGAATTTCAAGACACTCAGCTATCAGCCGCGCCGAGAGCTTTTCATGATTCCGCTTGCCGCAGCAGTGCTACTGCTCACCGGTTATCAGATCCTCATGCTGGTCGTAAGCACTCTTATGCGTCTCTTCTCGCGACGCCGGGAATCGGACGAGACTGTTTCCTCCGACGTCTTCAAGGTGCACGTATGAGCGACTGGTGGGCGGCTTTTCATTTTCTGCGACCGCAATGGCTGTGGTTGCTGCTCGCGGTGCCGGTCATCTATCTGTCGTTTCGCATTCGCAATAACGTGCGCGCCAGATGGAAGCGCTACATCGATTCTGAGCTTCTGGACCACTTGATCGTCACGCGGAGAGTGCGTTTGCGTTTTCGCCCAATCCACATGGTCTGCCTTCTGATTGCTCTGGGCACCGTCGCCGTCGCCGGGCCGACATGGAAGCGCGAGCAGCCTCCATTCACAGAAGACAAGGCGCCTCTGGTGATTGCGCTGGATCTTTCGCAGACGATGGATGCCATCGACCTCGATCCGACACGCCTCGAACGCGCCAAGCTGAAGCTGCGCGACCTGCTGAAGGTGCGCGACGGCGGCCGCACCGCGCTCTTTGTCTATGCAGGGACAGCGCACATGGTGCTACCGTTCACCACGGACTTTTCGTTGTTTGACCTTTATCTCAGCTCGCTCTCAACATCGCTCATGCCGCGGGGGGGAAAGAACACGGCTGACGCGCTGCGCGCGGTCCAGGACTTCCTCAAGGATGAAGCTGTACCCGGCACAATCCTGTTCGTTACTGACGGCATCGAACCGCAGGCCCTGCCGGCCTTGCGGCGGTTTACGCGCGCGAACCAGGACAAGACAGACATTCTCGTCATGGGAGTGGGGACCGCGAAGGGTGGGCCCGTGCGAACGGCGAGCAACGGCTTTCTCACCGATCGGCTCGGACGCCGTGTCTACTCCAGCGTCGATCTGAACGCACTGCGCTCGCTGAGTGAAATGGACATCGCAGCCACGACGCTTACTCTCAATGACGACGACATCGACTGGATACAACGGCGCGTCCAGCACCATCTGCAGGCGATGCAGCAACGCGATAGCAAGACTCGCTGGATCGATGAAGGCTATTGGCTGACGATTCCAATCGCAGCGGTTGCGCTCTTCTGGTTTCGCAAGGGATGGACGGTACGCTGGACATCGGCCGCGCTTGCTGTCGTATTCGTTCTGCCGTCAGGCGATCACGCTCACATCTCGTGGACGGACGCCTGGATGGACCTGTGGCTGACGCACGATCAGCAAGGTCGCTACTACTTTGAGCGCGGCGAATACCAGCGCGCGGCTGCCAGATTCGAGGATCCTCTCTGGCGCGGTCTGGCACTGGCGCGCGCAGCTGACTACGTCGACGCGTTGAATGCATTTGCTCTCAGCGATTCCCCTGAGGCGTGGTACGAACAGGGCAACGCGCTTGCGCATCTGGGGAAATATGCGGAGGCGGCACAGGCCTATCAGCAAGCACTTGCTCGGCGCAGCCCATGGCTTGAAGCGCAGGAAAACCTTGCGCTCATCGAATCGCTGATTCCGAAGGCCAGGAGCAAGGACAAAGAACAGGAAGAACAAGCACCCAATCTGCCGCCTGATCAGGTGAAGTTCGACAACAAAAGCAAACGCGGTAAAGGGACGCAAGTGCGCGCGAAGCTGGACCCGAAGAAGATGGCGGACATCTGGATGCGCAATATCCAAACCACCCCTGCGGACTTTCTGAGGCGGCGTTTTGCTGCGCAGGCTGCGAGCGAGTCGTCGCCGTGAGACACTGGTGGCCTTTCGCGCTGCTGCTGGGCCTGTTGCCGCTGGTTGCTCAGGCGCAATCTCCTTATGTTCGTGCCCGGATTGAGCCGGACAAAGGCACTCTCGTCGGTCAGCCCGTGCGGCTTGTGGTGTCGGTATTTGTGCCCAACTACTTCACTGGAAGCCCCGCCTTTCCTGAGTTTGAGCTTGAGAATGCGATAGTTGTGCTGCCGCAGGACCGCCCGCAGAACTCCAATGAACAACTCCGAGGCATCACCTACGCCGGAATCACCCAAACCTATACTATTTACCCCCAGCAGCCGGGAGACTTCCGTTTGCCTTCTGCTGAGGTAACGGTGTCGTATGCTGGCGCGCCTCCGAAAAGCACTATCGCTCATCTTGCCCTGCCCGCTCTTTCCTTTCATGCGGAGATCCCTGCAGCGGCACGCGAGCTCGACTATTTCCTGCCCACCACGCGGCTTGCCATCGAGCAAAAGTGGTCGGCGCCGCTCAAAAAGCTTCGCGCGGGCGATACGGTGGAGCGCACGATCACGGTAACTGCCGCAAAAATGCAGGCGATGCTGATTCCTCCACTACCGCTTGATGTGCCCGACGGGATTCGGGTCTATTCCGAGGAGCCCTCCGTGCAGGATCAGAAGACCGATCGCGGTGACTTTGTCTTTGGACGACGTACACAGGCGGCGAAATACTTTATCCAGAAGGCTGGCGACTATACGCTTCCTGCTGTTGAGCTGAAGTGGTGGAACCTCTCTACCAGTCGCCTCGTCACAACGACGCTACCTGCCGTGCACTTTACGGCCGTCGCAAATCCCAGTTACGTTGCAGAGCTTCCACCGGAACCGGGGCCGGTAGCGACACCACAACCGAAGCACGTCAG
>Ga0335074_10002704_pt1 | contig 24102 bp, 9 predicted proteins | sample Lox_Sample_23_FD_206715 | JGI IMG/M metagenome (GOLD analysis project Ga0335074, IMG submission 206715) | Soil microbial communities from Loxahatchee National Wildlife Refuge, Florida, United States - Lox_Sample_2.3 | ecosystem: Environmental > Terrestrial > Soil > Wetlands | place: USA: Florida... | reverse complement strand
GGTGGGCGAACGCGCGTCTCCCGACATGCGTGGTGTACGCGACATCGTCGAGCGCCTCGCCGGTGTCCTGTCGCAGGTGCTCCGCGAGCCGCAGGCAGGCGGCTGTCAGCGATTCCTTGCCGGTTGCTGAGACGGTGAGCAGCACCGCTGGCGTGGCGGGGGAACTGGGTGCGGTCGGCGGCGGCTGTTCGAGGATAACGTGGGCGTTGGTGCCACCTACGCCGAATGAGCTCACCGCGCCGCGGCGCGGTGAGCCCGTCACCGGCCACGGACGGAGCACATCATTAACCCGGACCGGCCCGTCCGCCAAGCGGGTCTGCGGATTCGGGCACTGATAGTGGATGGACGGTGGCAGCTCACCGTGGCGGATCGCCATCACGGTCTTGATCAGGGCAGCCATGCCAGCGGCCGTATCGAGATTGCCGATGTTGGATTTGACCGAGCCGATCGCCCAGGTGGCGGCCGAACGCGCTCTCGCGCTGTACACCTCCGCCAGCGCGGAGACCTCGATCGCGTCGCCCATCAGCGTCCCGGAACCGTTCGCCTCGATGTACTGGATCGTGGCCGGATCGATGCCCGCGACCCGAAGCGCGCTGCCGATGACCCTGACCTGCCCGCGACGCCCTGGCGCGGTGAAGCTGACCTTGGCCGCGCCGTCGTTGTTGACCGCCGACCCCTTTATCAGCGCGTAGATGCTGGCTCCGTCCGCGACCGCGTCCTCTCGTCGGCGGAGCACCACCGCTCCGGCCCCGTCGCCGAGGAAGTACCCGTTAGCACCCGCGTCGAAGGCACGGCACTGGCCGTCCGGTGAGCTGATCCCGTCAGCCTCGTGGCGGTAGCCGCGGGGCACCGGATTCTTGATGCTGACCGCGCCCACGATCGCGGCGTCACACTCGTAGTCGAGCAGGCTATTGACCGCGTGATGCAGCGCCACCATCGCCGACGAGCAGTTGGCTTGCACCGTCAGGCTCGGGCCGGTGAGGTCGAGCTTGTAGGAGGTGCGGGTGGCGAGATTATCTTTGTCGCTGGCCAGCGCCAGAGATATTCGTCCTACCGCGTCGACCAGGTCCCGGTGCGGCAGCAGATGATAAAGCAGGTACTGGTTGATCCCGCAGCCCGCGTAGACGGCGATGTCGCCGGAGAACTGGCGGGCATCGTAACCCGCGTCCTCCAGCGCCTCCCAGGCGCATTCGAGGAAGACCCGGTGCTGAGGGTCAATCAGGGCCGCGTCCTGCGGCGAGTAGCCGAAGAATCCGGCGTCGAAAAGGTCGGCGCCTTCGATCCCTGACCAGACCGGCACGTAGCGCGCGTCGGCGCGCTCGAAGTCGGGTACGCCGGCGGCTGCCAGCTCAGCGTCACTGAGCCTGCGGGTGCCATCGCGTCCGGCGCGGACCAGCTGCCAGAACTCATGGATGTCAGAGGCACCTGGGAAACGCCCGCTCATGCCCACGATGGCGACGTCCATCATCGGATCACTGCTCAAGACTCCTGCCTCCGCTCCCGCATCCAATCCCGGCGATCCGCCACTCGCGCGCTTCGTTGCCGGCTTTCCTCGCGGTCGGCGGGCGCCGGTGCCTCCGTCCAGGCCTCCGGCGGCGAGCCCAGGAACGCGGCGACCTTGCGAACCGTCGTGTGCTCGTAAAGATCGACAAGTGGGAACTCGCGCTCGACCAGATCCTTGAGCCGGATGTGGACCTCGACGAGACTCAACGAGTTGCCGCCGAGGTCGAAGAAGTTGTCATCAAGGCCGAAGGCCCCCACGGCGAGCGTCTCGCGCCATATCTCAGAGACGACCGCCTCCAGTCCGGCGGCCGGCATCATCAGCGGCGCCCGCGGCTTCTCGGCGCCACCCTGCCGAGGGGACCGCGCACCGGAGATCGCCAGACGGTCGACCTTGCCAGAGGGGGTTGCGGGAAGCTGATCAACGAGATCGAGCACTGGCACCATGAACTCAGGCAGGCGTTGACGCAGTTCCGCGCGTATCTCGCTCAGCAGCCGGCGCCGCGCCGCAGTCCGCAGCGGCTCGTTGGCAAGCTGCCCCCACTCGCGCTGCCGGGCGTCCGGGGTGCGCCAGTCTACATGGGTACTTGGCGCCGCGGCGGGCCAGAAGCGCAGGTCCATGGCGTACGGATCGGGAGAGCCGGCGGGGACGACCTCGGTGTGCCGGTTCGCCGCCTGTCCGATAGCCCATGCGTCCTCGGGGTCGAGCGCCGTCTCCGGCGGTTCGATGACTCCTCGCACAGCGGTGTTTTCCCGTTGCCGCCGCAGCCACTCCACCTCGGCGCGGATCCGGGCCAGCCTGGCGTTCGGCACGCCGCGCACCTCTACCGGGCGTGATCGGTCCTCGCGTAGCCGGGCGCGGAGCTCCGCTAGGTCAAGCGCGTCCTCGTGCCAGTCGAGAACGCGCGGTGCGACCGTCTCGACCGGGGCCTGTTCCTCGACGTGCAGCACGACGTCGTAGCGGAAAGCGCTCAGCTCGTTTACCTGACGACCTCGCTTGACGAGCGTCGACACGCGGCTGACCCGCGGCAGCGACCTCGGCAGTGATTCGAAGAAGTCCTGACTCAGCGCCAATTCCTCCTCCTCGCCGAGTCTGCGAGCGACCAGGTCGCGCACGTCGCCGGCCGTCACGCCCGTCGCGTCCGCGTGGGCCAGCGCGACCGAGATGTGGAACGGCTCGAGCAGATCGAGGTCGCGCACGTCACCGACGAAGATCCGTCCATCGGCACGGGTTCTGTCCACGGCCGCCCGCAGTACGGCGAGCAGGTAGTCGTGGCCGGGGAAGTACTGCGCGACGGAGTTGAGCACGACGGTGTCGAAGGAGCGGGCGGCGCAGCCAGAGAGGTCGTCGGCGTCGCTGAGCAGCAGTTCGGCGTGCACGCCTGCCGATGTCAGCCGTTCGCGCAGGATCTCAAGCCCCGCGGCAGAGAAGTCGGTCCCTACATAGCGCTCACATTCAGGTGCCAGGGCGAGCACCAGGTTGCCTGTGCCACAGCCGATCTCCAGCAGTTCACGTGGCCGCAGGTCACGGATCCGGATGACGGCCTGATCGGTCCACTCCGTCAGCTCGGGCACGGTGAACGGAGCACCGGTGTAGCTGCTCGTCCAGACCCGGAACTGCGCTTCTTCGGCTACCCCCGCGTCGGCGTAGACGCGGTCGTAGAGCTGTCGCCAGTCGGCGACCCGATCGGCCGCTGAGGCGTCAGCCCTTGAGGCGAGACCAGACAGGTACTCCGGATGCGCGACCACGGCGGCGATGAGCTGCTGCCGGTTCCCCTCGGGCAGATCGGCCACGGCGGCAGCGGCCTCGCGGACACCAGGGTGCGCTCGAAGCGCGGCCTCGACCTCGCCGAGCTCGATGCGGAAGCCACGGATTTTCACCTGGTGATCGACGCGTCCAAGGCACTCCAGCCGTCCGTCATGCCTCCAGCGTCCCCGGTCCCCCGTGCGGAACAGCCGCCTGCCCGTGCTCATACCGAACGGATCCGGAACGAACTTCGCCGCCGTGAGGTCAGGGCGGCCCAGATATCCGTGCGGCAGGCTGACCCCGCCAACATAGATCTCGCCGGGGAAACGCGGCGGCAACGGGCGCAGCCGCTCGTCCAGCACATGAATCTGGGCATCACAGATCGGGCGTCCCACGCTGGCGACCTGTGTGGAATCCGTGATGACATCGAGGGCGACGTCCGCGGTGGGGGTCTCAGAAGAGCCATAGAGGTTGATCAGCGCGCATCCGGGCAGGGCCGACAGCCATCGCCGCGCCACATCGGCCGGAAGCTTCTCTCCGCTTGAGTGGCAGAAGCGCAGCCCTGCGAGCCGCCTGCCCACGTCAGGCACGCTGTCGAGGATCGAGGCCAGCAGCGATGGGACGGCCACCAGCCGTGTCACACGGTGCGCGGCCAGCGTGTCGGCGAGCCTCACCGGATCCCGGCCCACGTCTTCCGCGATGACGACCACCGGGATGCCGGCGCACAACGGCAGGAACATCTCTCCGGCGGAGTCGAAGAATGCCAGCGAGGTCTTGTGGCTGCCCACTTCGTCCGGCGCGAACGGAAACCGGTCGAGGAGCCGGCGTTGCCGGATCGTAATAGCGCGATGCACCCCGAGCACGCCTTGCGGTGTGCCAGTCGACCCTGACGTGTACACGATGTAGGCGAGCTGATCCGGCAGCGCCCGTGGTGGCGGATCCTCGGCCGGCTCACCGGCAAGGCTTGGGTCGGCGGGGTCGACGACCGTTGCCCGCGGAAAGCCCGCGGCCTGCTCCGCCGCCGCGATCAGGAGCGGAGCCGCGGAGTCGGCCATCATGAACTCGAGCCGCTGTCGTGGGTAGAACGGGTCAAGGGGAACGTACGCGGCCCCGGATTTCAGCACGGCCAGCACCGCGATCAGGCTGGTCGGCGAGCGGGGCAGCAGAATGCCCACCGGCACTCCCGGCGCGGCGCCGAGCCGGATGAGCCGATGCGCCAGCCGGTTCGCGGATTCGTTGAGTTCGGCGAAGGTCAGCCGCTGATCATCACCGATTACCGCCGTCGCCGCGGGGATACGGTGCGCCTGCTGCTCGATCAGCTGGTGCACGCAGACGTCCGTGTCGTGCCGCGCGGTCGTGTCCGGCTCGCGCACCGCCCGGGCTTGCCGCGCGGCGCTCAGCGCCGGCAGCTCAGCCACCAGGGTCCGCGGTGCGGAGCACGCGGCGGCCAGCAGCGTGGAGAACACCTCTGCCAACACCTCGGCGGTCTTCCTGTCGTACGTTTCAGTGTTGTATTCGAGTGCTGCCAGCAGTTCCCCTTCGTGCTCACAGCAGTAGAGCGAAAGATCGAAGTAACTGGCGGTCTGCGGTACTGGGTAGGACTCCACGCCCAGCCCGGCCCAATCGCGCAGGCGCCCCGGATGATTCAGCACCAGCGGGGCCAGCCCGAGCCGTCGCATGCCCGGACTGTGCTGGAGGGCGAACGTGGCGGACAGATACGCCGCTCCGCCGCCTGCTTGGCCGCTGCTCCCGATCAGCGTGCCGAACGGTATCGCCGCGCGGTCCGACGCGGCCAGCACGCCGGCGCTTACGGCATGCGCGAACGACCGGAAGTCCGCTTCAGTCCGCACCTCGATCCCGATAGGCAGCGGATTGGCCAGGCAGCTCACCAGGCCAGCGAAGTCAGCGCGGACCCGGCCCGCGTGCACGAACCCCAGGGAAAAGCTCTGCTGGCCGGAGAAACGTGCCAGCACCGCCGCGTATGCGGCGAACAGGACAGCGGATGCGCTCACGCCGCATCCGGCGGCTAGCGCGACGACACGGGCGTGGCGCACCCTATCCAGCAGGAAGTAGTGCACCGCGCCGCGGAACGCCGGCGTGGCGGGGCGCGCCCAGTCCGTGGGGAGCTGAAGCCGCGCCGTGGCGGCGAGTTCGGCCCGCCACTCCGCGGCGAGACGCCGTCCCTCCTCGCTCTCGGTGAATGACCGCTGCCAGCCGACGAACACGACCGGATGCGCGCCGGGCTCCAGCACCCGGGCGGCCCCGGGCTCCAGCACCCGGGCGACCCCGCTGGCGTGTGCCGCCATCCGGTCGACCAGGTCCTGGATTACCAGCACCAGGGACTGCACGTCCATCACACTGTGGTGCGCGGAAACCTGGAGCACGTGCCTGTCCGGTGCCCGCTGGTAGATGACCACGCGGAGCAGCGGTGGCGCGTCGAACGGCTGGGCCGCCTCCGCCTCGATCATCTCGTCCAGCTGCTGCCGCGACCAGCCGGCGGTGTCGCGAACCTCAAGGATGACCGGCGCGTCACCGACGATGTGCTGGGTCAGTTCACCGTCGGCCTCCGAGTACGCCGTGCGCAGCGCGGGATGTCGCTGACCGATGTCGCTGAACGCCGCCGCCAGCGCGGTCGTGTTCAGCTCACCGGAGATCGTGACCGCACGGCTCAGGTTGAGGCTGGCCGGAGTGGCCGCCAGCCTCCTCTGCAGCCACGTCACCCGTTGGTTCTGGGAGAGCGGGAAGCTCGTGCCGTCAGGAAGGAAGCCTTCCGGCCCAGGAGCGTGCGCTGGCGGATCGTGCGCTGGCGGGGCCGCGCGGGCAGCGGCGAACAGTTCGGCGAGGCTCCGGTCACCCAGCACGTCCCGCAGCGGCGGCCGTGTTCCGAACGCCATCTCGAAAGCGTGCTGAAGCTCCACGGCTGCGAGTGAGTCGATGCCGAGCTCGGCCGGGGTGCACGACTCGTCGACCACTTCCGGTGCGATGTCTAGCAGCCGCGCGACAATGCCGCGGACCTGGCCGAGCTGACCTACGAGACCTCTCTGGTCACCGGCCGGGCGCAGCGGGTCATCGGCGAGCATCTGGTAGTCCCCGGCGAGATAGGCCTTCGCGCAGTCCACCCGGCGGATCTTGCCGCTGGTCGTGACCGGTATCGTCCCTTGCGGTACCGCGATGATCTGGTACAGCTCCACCCCATGCACCTGCGCGATCGCCCGGCGGCCGGCCGCGGCGGTCGAGTCGGCCGTCTCGGCGGCCGTACCCGCCTTCGTCTCGTACCACGCGGCGAGCGCCTCGCCCTCCGGGCCTGGCACGCCGAAGACAGCTATCCTTCCGGTAATGCTCGCGCAATGGTCGCGCAGTGTCACCTCAAGGTCAGCCGGATAGTGGTTCTGACCGCGCACCACCACCGTGTCCTTGCTCCGCCCTCGCACATAAAGCCGGTCATCGATGCGAAACCCGAGGTCGCCGGTACGCAGGTACGGGCCTGCCGGTGCCTGCGCACTCCAGTCACGGATGTGGTTCCCGAACGCGTCACGGGACTCGTCAGGCTTGTTCCAGTAGCCCTCCGCGACGCTGGCACCACCGACCCAGATCTCTCCGATGGCGCCGTCCTCTGCCACTTGCCCTGCCTGATCCACGACTAGGACCTCGATCTCCGGCAGTGTCCCGCACGCCACGAGATCGGTGACCGGATCAGGGTCGGCGGTGCCGTGGGCGCCCGCGCGGCCTGCGACCAGCAGTGTGGCCTCGGCCAGCCCGTAGCACGCGAGAAAGGCCGAGGCGTCGAATCCCGCGGAGGCGAACGACGCCGCGAAAGCCCGCATGGTCCTGGCCTGCACCGGTTCAGCGCCGTTGAACGCGACCCGCCATCGGCTCAGGTCCAGCTCTGCCTTCTCCGTCTCGGTCACCCGGCGTGTACACAGGTCGTAGGCGAAGTTCGGGCCACCGCTGATCGTCGCGCCGTAGCGTGTGATGACGTTCAGCCAGCGGGCCGGGCGCCTTATGAAGCTCAGCGGATCCATCAGCACCGTCGGCACCCCGAGGTAGATCGGGGTGAGCATGGTGCCGATCAGTCCCATGTCGTGATGCGGAGGCAGCCAGGAGGCCATGACGCTGTCCGTGCTGAACCCGAAGGCGTCCCGGATCGACCGCATGTTGTGCAGCAGATTCCCGTGGGTGACCATAACGCCTTTAGGGGCGGATGTCGTACCCGAGGTGTACTGCAGGAACGCCAGATCGTCGCGGCCAGTCCCCGGGTGCTTCCAGTCGGCGGGACCGGCTGCCACGGCCTCTGCCTCCAGCACTGTGAAGCGTTGGCCGGGCAGCAGCGCCGCCAGGCTGCCGCTGTCGGCGACATCACGGGAAATGATCATCACGCGCGCGTCCGCATCCGCCATGATCCGGCCGATCACCGCCGCCACGCCGCGGTTGATCCGCGCGGCAAGCGGCACGGGCACCGTCCCCGCGAATAGGCAGCCGAAGAAGGCCGACACGAAGTCCGGGCCCTGGCTGACAAGCAGCAGGATCCGGTCTCCCGGCCTGCAATGTTCGGTCAGCCTCACCGCGATCGTCCTTGCCCTGGTGGCCAGGTCGAGGTAACTGACGTCGGACGTGCCGTCGTCCCCGCCGACGGTTCGTAGCGCGGGCTGGTCCGGGCGGCTCGCAGCCTGATGGATAAGCGCGTCAACCAGGCTCATGGCGCCCACGGCTTCACTTTCCAGCGAGTGCGCCGCATCGTCGGTCATCAGGTCTCCGATCCTGTGATGTGCCTAGTCCGCCGAGGCGAAACGCAGCGCGAGTCCGGCGACTGTCGGCGAGTCGAAGATGGCGGCGACCTCCACCTCCACGCCCAGTTCGGTGCCCGCCTCGGCCTGGATACGAATCGCAGTCAGCGAGTTACCGCCCAGGTCGAAGAAGTCATCGTGAATGCCGATTCCGTCGCGGCCGAGCGCCTCGCACCAGATACGGACCAGGGTTCGTTCGATCTCGTTGCGCGGCGCCTCCGCGCCGCGGTCGGCCGGCTCGGGCTCGCCCGGCGGCGGGAGGGCGGCCGCGTCGAGCTTTCCGTGGCTGGTCAACGGCAGGGCGTCGAGCCGCACGTAGCTTGAGGGAATCATGTAGTCAGGTGTGCGCCGCCGGAGGAACTGCCGCAGTTCCGCGGTGGCCAGCGCCTGGTCGCAGACCAGGTACGCGACCAGGCGTGCGTCGGACCCCTTACGCCGACGCAGGACGACCGCTGCCTCGGTCACCAGGGGGTGCTCGCGGAGAAGCGCCTCCACCTCTGCTGGTTCGATCCGGTATCCATGCAGGTTGAGCTGGTGATCAGCGCGGCCGGCGAACTCGAGGACCCCATCATCGTCGAACCGGGCCAGGTCACCGGTGCGATAGAGCCGCCCTCCCCGCTCGCCGCTGAGCGCATCCGGGATGAAGCTCAGCGCGGTCAGCCCCGGGTTGCCCAGGTATCCGCGAGCCAGCCCCGCGCCGCCGACGTACACCTCTCCCACCACCCAGGGCGGAACCGGCGTCAAAGCGGGATCCAGCACGTAGACCCGCACATTCGACATGGGCCGTCCGATCGGCACGGACTGCCGTCCGTCGGCCTTGTCGCAGCGCCACGCAGTGCACGAAACGGAAACCTCGGTCGGCCCGTAGAGGTTGAACAGCGTGACATCGAGATGATCGAAGACCAGCTGCTGGGTTTGCGCCGATAGCTCCTCCACCCCGGAGACAATCCTGCGCAGCGAGCGCAGCCGCTCCGCATCCGCGTTCGAAAGCAGTTCGCGGATGGCGGTCGGCGAGAAGTCGGCGTCGGTCACGCTATGTTCCTCGATCACCGCGGCGAGCCGCCGCGGATCGAACCCGTCAAGTTCTGGAGCAAGGACGCTGGCCGCCCCGTTGAACAGGGCACGGAAGAGCTCGTCGAGGGAGACGTCGAACGTGCAGGTCGCCTTGCGCAGCACCCGGTCTGCCTCACCGAGCGGGTAGTTACGCTGGGCCCACTGCATCCGGTTGACAAAGCCCCGGTGACTGACCATCACGCCCTTGGGCAGTCCGGTAGAACCCGAAGTGAATAGCACATAAGCAAGGTTGTCCGGCGCCAGAGATGAATCCAGATCATGCCCATCTGACTCTCGTATCCCGGCCCACGACATATCGAGATCGACAATGGCCCGACCTGGGCTCCACAGTTCGTCGCTCAGCTCTCCCTTGGTGATGACCAGCGCCGGTTTCGCCTGGGCGAGTAGCGTGTCCCGCCGCTTGCGCGGATCCTTTGGATTTACCGGCACATAACATCCGCCTGCCTTCATCACCGCGAGAATCGACACCACCTCAATCGCCGACCGGGGAAGGCATACAGCTACCCGCCGTTCGCGTCCGACGCCAAGATCCAATAGGTGGCGAGCAAGCCGGTTCGCGTCTTCATTGAGTTCTCGGTACGTAAGCTGCGTTTCGCTGGAAATAACGGCAGTCGCATCGGGGGTCCGTCGTGCCTGGAATTCGAACATTCCGGGAATTAGCTGCTCACCGGCGAAGTCGACCTGAGTGTCATTCCATTCGTACGTGATATGCCGCAGGTCATCATCGGTCAGGATAGGCAGGTTCCATACGCAGCGATCAGGCTCAGTGAGCGCGGCGTCCAGAACTCGCTCGAATTGCGCGGCCAGCATGCGAATCTGGGCAGCGGTGAACAATTCAATATCGTATTCAATCTCTCCGTCCAGGCCATACGCGGTTTCGGTCAGCCGGACCGAGATATCCATGCGAGATCTGCCGGTCTCCAGCAGGTGGTGCTTGACATGCAATCCGGGCAGGTCGAGCGGCTCGGTGGGGGTGTTCTGGAGCACGAACGCGATCTGCGCGATTGGCTGGTGACTACGGCTGCGCACCGGCGCAAGCTCGGCGACCAGCCGCTCGAAGGGAAGTTCCCGGTGGCTGTATGCCTCCAGACATGCCGCGCGAACGCGCTCCGCGACCTCCGCGAATACCGGGTCGCCGGAGAGATCGGTGCGGATCACCACCATGTTCAGGAAGCAGCCGATGAGCTGTTCCAGCTCGGGTCGTCCGCGAGTGGCGATCGGGGTTACCACGGTCAGATCTCGCTGCCCGCTATGCCGGGCGAGCAGCACCTTGAACGCGGCGAGCAGGCTCATATAGAGGGTGGCGTCGTGGGCGTTACTCCACTCACGGAGTCGGCTGACGGTGGCTCTCGCCAGCTGGAGCCGTTCTACGGCGCCGCGGAACTGCTGAACCGCGGGGCGCCCGCGCCTAGTGGGCAGGGTCAGCAGCGGTGGCGCTCCCAGCAGCCCGCGCACGCGCTGACTCAGCTGCCGGGAAATGCGCTCGTCATTCAGCCAGTCACGCTGCCAGGTCGCGTAGTCCGTGTACTGCACCGGTAGTTCAGGCAGGCAGAAATCCATCTTGCCCTGTCGATACGCCAGGTAATGGGCCCGGAACTCACGGGCGAAGATCGCGAACGACCACAGATCGCAGACCAGGTGATGCGCGGTGACCGCGAGAACGTGAACGTCGTGGGCAAGCCGGAAGAGCGTCGTGCGCAGCGTCTGGCCCCCGGCCAGATCAAGCGGTGCGGCCATCTCTTCGCGAACGGCCGCAAGCAGAACCGGATCGGACGGATGCGGAGCGGCGCCCGGCAGGTCGGCCACGGGCATCGGCAGTCGCGCCGGCTGGGTAACAACCTGCCTGACATGCTCGCCATCGCGCCGGAAAGCGGTGCGCAGAACCTCGTGCCTGGCTACGATCGACTCGATGCTCCGCCGCAGCGCGGCGATATCCAGATTGCCGGTAAAAACAAGCAGCATGCCGTCGTTGTGATGTACCTCGTCGGCCTCGAGCAAATCGATGAACCAGAGCCGTTCCTGGGCGAATGACAGAGGCGCTTCCGAGGCGTTCCTACGCCGGATCGGCGGTGGTCCGGTCAGTTGAATATGATTTGCAGAAACCTCACGGATCCGGCGGCTGAGCTGATGGAGGGCTTCCGGTGAAAGTCCGGATAGCCGCCGAACGATATCTCGATCCCTTTCTACCGAGTCTCGATCCCTTTCCACCAGCACCCCATTAGTCCGCTCACCAGCATACTGCGGGCGATTACTGGAACTAAAGACGCCCGGTACTGTTCATGTCAATGACTCGCCCACGGCTGGCAATGTCAAGGAAATGTGATGAATTAGTCATCTAGTATGCGCGTGACTGCGGAACAGTTCCCGCTGTATCGTTCAATTATGCTGCTCAACCGCCCACCCGCCGCAGATGAGCGGGCCGACAGGTCAGATGGAGCAGGAGGTCTTTTAGCGTGCGCGGCGACCTTAGCGTCCTCGGGGAGCGTTCGTTTCTTCATCTGTTTCTTGCGCAGACCGTATCGTTGTTCGGAAGCGCCACCGCTGTGGGCGTTCTTCCCTTCGCCGTGCTAGGCATGCGCGGCGGATCGGCTACCATGCTAGGGCTAGTTCTCTGCGCGCGCTCCCTGGCTCAAGTGATGCTGCTGCTCTTCGGCGGAGTGCTGGCGGATCGGCTGCCGAGATTCTGGCTTATGGTCGGCTCCAACATTCTCGCGTTCTGCTCCCAGGGGCTCGCTGCGCTGCTGTTCATCACTCACGCCGCCGTGCCCGCGGAGATAGTCGGGCTGTCCGCGGTCAACGGCGCCGCCGGCGCGCTGTTCCTGCCGGCGGCGAAGGGCATCGTGCCCCAACTGGTGACCGGGCAGCGGCTGCAGGCGGCCAACGTGCTGCTGCGGTTGTCACGCAACAGCACGCTGATCATCGGCACCGCGCTGGGCGGACTCCTCGTCGTGACGGTCGGCGCGGGCTGGGGCCTGTCCGTCGACGCGATGACGTTCGGCGTCTCGGCCGTGCTGCTATCTGGCATACGGGTGCGGCGCTCCAGTCGGGTGGTGGGCGGCGCGTCCGTCCTCGCCGATCTGGCTGAGGGCTGGCGTGAGTTCAGTTCCCGCTCCTGGGTCTGGCTGGTGGTCGTGCAGTTCGCCCTCGTCAACGGATGTGGCGCAACTATCGATGTTCTGGGCCCGCTGATCGCCAAGCAGCGTCTGGGCGGGGCGGCGGCCTGGGCGGCTATTCTCGCCGTGCAGTCGGTGGGCCTGGTCGGCGGCAGCCTGGTGGCGGCGCGGTTCCGCCCGCGGTTCCCGATCCGCGCGGCGGTCATCGCGACCTTCGGATTCCTTCCCCCCTTCTTCTTGTTCGCGGCAGGCGCCCCAGTGTGGCTGCTGGCGGCCTCGATGCTGGTTAACGGCGTGTGTGTCGACGTCTTCGAGGTGCTCTGGGACACCACGCTGCAAAGCCAAGTTCCCGGCGAATCACTTTCCCGTATCAGCTCGTACGACGCTTTCGGCTCGTTCGTGCTCGGGCCGCTGTGCCTCAGCCTGGTCGGCCCGCTCTCCGCCGCCATCGGGACGACGCGGACACTGCTCGGCGCAGGAGCACTGCTCAGCCTGATCACGATCGCGACCCTGGCAGCGCGATCGGTGCGCCAGGTCACAGCCGTGGTCCCGGTCAGCGCCGCTCCTGTCCCGGTCAGCGCCGCTACTACCCCAGAGATCGCTACTTAATCGAATCCGCAGAACGGAACGTGCAGAGATGGAACACCGTGTGAGCCAGGGCATGGCAGCTGCCCACGAGTCGTACGGGCGGCATCTGGGGCGATATCTCAACCAGTCATCGTACGACCGCATGCGCGGTCTGCCTGGCGTCATCGACCTGGCTTTCGGCGATCCGCACGAGTATCCGGCGTCTGCGCTTGTCGAACTGTTCCATCGGAACCTCGATCCCGGACACCCTGGCTGGTTCGCCTATACCCGAGACCATCCGCCCGCCCAGGAGTTCGTCGCCGAGCAGCTCACCGATGAGTTCGGCGAGCGCTTCGAGCCTGCCGACATCGCCCTCACTAACGGTGCTTTCGGCGGCCTCGTGGTCTGCCTGCGCTCGGTGTGCGATCCGGGCGACGAGGTCATCTATCTCGCGCCGACATGGTTCTATTACGAGTCCATGATCATCTCTTCCGGCGCGACACCGCGCCGGGTCGACCTCGCGCCCAGCTCCTGGCGTCTCGATCCTGACCGGATCGACGCAGCGATAACGCCGTCGACCAGCGCCATCATCATCAATTCCCCGAACAATCCGACCGGCGTGATCTACGCCGACGCCGAACTCGCCGCGCTGGCGGACGTGCTGACTCAGGCGTCGCGTCGGTACGGTCGGCCGATCTACCTGATCTCGGACGAAGCGTACCGGCGGATCGTCTTCGACGACCTACCGTGCCCGAGTCCTGGCTCTTTCTACCCGTTCACCCTGCTTGTCCACACCTACACCAAGACGCTGCTGCTTCCCGGCCAGAGGATTGGCTACATCGCGCTGCCACCAAGCATGCCCGAGCGTGAGCAGATACGAGAGACCCTCACGATCAGCCGTCTCATGACCGGCTGGGCGTTCCCGGGCAACTCCCTGATGTACGCCGTTCCGGAACTCAATGGCCACACGATTTCCGTTAAGCCGATGCAGGTCCGCCGCAACATCCTCGTTGACGCGTTCACCGCGGCCGGCTTTCACGTGCGGCCCAGCCAGGGCACGTTCTACCTGCTCGCGCGGACGGCGACCGGAGATGACTGGGCACACGTCAGGAAACTGGAGCAGCACGGCATGCTCGCCCTGGCAGGTTCGGTCGTCGGAGCACCCGGCCACATCCGTCTCTCTCTGACCATCACCGATGAGATGGCCTACGATACCGCCGCACGAGTGCGGAGAGCCTACGACGGACCGGGAGGTCGCCTCAGTGCCGGCCAGTGAGACCCAGGCAGCGATCGCGCGCGCCCGCCGCGCCCAGGCAGAAGTCGAGTTCTGGCCTCAGGAGCGCGTTGACGAACTCGTCACCGCGGCCGCCTGGCCCGTCTATGAAGAGGGCAGCGCCCGTTTCCTCTCCCTGCTCGCCCAGCGCGAAACCGGGCTCGGCGACGCGGACCACATGTTCACGCTGCATCGCAGGCGTGTCCTCGGCGCGCTGCGCGACCTGCACGGAGTTACCACGACCGGGGTCATTGAGGAGCTTCCCCACCAGGGGCTGGTGAAGATCGCGAAGCCCGTCGGCGTGATCGCGGTAGCCAGTCCCGCCACCGCGCCTTGCTCGACCGTCATCGGCAACGCCCTCCCGATGCTCAAGACCCGCAACGCCGTGGTGTTCAGTCCGAATCCCCGTGCCCAGCAGGCGACCGTCGCCACGGTCGATCTTCTCCGCGGTGGCCTGGCTAGGGCCGGTGCTCCCGAAGACCTCATCCAGTGCGTGACGGTCACCGGGCGGGAGACCGTCGAGGACCTGATGGCGGCGGCCGACCTCGTCGTCGCCGCGGGTGGCTCTGGCACCGTGGCCCGCTCCTATCGCAGCGGCACGCCAGCCATCACCGCTGGTGCGGGGAACCCCCCCGTCATCGTGGACGATTCCGCGGACGTATCGGCCGCCGCGGAGCTCATCGTGCATGGCGCCTCGTTCAACCACGGTACGTCCTGCTCCTCCGAGAGCAACGTACTGGCTGACGCCGTTATCGCCGGCGCCTTCAAGAAGGAGCTCAGATGTCACGGCGCCTACCTGTGCGACGGTGAGGAGACGGCGCGGCTTCGCGCGCTGCTATGGCCGACGGGAAACACGCTCAGCAGGGCGGCCATCGGCCGCTCCGCTGCAGACATCGCCGCGGACATCGGCATCCCGATCGGCCGTCCGGCGGAAATCGCCGTTCTGGTAGCGGCCGGTCCGGCCGTTCGCGGCACGGTCACGGGGCTCACCGGTGACCCGTTGCTGGGGGAGAAGCTATCCCCAGTGCTCACGCTGCTGGAATATGACGGATTTGACACCGCGCTGTCCGCTGTCGACGAACTGCTCGCACATGCGGGGCGGGGGCATAGCTGCGGTATTCACACGACCCGCGCCGAGCATGTCGAGTCGCTCGCCGGGCGAGCGCGCGTCTGCCGGGTCATGGTGAACCAGTCGACCGCCACCGGCAACAGCGGCAGCTTTAATAATGGAATGCCATTCACCTCCACCATCGCTAGCGGAAGCTGGGGCGGCTGCTCGCGCTCGGAGAACATCACCTGGCGGCATTTTCTAAACTATACGTATGTGTCCAGGCCGCTCCCGCTGAACGAGCCCGACGAAGAAACGCTGTTCGGGGCATACCGCCGTCAGCTGCCGCTGAGCGCTTCCTATTAGCTCGCTCCGTCCGCACATGATTCTCACGCCAGGGAAGCGTAAAAGGTAGTGTCCTTGCGTACATAAAGACATCCTGTCTATTATGAATGCTATATAGATGTGCTGTAAACGTTGTTCCGCAGGTCATTTGATGTGCATGCGGGCAGCTCTCGCCTTAGATTAATGCGCTTATGGAGAATCTATGACCGGCGAGTCAGGATTGGACCGGATCGCGCCCGTCTCGTACGAGCAGGAGGGCCTGTGGTTCAGCGAACAGTTCTACCAGCAGGCCGGCCTGCTCAATGTGTCGCGATGTTACCTGCTGCGCGGTTCGCTCAGCATAAACGCACTGCGCGACGCGATCTCGCTCTTGGTGGGCAGGCACGAGACGCTGCGTACCACTTTCGGGTTGGCTGACGATGGCGTTATCCAGCGAATACACTCGCGACTGGACCCTGGCTTCGATGTCGTTGATCTCAGCGGGATGACCGGCGATACCGTCAGTCACTGCCGCAAGCTCGCCTCTATGGACAGCGTGCGCGGATTTGATCTTGACGCCGGGCCATTGGTGCGGATCCGGCTTTACCGGCTGTCCGGCTCGGCACACATATTTCTGTTTACTTTGCACCACCTGTTGTGTGACAGGTGGTCATTTGACGTGCTTTTCCGCGACCTGACCGAGCTCTACCAGGCGAGCCTGCGGGGCACGGAGCCAGCGCTTCCCCCGCTGCCTCGGCAATATGCCGACTATGCCATTGCGCAACGAGAAGCTCTGCGCGGGGCTTATGCCGATGAACTGGTGTCGTACTGGTCCCAGACGGTAGCCGATGGTTCCCCCTCGCTCGAGCTGCCGGGCGGCCGACGACGACAAGGGCGCCGCGAAAGCCTCGGTGCCGCCGTGACGGCCCGGCTTTCGCCGGAACTGGCCGACGCCGTCACGAGGATGGCCCGCGAGGAGCGGGTTACGCCGTTTACGGTTTACCTCGCCGCCTTCCGCGTGCTGCTGTGGCGGCACACCGGCCAGCGTGATCAGCTCATTGGCGTTCCGATGACCGAACGTGACCAGCCCGATCTCGAGCAGCTCGTCGGTTTCCTCACCAACATGCTGGTAATCAGGAACCGACTCAGTGGCGGGCGTGCCGGATTCCGCGACGTGCTGCTCGCGGAAAGGGATGCGGTTCTCGATGCCTTCGAGCACAGCGAACTGCCCCATGCCAAACTCGTCGAGACCCTGCGGCCGGTGCGCGAGATGTCCGCGTCACCGCTGTTCTCTGTCTCTTTCTCCTATCATCCCGGATCGATCGCGGATCCAGTCTGGCCGACGCTTCGCGTCGAGCCGTTCCCAGTCGGCATGGAAGTGTCGCAGCTCGATCTGGTGCTCGAAGTCGTGCGCGACGATGCGGGAGCCAGCGTGAGCTGGGCATTCAACGACGACATCTACCCGGACGAGACCATCGCCCGCCTGGCGGAGCGGTTCCCGCTCATGCTCAAGGCTATCGTCGCTAATCTGGATCAGCCGGTCGGTGATCTGCCGATCCTGTCGGAGAAGGACATCGCGCAGCTCCGCGAGCTGCGGAGCACGCAGACCGGAGCGGCGGACGACGATGTGGTCGACCTCTTCGACGCGTGGGCCACGCGGACTCCGCACGCTACCGCCGTCAGGCAGAACGAGCTCACCCGCAGCTATGCCGAGACGGCGTCGGTGAGCCATGCCGTGGCGGTTCGGCTGGCCAATCTCGGTCTTGCCCCCGAGATGAGGGTTGGCCTGTTGCTTCGGCGCACCGCCGACCTGCCGGCGATCATCCTCGGGGTGCTGCGGGCTGGTCTCGCCGCGGTACCGATCGATCCGGCGTACCCGGCCGAACGGATCGGCGCCGTGCTCGCCGACGCGGAGGCTGGTGTCCTTGTTCACGACGGCTGCCCATCTGAGCTGTCCGGCCGGTGGCAGGCACTAACTATTGAAGAGCTTTGCGGAGCGCCCGCAGAGAATTTCGGTGGACGGGTCTGCGGCGGCGACCGGCTTGCTTACGTGCTGTACACGTCGGGATCCACCGGATCGCCGAAGGGCGTCGCCATCACGCATGGGGGCCTGGCCAACTGCCTGCTCACCACCCGTGAGGCGCTCGGCTATCGCCCAGGCGAGCGGTGGCTCGCGGTGAGCCGGACCGCCTTCGACATCTCTCTCCTGGAGCTGCTGACCCCGCTGGTCTCCGGCGGGGAGGTCATCGTCACGACCGACGAACAGGGGCGTGACGGTGCCGCGCTGCGCGATCTGCTGCGCTTGTACCAGCCGGATTACATGCTGGCCACACCGGGCCTGTGGCAGATGCTGTACGACAGCGGCTGGCGCGGCGCCGCGGGCCTCACCGTGCTGACGGGCGGGGACGTGACGAGCCCCGCACTGGCCGGCCGGCTAATCCGCGACAACGCCGTGTTCTGGCACGCCTACGGGCCGACCGAGGGGACCCTCTATTGCGTCGCCACTATCTTGACCGAAGTGGACGAGCACCAGATCCTGCCGCTGGGTCGGCCGATCCGGCAGATGTCCGTCCAGTTGCTCGACGAGGACCTGCGACCTGTGCCACCCGGTGTCATCGGGGAACTGTGCATCGCCGGCCCGGGGGTGGCGCGCGGTTACATCAACAAGCCGGATGTGACCGCGGAGCGTTTCATTCCCGACCCGTGGGCCTCGGTGCCTGGAAGCCGCCTGTACCGTACCGGAGACCTTGCGTTGCTGCGTCCCGACGGACGGCTGGAGCTGCGCGGCCGCAACGACCGTCAGGTCAAGCTCCGGGGCCACCGCATCGAGCTCGGGGAAATCGAGAATGTGCTCTCGAGCCACCCAGAAGTCGGCGGTTCGGTGGTGCTCTGCGTCGGTAACTCCGCGGAGACCAGCGGGCTCGTCGCCTTCATGCAGGCACCGCCGGATACCGACGTGGCTAGTGTGCGTGACCATCTCCAGCGCCGAATTCCGCGGTTTATGGTGCCGTCCTCTTACTACGTGATGCCGCGGATTCCGATAACCGCGAACGGCAAGGTCGATCGAGCCGCGCTGGTCGCGATCGCCAACGCTGATACGGGAAGCGGCCGGGCCGCCGAACGTGTGCCACCGAGGCCCGGCATGGAGGCTACGATTGCCGGGATCTGGGTCGGCCTGCTCGGCCTTGCCGAGGTGTCCAGAGACGACGACTTCTTCGCGCTGGGCGGCAACTCGCTGCTCGCCGCGCGGGCGGCCGCAACCATGCGCGAGAAGCTCGGTGTGGAGCTATCGGTCTGGACGATGTTCGAAGCGCCCACCGCGGCCGAGCTCGCCGCGCAGCTGACGTCGGCGTCGGACGTCCGCGGACGGCACTCGTCGCTCGGATGGCTCCGCGGCAGCCAGCCAGTTCCGCTGCTCGCGCTGGCGCCGCCAGCGGGCGGTTCGATCCTCTGCTACCGCGAGCTGACTGGCCTTCTCTCATCCGGCGTGAATGTGTGCGCCTTTAATGGCACCGGCATGGCCGACGCGGGCAGCATCGAGGAACTTGCCGCGCGCTACGTGAGTCGGCTGCCGGCCGGCTGGCGACCCGGGCGAGTCGTTCTCGGCGGATGGTCCATAGGAGGCCTTATCGGCTATGAGATGGCCGTCCAGCTTGCCCGGTGCGGGGGACCCGCACCACCGGTACTGCTTGTCGACACGCAGATCCTGGACGATCGGTCGTTCACCGCCGACGAGGCGCTCGATATCTTTGTCGCGGACGTCGCCGGCCTTATCGGAGTCAGCGCCGATGACCTGCCCAGGGACATCGACGCGCTCGCGAGGGCAGTCGATATCGAGGTCGCCGAACTGTCCGAACGTTTTTCCATAATGCGGGACAACGCGCGCCGCGCTGCCTCCTACACACCTCCGCCCTATGCCGGGACTGTTCATTTCGTCCTCCCGCGGCAGCGGCCGGAGGCCGCTGCCAGCCGATGGCGGTCCCTCGCCGGGAGCATGAGCGTCACCGTTGTTCCTGGCGATCATTACACGGCGATACGCGGCCAGGGCGCGAGCCTCATCGCCGCGCTCATCGATGACATCGATGCCCTGCGTCCCAAGGCAGCCGCATGAGGACGTGGATGTCAGTTTCCGCACTCCTCGAGCGGCAGGCTGCCCTGAACCCGGACCGTACGGCGGTGGTCGCCGACGATGCGACGCTGACCTACGCCCGGCTCGAGCAAGTCACCGGGCACCTCGCCGGCATGCTGTACGCCGTCGGCGCACGGCGAACCGAGCCGGTGGCAGTCCTCGCGCAGCGGGGTGCCAGCCAGCTCACGGCGCTGCTCTCGATCCTGCGGACCGGCGCGCCGTATGCCTGCGTCGACACGGCCCAGCCGGCTCGCCGGATCGAGACCCAGCTTCGCGCCTGCGGCGCTCGCATCCTGGTCACCGATCGTACGGACATATGCCCACCTGAGTTCACGGTCATTCCCGCCCGGCATTGCGAGGAGACCGGGCGAGCAGGCAGCGGTGCGCCATCGGCGATCCTGACCCCGCGCGATCTCGCCTATGTGATGTTCACCTCCGGCTCCACGGGCGACCCGAAGATGGTCGAGGTTACCCATGGCGGACTGGTTAACTACGCGTCCTTCCTGGTGTCAATGCTCGATGCGGACCGCGACGGAGAACGCGCACTCAACCTCGCCACGGTAACTAGCCTGGCGACCGACCTGGGCAATACGGCGATCTACCCGGCGCTGATCCGCGGAGACACCGTGCACGTGGTGTCCGGCGACATCGCCACCGACCCGGAGGACTTCGCCGGCTACGTCACCGAGCACCGCATCGACGTGCTCAAGACGACGCCGTCGCATCTTGAAGCGCTGTTCGACGAGGTCGGCGCCGAGGTACTCCCGGCGCGAATGTTGATCATCGGTGGAGAGGCAGCCGGGTGGGACCTGGTGAGCCGTGTTCGCGACGCTTCCCGCTGCCGGGTCGTCAATCATTACGGCCCGACCGAGGCGACGATCGGTGCGCTCACCTTCGAGATCAACGATCCATCACCCGCGCACCGCGCGTGTACCTATGTGCCCATCGGGTGGCCTATCGCGAACATTCGCGCCTACGTCGTCGACGACATGCTCCGTCGGCTGCCGCCGGAAACCGAGGGAGAACTGCTGATCGCCGGTGCGGGCGTCGCGCGCGGCTACCGGGGTGACGCGGAACTGACCCGCGAAAGATTCCCGGCCGACCCCTTCACGCCGGACGGTGCTCACGCCTACCGCACCGGCGATGTCGTCAGGTGCCTGCGTGACGGCTCCTTCGAGTTCCTCGGCCGGAGGGACACACAGTTCAAGGTGCGCGGGCACCGGGTGGAGACCGGCGAAATCGAGCGCGCCCTGCGCGACCACCCTGGGGTGCTCCGGACAGCGGTTGTGCTCCGGAACGATCCGCCGGCCGCTCCGCGGCTGGTCGCCTATGTCGTCCCCGATACCCGCGCATCGTCGCCGGACGGCCCTTCATCCGGGTTGCTGCGCACGCACTTGCGCTCACTGTTGCCGGAATACCTCGTGCCAGCCACGTTCGTCCTCATGGACTCGCTGCCGCTCACGCCGAGCGGGAAGCTCGATGTACGGGCGCTGCCAAATCCTGACCGGTGACACGTGCTGCCCATGTGACTCGCATAACGCGGCCAAGGGTGCTCGACCGATGCGCTGGAGCAGTTGAACGGTATCGAAGACCAAATAGGACTTGAATGGGCCGAGGTTGAATAGAAAGACCCCTATAGGCCAAGCTATTGCACAGAAGTAAATGATCCCGCAAAGGAGATGCCTATCTAATCATCTGGCTTTCCTGGCTGACCACACAGCAGGCAACTAGGGTAAAGGATCATTCTATGGCGAAGAAGATTGACGCACTCGTTGAGCGCATACGGAACCACCGGTGTTACAACCATCCAGTCTTTCAGCACTGGGCGCAGACAGGGCCAAGCAACGAGGTGGTTGGCGCGCTGTTTCATCAGATCCGGAGCTTCTGCGATGCGACACGACCCGGCGGGCGTTTCCCTGAAGCCCTGCGAGTCCACCAGCTTTCCCAGGAAAGCACGCTGATTCAGGAAATTGTGGAGAGCGAGGAGAACCACGGGCCCGAACTGGCGACGATGGCGGGATACATCGTCAATCGGGCAGCCGGACGCCAAGTGTTTACCGAGCTCTACGACCAGAACGCCGTGGAGGCAGGACTCAAAGAGTTCTCCGACAGGCTGCTTGGTGCTCTCCCTGGCTACGAGGCAGAGACGGGGCTTCTTGCTCAGACGCGGAAGGCGAGGTCAGCATTCGACGGCCGCCAGGAGACCGACCGGGAGTCGACGATCAGGAACCTTGGTACCGCGCTGGCGCTGGAAATGATCTCGAATCGCCAGCTGATACCCGGCGAGAAAGCCTGCCTAGTGGATTCGGAGCTATATGGCGCTTCGCTAGAGGACAAGGAGATGCATTATCTTCTCGAGCACTGGGGCGAAATCGGTGCGGAACGGCAGCACGAGGAAAACGCGATCGCGGCGGTTGGCTCGGTCCTCAATGAGGACACTGAGGAGCTTATCGTCGAGGGCGCGGACGCGTTCTTGAATTCCCTGGTGACTCTATGGGATGTCCTCGACTCGGCTCTGCTGGCCTCCGGCGTGTTACCCGGACGCATCGGGGTTGATGTCGTTCGCGGCGGCATTGGCCTTGTGCGCGGCACGAACCGCGGTGTTCGCGTTCTTGCGGGCCGGGTTCACGACGACCTTGGTGTTCGTCTCGATGTCCGCGAAGTAGTCGCAGATCTTAATCGACCTCGTAGTTCTCGCTGGCGTACTTGAGGAAGTTCTCTTTACAAATTATCATATTACTGATATAAGCCACCTAGCTTTCTCGTCGGCATTCGCGAAGGTTGCGGAATCCGAGGTGGTGGCTTGATACGTGGTTGTGCGCGATGGCATCCGATTCGCGAGCAGGGTCGCTAGTTAAGCACGACACAAGTAAAAAGGACACGTAATGGAATTGGATAATTTGACCGAGTTCGAACAGCGGGCGATTGACGCGGTTATCAACTTGTCGGATGGACACCCGCGACAGACATTGACCAACACGCAGGCATCGGTCATCGATCGATTGCCGCAGCTCTTCAAGGAAGCAGCTGATACATCGTTGGCTGATTTGGAGAGCGCGTGCAAGCGGAGTTTCTTCGATGCGATCCACCAGCACTCTGCCCCGTGGTCGGAAGGGCGAGTATTCAGCGTCTACTCCTCGTCCGTCGCGACTGTCGCGGTCGGGTTCGCACTCGCAGAGAGCAACGAGACGGTCGCGTTGCTGCATCCGACGTTTGACAACATTCACGACCTGCTAGCCAGACTCGTGGACATCATCGAATTGACTGACCCTGTTGATCCAGCCAGCGCGGTGAGCGACGCCGTCGGGCGCGGCGCCACGGCGATCTTCCTCACTACCCCCAATAATCCGACCGGCCACTATATCGACGAGCCGGGTCTGCGGCAAATAGTCAACGATTGCGCCAAGGAGAACGTGACGCTTTGCCTGGATACCTCCTTCCGTGGATTCGATACCCGCACGCAGTTCGACCATTATGCGATTCTTGAATCGACCGGGATCAAGTACATTGTCATTGAAGATACGGGAAAACTCTGGCCGGTTTCAGAGATGAAGCTCGGCTTCGTTGTGGTCAGCTCGCACTGGCGGCGTCGAGTCGAACACGCGCTCAGCGATATTCTCCTCAGCGTTTCGCCACTGGTACTGGCACTGGTGCGAGATCTTGCGGCGGATGCGACCGAGGGTGGTTTCGACGTCATGCGGCAGCTTATCGACGGCAACAGGACCGCATTGCTGGATTGCGTACGGAAGCTCCCTGGCGTGCGGGTGCTGAACGCCGACGCCCGGGTGAGCGTCGCGAGAATCAGGTTCCCCGATTCGCGCGCGGCGATGCACGTGCTGGAGGCCCTGCGCACGCGGGGAGTTCACCTGTTGCCATGCGGTCAGTTCCATTGGAATGCGCAGCACGAGGGTGCGTCGACCCTGCGCGTCGCGCTGAGCCGCGACCACTCGATGATCAAGCACGCCTGTGATCAGCTGACCGAGGTGTGGCGAGACTACCTGCAGGGGCAGCGATGAGTGCGCGCGCCGATGTGCACGTGATCGAGCTGAGCGACGCTGACCGCCGCGATATCGACACCCTTGCCGGTGAGGATCCGAGGCTGACCGGCGCATCTGAGGAAGACGCTGGATTCCAGCAGCAGGCATGTGTCATAGCACATGAGTTGCCACGCGGACTTCGCACCGGGATCCGGGAATTCCAGCTGAACGAGCCGGCCGCGGTGTGCGTGGTGCGCGGTCTGCGGGTTAATGACCAGCAGATCGGGCCCACTCCGGTGTCGTGGCGAGCTAGCGGGTCCGGCAGGATACGTCGTGAGGAACTGACCTTCTACCTTATCGCATCGCTGCTCGGCGAGCCGATCGCCTGGTCGACAAAGCAGGATGGCCGTCTCATGCATGACATCGTTCCGGTTGAGGGTCATGAAGATGAGCAGCTCGGGTCTGGCAGCAATGTTCCGCTGACTTGGCACACAGAGGACGGCTTCCACCCGCTGCGGGCCGACTATCTCGGGTTGCTGTGCCTGCGGAACCCGGATCGCGTTGCC
>Ga0335074_10002703_pt1 | contig 24111 bp, 23 predicted proteins | sample Lox_Sample_23_FD_206715 | JGI IMG/M metagenome (GOLD analysis project Ga0335074, IMG submission 206715) | Soil microbial communities from Loxahatchee National Wildlife Refuge, Florida, United States - Lox_Sample_2.3 | ecosystem: Environmental > Terrestrial > Soil > Wetlands | place: USA... | reverse complement strand
CGACCGTCACGAGCTCCCCGCGGTTGACAAAGTCGAGCCAGTTAGCAGCGATCAGCTCGGCGGCCTCGTGGTGATCGCCGGCGGCGATCGCGTGGGCGATCGCCTCGGCCACCAGCCCCTCCCGCAGGTGCCACTCGTAGGCCCGGCGGTGCAGCGCCGCAACCTCATCGGGCAGCGCCAACGAGAGCTCGTGGGCCAGCAGATCGCCGAAGAGGTGGTGGTAGCGATACCACTGGCGGCGCTCATCGAGCCGAACCAGGAACAAGTTGGCGCGTTCCAGCTCGACGAGCTGGCGCGCGGAGTTGGTAGTGTCCAGCAGCGCGTCGCATAGCGGACCGGTGAGGCGCGCCGCGATCGAGGTGCGCAGCAGGAAATCCTGGACGGCCGGGCTCTGGCGGCCCAGTACCTCGGCCACCAGGTAATCGACGATCTGGCGGTCATCGCCGGCGAAGGAGGCGATGTAGCGCTCCCGGTCCTCGCGGTCTCGCAGCGTCAGGCCGACCAGCTGCAGCCCTGCCGCCCATCCTTCCGTGCGCTCCCGCAGAACGCGGACCTGCTCGGGCGCCAGGCCCAGCCGCAGCGACCCGTTGAGCAGCGCCGTCGCTTCCCCGGTGCTCAGCCGCAGGTCCGTCGCCCGTATCTCCAGCAGTTCAGCGCTCGCCCGCAGCCGCGCCAGCCCCAGCGGAGGATCGCTGCGCCCGGCCAGCGCCACCTGCACCGTCCGGGGAAGGTGGTCGACGAGGAACGCCACCGACTGGTGCACATCGGCGCTGGTGATTACGTGGTAGTCATCGAGCACCAGCACGATCGGGCCCGGCAGCGAGGTCAGCGCGTTGACCAGCAACGGCAGCGCCAGGGCGGTCACATCCCCCCCGGATGACCGCAGCGCGTCATCCACCCCCGCTCCCGCATCAGGCGCGACGGTGCGCAGCGCCGCCAGCACATGACTCCAGAAGCGAACCGGGTCATTATCCCGGCTATCCAGCGACAGCCACGCGAACGGGCGCTGTTCCGCCGGATCGGCCCGCCAGCTCGCCAGCACGGTCGTCTTGCCGGCGCCCGCCGGCGCCGAGACCAAGATCAGCCGCGACCGGGAGCCATCTCGCAGCTCCGCGACCAGGCTCGGGCGCGAAACCCGATCCTCCGGCAGCTCCGGAATGTGCAGCTTCGTAGCGACAATCGGCCCCCCGCCAGGCTCCGCTGCCTCGGCCCTGTCGGGCGTACAGATCGCCTCCCTCCAGCGCACGCTGCCCGCGCTACTGCGTGGCGTTGATCAATGGTAGCTCCATGGCCGTCGCGCTACAGGTTCTGCTCACCAGGGTGGAATCGGGCGCACGGGTGATCACAGCTCACCCACCTCGGGCTCAAGGTGGGTATCCACCCACAGAGCATCGGAGGGCACGTGGAACCGACCAGGTACAGGATCGCGGTCCGGGGCCGTCTGAGCGGGCACCTCGCGTCCGCCTTCGAGGGGTTTGCCCTCGAACCGGGCAATGAACGCAGCGTCCTCGCCGGCGAGATCCGCGATCAGGCCCAGCTCTACGGCATCCTTGACCGGGTTCGCGACCTTGGCCTGGAGCTGGTGAGCGTGGAAAAAGATCAGGGGGACTGCCCGGTTGACGAGGAGGCAGCCAGATGACCGGGACATGCGACGTGACCGACCCCTCGATGTGACCGACCGTGGCAATCTAACCACCCAGATCAATGTCACAGATCGCCGGCGATCTGCTGGAGAGCGGGCGCGGTGGAACCCGGGGCCGCCGCTGCCGGAGCGCCGAGCTCGGAGCTCGGCATCACCTCACGCCGTCAGCTTCGGCCACGTACTGCCCACCGACGCTGCCGCCGTATAGCACGGCCACCCCATCAAACCTCGTCAGGCCTTCACACTCGGTCTGGTTCGCCGATGCTCTGCCGCCCCGATCGTAAACGCGGACGGAGGGACGGAGCGGGATCGTCGCGGACAACCGATCCAACGATGTGCGGCCGGCTCGCGGTGATCAGGCTAGCTCGTGAGCAAGCAGTGGGCCTGCCCCCTGCGCACCCAGCCGAAAGGAACGATCGAATGAGCATGAACTGGCTCGAGAGCATGGGCCACCAGATGGACGAGCCCGGCCGACCGCAGGCCGTGGCCATGCCGGTCTTCGCAGGACAGAAACTGGTGGTCGTCGGCGACAGCAGCGGAATGGGGCGCCAGACCGCCGCGGACGTCGTGGCCGCCGGCGGCAGCGCCGTCATCATCGGCCAGGAGCCCGACCGGGTCGAGGACACTGTCCAGACCCTGGCCAAGGACGGCTCGGCCTACGGCATCACCGCCGACCTGGCCGACCGGGACCAGGTCGAACGGCTACGCCAGCAACTGGCCGACGAGCACGCCGACTCCCCGCTGCTGGTCAACGCGGCGGGGTGTTCGTCCCCAAGCCGTTCCTGGACCACGACGGCGCCGACTACGACTCCTACGCCGAACTGGACCGGGCCATCTTCTTCCTCACTCAGACCGTCGCCCGCGGCATGGTCGCCGGCGGCCGGGGCGGGTCCATCGTCAACATCGGCAGTATGTGGGCCCACCAGGCCGTCGGAGCCACCCCGTCGTCGGCGTACTCGCTGGCCAAGGGCGGGGTGCACGCGCTGACCCGCAACCTGGCCCTGGAGCTGGCTCCCCATCAGATCCGGGTCAACACGGTCGCTCCGGCCTTCGTGGCCCCCCCGATCTTCGGGAAGGTCTTCCCGGCCGACAAGATCGATGAGATCCTGCACAGCTTCGACGGTTTCCACCCGCTGCGCCGGACCGGCACCGTCCGCGACATGGCCAACACCATCACCTTCCTGCTCTCCCCGGCCACCAGCTGGGTCACCGGCGCAATCTGGGACGTCGACGTCGACGTCGGCGTCATGGCCGGGCGAAACTGAGCAGCCCAGCCCGCCCGTGCGCCGGCGTCGACCGCCGGCGCACGGGCGCGACAACCGTTGCCTGTACCTGAAGCAAGGAGAGAACTGTCATGGCTGACACTGCCCACCGCACGGCCGACGCAGGTGACCTGACGGCGTTCTACGGGAAGCCCGGAAAACCTGACGCACCCACATTGGCGCTCGTGCACGGTCTCCCGTCCGCGAGCCTCGGGATGGGGCGGCATCGTGGCGGAAGCGGCCGGTGAGTTCGGCGCCATCGACATCATTGATGCCGCGGGCGGCAGCGGGCATCCGGAGCACGGCACCCGTCGATGCTGATGAACGGGAACGCAGACGCCGGCCAGCGTGTGCGCCTCAGAGCAGGTGATCAGCCCGGCGAACCACAGGCGCATGGCCGCGGGTCGCTGAAAATCCCTTCAAAACGGGGCGGATCGCCTGAAGGTCGAGAAGGGTCTCGTTGACATCGAAGACGATGATCGGTCGCTCACGCACAGGGGACCTCGTTCGCGGGTGGTCAGGGGGCAAGCTCGCGGCTTGCCCACGGCAAGCCTGGCCACCGCGACCCGGCCGCACATCGTCAGATCAGCTATCCACGACGGTCCCGCTGGTGCTCGGGCCGGTGTGGTCGTTGGAGGCGATGAGGACTCATGAGCCGTCCGCGGCCTGCTGGATGACGATGCGGGTGAGTTCGACTCGGGAGGCGATGCTGAGCTTGCGGAAGGCCTGCCGGAGGTGATGGGCGACGGTGTGGGCGCTGATGTACAGGCGGGCGGCGACCTGGTTGTTGCTCAGTCCCTCGGCGACCAGGCCGGCCACGGCGTGCTCGGCGTCGGTCAGGCTCTCCCACCCGGTGACGGGCCGGGCGGCGGGGGTGCTCCAATGGCGGCGGCGGATGCCGAGCTTACGCAGCCGACGCCGGATGCGGGCCTGGTCACGGTCGGCTCCGACCTGAGCGTATCCGGCGAGTGCGTCCTTCATGCGGCCGATGGCCTGGTCCTGGTCGCCGTTTTCGGCATGCAGGATGCCGAGGTCTTCTGAAGCGGAGGCCCTGGCCCACGGATCGGGGTGCTGCATGGCGGCTTCGGCCAGGCGGCCCGGGTCGCGGTCCGCCAGGCCCCCGCTGTGGGCCGCGGCGGCGGCCAGGGCCGGGTACCGCGGGTCGGTTTCCGCCAGGTTTAGGGCGGTGCGGGCGGCGCGGGCGGCCATCTCGCTATCGCCCGCGGCCAGCGCGGTGCGGGCCAGCCAGGCCGCGAGAGCGGGGTCGCCAAGGAGGAGCCCGGGCCGGGCCTTCAGGTCGATGCAGACCTGGCGGAGCGGGCCGAGGGCGGCGGCCGGCCCCTCGCGCGCTTCGGTTATCTGGGCTGCGGCCAGGATGGTTTCGGGGCGCGCGTAGATGCCGGCGAACTGCGGGCCGGTCACGGGACGGTCGGCGAGGTGCTGGGCCGCGGCCGCGAGGTCGCCGCGGCGCAGCTCGATCATGCTCAGCACGCTGTGCGCGGTCGCGGCGTACCCATCCGCGCCGAGGGTCTGCGCGACGGCCAGGGCGGCCTGGCCATGGGCGGCGGCGACCTCCAGCCGGCCAGCAGCCAACTGGATGCGGGCGCGCAGCAGGGACCGCGCCGCCTGGGCGGGGATGTTCTCCAGCGCCGGGTGGTCCGCGGCGCGGAGGATATCCTCCACCTCGCCGACCTGGCGCAGATCGACCAGGGCGGCGGCGAGAACGAGCAGCGGCTGGACCTGGCGAGCGTCCGCGGTGATCCCGGTGCCGAGCCGGGCGGCGTTGCGCAGCAGCCCAAGCCCTTCGCAGATCTGGCCGCTGTCCCAGCAGATGACCGCGCGGGCAAGCATGGCCGCCGCTGCGGCGTGGCTGTCATGCTGGCCAGGGGCCGCCAGGATGGCGTCGGCCACCGGAGCGGCGAGTTCGTCGCCCAGCCCGGCGAGGGCCTGCAGGTGCGCGACCCGCGCCTTGTCCCGCAAGCTGCCGGGCAGCTGGGGCCGGGCCAAGACCATCTGGGCCTGATCGGCGGCGTCCCGGGCCTGGCCGCGCGCACACAGGACCGTGGACAGAGCGCACCGCAGCCGGTCCTCGGCCGCCGCTGGTAGCGGCTGGGCTAGCAGGTCAGTGGCGATCCGGGCGGCCTGGTCCAGCCGACCCGCGGCGGTCAGGGCTTCGGCGCCGGCCACCGCGCGGGAAACCGCATCCGGATCGTCCGCGGGGGTCAGCTCCAGTGCGCGCAGCGCCAGATCGGCCGCGACCTGGGGCGCCGAGCGCAGCGTCTGCGCCGCCGCCTTGTCCAGCACGGCCAGCGAGGCGCGGTCGGCCGGATGCGCGGCCTGGAGCAGGTGGCTGGCGGCCCGGGCCGCCGGTTCGCCGCGGTTGAGCAGGATCTCGCCGTACTGGCGGTGCAGCGCCGTGCGGGCCGGCTGCGGAGTCAACTCGCCGATGGCGCGGCGCAGCAACGGGTGGCGGAATGTGAACTCTTGTCCGGGGGCGGTCATGATCGCGGCGTTCATCGCCTCCTCGACCTCGGGCAGCAGCCTGGCCGGGGTTTCGCCGAGCATCACAGCCGCGTCTTCCAGCCGGAACGTGGGGCCCAGCACCGCTGCCGTCACCAGCAGGTGCCGGGCCCGCTGGCTGAGGCCGTCGAACCGCCGCTGCGCGAGTCGGTGGATCCGCTGTGGCACCCGGGCTGACAACAGCACGGCGCGTCCGCCGGTCACCTGCACAGCATGATCGTCGCGCAGGCCGGCGATCAGCTCGGCCACGAGCGAGGGGTTCCCGGTGGCGTCAGCGGCCAGGTCGGCCAGGGCCTGGTCGGGCGGTGCACCGAACGAGTCGGTGAGCATGGCCGCTACCGCGTCCTTATCCAGCGGCCCCAACGTGAGCCGGGCGGCGCCGTCCTGCTCGAGCTGACCGAACAGGTACTCGGTGGCGCGGTGGGGCGTGCTTGACCGGGCCAGCAGCCAGGCAACCCGGTGTCGTTTGGTGTCCCGCGGCAACGCCCGCAGCGCGGCCAGCGTGGCCGGGCTGGCCCAGTGCAGGTCATCCAGGCAGACCAGGACCGGCGCCTCCGCGGCGCGCTGTGCGAGGTGTGTTCGCGCCTGGTCAATCCACCACCCGGCGGCGGGAACATCATGACCGGGATCGTCGCCGATGAGTTCGGCCAACGGCGCGCGCAGGGCGGTGCGCAGCGCGAAGAACGGGATCGTCTGGCCCAGCTGGTCCGCCGCCCCCGCGGCCAGCGAAAAGCCCAGCTTCGCTGCGTCGTCGGTGGCGAGTCGGAGCAGCCCGGACCTGCCGGTACCCGGGTCCCCCTCTACCAGCATCACGCCGCCCGCCCCCTGCTGAGCACGCCGGAGCAGATCACGGACCATCCTCTGTTCGGTCGCACGTCCGTGCAGGACTTGTCGCGTGCCCGGCCGTTTCTGCGGCTTAGTCCTGCCGCCCGCTTCCACGGTGGAGTCGCTGATCATCGCGGTCATGTCACGCCTCGCTCGCGGCCATCTGGGGACCGGTCGGCACCAGAGGCCGGATACGGGACATACCCGCGCCCGGCCCGGGCGCCGGGCCCGCGAACGCCTCGTGGACCACGCTGCGCGCCCAGCGCATCCGGATCACCGCCGTCTCGGGATGGTCGCCGAACTCCTGCGCCACCCGTCCGGCGCAGCCCGGGCAGCCGAGCACCCAGATGGCGGCAGCGACGGCCTGCCGGACCTGACCCACACTAGGCTCATCGCGACGCTGCAGGTCCGACGCGAAGAGGGCGTCAGCCCGGACCGCGCTCGCGCTCAGGTAACACATCATCAGCCTCCTCGATCGCGCCGGTTTACGGCTGCCTGGTCCGGGCAAAGGACGGCGTCCATATCTGACTGGCCCTTCCGCCTGGACAAGGTGCCCGCCTCCCTCGACCGCGACGGATACCCCGGTCAGGAAACCTTGGTCAAGGAGACGTATGAGCACTGTGCACTTCAGGCTGGGTGAGCGGTCATCACCCGCCTGAGCCCGTTCACCCGGGTGATCTGCGGTGCGGCGCACTATCTGCGAACTTAGCCAGGGGGCCGCGGCGACCTCTCGATCGGTCTCGGGCGGGGAGCCTCACTGACACCGAGAAAGCCGCCTGCCGGTTGACGACGAACGAGCCCGGAAGCTGACGCGGAGAACCTCGCCCAGGTCCGCGATCAAGATCCGCCGCCGCTCACGGACGGTTGATGCTGGTGGTGCGCACGTCCTCGATGTGCGCGAAGCGATCCTCAACGCCACCGACGAGAGCCGCCAACGGGTCGTCGTCCGATACCCGGCGCCCGCTTGGATTAGCCATTTTAACGATGCAGGGCGGGGCCGCGCGCAGGACCGTGGGGCAGGTCAGCGGACCACGGAAGGTTCCGCCACTGAAACGGGAGAAGGCAACATGCACGGACTGAAGAAACAAGCGCTGGCTATCGCGCTTGGTGGCGCGGCAGTCGGCGGTCTGGCGATCGGCGGCGCGGCGAGCGCCGCCGCCGCGACGCCGCCGGGCAACTGGAACGTCCAGGGGTACGTCTACACCAGCACCAACTCCGCCACCGGGAACCAGATCGAGGCCTTCGCCCGCCACAGCGACGGAACCCTCACCCTGGCCGGGACCTACAACACCGGAGGGACCGGCACCGTCGCCAACTACGGGCAGGGCGCCGTCACCCTGTCGCCGGACCGCCGGACGCTGCTGGTGGTGGACGCCGGCTCCAACCAGGTCTCGGACTTCGCGGTACTGCCGGACGGCTCGCTCCGGCTGCGGAACGTGGTGGCAAGCGGGGGCGCCACCCCGAGCAGCGTCGCGATCATGGGCGGCCTGGCCGAGGTGCTGAACTCCGGCGGCACGGCCAATGTGACCGGGTTCTACGCGACCCCGGCGGGCCTGGTGGCCATCCACGGCGGCAGCCAGCCGCTGAGCGCGGGAGCGTCCAGCCCCGAGGATGTCGCCATCAGCCCGGGAGACCGGCAGGTCGTGGTCACCGAGAAGGTGTCAGACACGATCGACACCTTCGCGGTAGGCTTCGGCGGGACACTGCGACCCGCCGTGACCAGCCCGTCTGACTCGCCGCTGTCGTTCGCCGAGACGTTCACCCCGTTCGGGCAGCTGCTGGTGGCCGACGACGGCGCCAACGACACCTCGGCGGTCTCCCCCTACCGGATCGAGCCCGGCGGGGCGCTCGTCGCCACCCAGCCAGCAGTGTCCGACGGCCAGACCGCCGCCTGCTGGATCACGTTGGGCAGCGACGGCGACGTGTTCGTCGACAACGCAGGCAGCGGCACGATCGCCAGCTACCGGCTCTCGCCCTTCGGCCAGCTGAGCTTCGTCCGTGACACCAGCGCGGGGACCGGCGCGGCCCCGCTCGACAACGCCGCCTCCTCCGACGGCCGCAACCTCTATGCCGTCATCGGCAACCAGGATCACATCGCGGAGTTCAGCGTCGGCCCGGACGCCCAGCTCAGCGCCATCGGAACGCAGGCGCTGCCCGCCGGATCAGAGGGCATCGCCGCCAGCTGACGCACCCGGCGGCGATCAGTGGGCGCCGGCGGCTTCGGAAACGCCCCGAAGCCGCCGCCGCCCCTGTAATGCTGCGATGATGTCTCCCGCGCGAACGTCCTGCCGCACTGCAAGGCTGCCCCGCGTAGCCGCTCACCGGGAGACGGGATGACAGGGGTGGCCGGGGCCATGTACTCGAAGCGCTCTGCTACCGGTGCGACTGGCGTAGGAGTTCGGCGCCGGCGCCAGTGTGCAGCTTCGTAGCGACAAGCGGTCCCCCGCCCGGCTGCGCTGCCCCATTCCTGGGGGACGTGGAGATGGCCTCCTCCCAGCACGTACGGCTCACGCTGCACGGCAGCGCTGGTCAAGCGTAGCCCTGTAGCCTGCGCCGCGCACCAAGCGACAATGCCGCCGGATACAACGCGATCCGCGCCGGGACGCTCCCTCACCCAGGTGAGATCGGCCGCATGGGTGATCACCGCTCATCCGGGTCGGGACCACGATAGGCAGCAGCCTGCAAGGCACCGCGGAGCACGGGAGGTGCCCCGCAATCAGGCGGCACGACCAGTTACCGCAGCCGCTTTTCAGTCATTTACCGGTTACGCCGGCCGATCAGGGAGGTCCGTTTCATGAGCACACTGCTGCACGTCTCCGCCAGCCCGAGAGGCGCATCCAGCGACAGCCGCGCCCTGGCGGGCGCGTTCCTCTACACCCACCGTCAGGCGCACCCCGATGTGATCGTCGAGGAGCTAGACCTGTTCGACGGGAAGCTGCCGGCTTTCGGCCGTCTCGCGGCCGAAGCCAAGCTGGCCGTCTTCGGGGGCGGCCAGCCCAGCCCGGAGCAGCAGGGCGAATGGGACGCCGCCCGGGCCGTGTTCGACCGCTTCGCGGCCGCGGACGCCTACCTGTTCTCGGTCCCCATGTGGAACGCCGGCGTGCCGTACGTCCTCAAGCAGTGGATCGACATCATCACCCAACCCGGCTGGGTATTCGGCTTCACCCCCGACGCCGGCTACAGCGGCCTGATCCGCGGCAAGAAGGCCGCCGTGGTCTACACCAGCGGCGTCTACCAGCCCGGCGCGCCCCTGGCGTACGGCAACGACTTCCACGCCACGTTCTTCAACGACTGGCTGCGCTTCGCCGGCTTCACCGACGTCGCCGAGGTCCGCTGGCAGCCCGACGTGCTCACCGCCACCCGCGACGCCGACAAGGCCGCCGCCCTGCAGCGCGCGGCCGAGGCCGGCCGCCGATTCTGACCGCCGGCAGCCACCGTAACCGGCCCGCACAAGCGAAAGGAGACGGCCATGCCCGCCATCCGCCACCGCAAGATCACCGTCGAAGGGCTCGGGGTGTTCGTCCGCGAGGCCGGCGACCCCGCCCGGCCGAGTGTCGTCCTGCTCCCCGGGTACCCGTCGAGCACCCGCGCCTACGTGCGGCTCGTCGACCGCCTGGCCCCCGACTGGCACGCCGTCGCCATCGACTATCCCGGCTTCGGCGGCTCCGACCCGCTCCCGGGGAGCCCGACCTTCGACCGCCTCGCGCAGGTCACCGGTAAGGCCATCGACCAGCTCGGCATCGGCGACTACGCCATCTACATGTTCGACTTCGGCTCGCCCGTCGGGTTCCGCATCGCCCTGCAGCACGACCGGCGGGTCCGCGCGATCGTCACCCAGAACGGCAACGCCTACGCCGACGGGTTCGGCCCCGGCGTCCAGGCCCTCGCCGACTGGTGGCAGGACCGCCCGGCCGGGCAGCCGGCCGTCGACGGGTTCGTCAGCCTCGCCGGCACCCAGCTCCAGTGGCAGGCCGGCGCCCGCGATCCCGAGCACATCGACCCCGAGCAGGCGCTGGCCGACCAGGCCGTCCTCGACCTCCCCGGCCGCGCCGAATACATGAAAGCGCTGCTGTGGGACTACCAGAGCAACCCCGGCCGCTACCCCGACTGGCAGGCCTGGCTACGCCGACGCCAGCCCCGACTGCTCGCGGCCTGGGGCAAGAACGACCCCTTCTTCATCCCCGCCGGCGCCGAGGCCTACCGAAAAGACGTCCCCGACGCCGAGATCGTGCTCCTCGACACCGGCCACTTCGCCCTGGAAGAGGAAGCCGACACCATCGCCCGGCTCATAAGTCGGCTCCTCCACTACGCCTTCACCAGCTAGCGAGCAAGCCAACAGGCGGCCTGGGAGAAACCAGTGAGCACACGGCTGAGCGGACCCGGGTTGTCGTCATCAAACAGGAGAAGCCATGAACGATCACGCACAGGAAGCCCATACCCGACTCACATCCGCTCGGGGTAAGAAGATCTTGATCACCGGAGGAACTTCTGGCGTCGGGTTGGAGACCGCGCGTCAACTCATCGCCGTCGGCGCGGACGTGACGGTCGTCGGCTCTGGCGCAAGTAAGGGCAAGGCAGCCGAGCGATCCCTCAACGAACCGGCGGGAACGGGCCGCGCCAAGTTCGTCGCCGCCGATCTGTCGTCGCTCGCCGCGGTTCGTCGGCTCGCGACGACGATCAGTGAGCGGCTCGATCGCCTCGACGTTCTGATCAACAATGCGGGAGTCATTTCGACCAAGCGGGTCGAGACCGTCGACGGCAACGAGCTGACGTTCGCGGTCAACTACCTGGCGCCGTTCGTGCTCACCAACGAGCTGCTGCCGCTGCTCAAGCGATCAGAGCCAGCGCGGATCCTCGCGGTCACCGCGGCTGTCGAGCCGTTCGCCCGATTCCCCTGGGGCGACTTGCAGCGCGCGCGACATTACGGAGGGCTGCGAGCCTACGCGCAGAGCAAGAGAGCTCTCGCCACCTACACGATCGAGCTGGCGCGTCGGCTGAGGGCAGAAGGCAGCGCAGTGACCGCAAACGTGGTGGACCCATTCCTCGTCCAGACGGCGCTCACCAGCGCGCACGACGTGCCGTTGCTGTTCAAGCTCGCGCGGCCGCTGATGATCCAGCCGCAAACGGCAGCGCATTGGGTCGCAGGCGCAGCGGTCGACGATCGGTTTGCCGCCACGAGCGGCCGGCACATCATGTTCGGGCGCCGCGCTCCGAGTCCCCCGGCGTCGCGAAGTCGACGCGCCGCCAGCCGGTTGTGGAAAGCGTCAGCCACCGCGACAGGGCGGGGCGGCGAATGATCGCCCGCCGCCCTGCTGCCGGCGCAGGCGCCGGTAAGAGGCGCGGTGCGGGCAGGGAAGGAAGATGACGACGCAGCGGCCGGACCTGACGGCGCACGGGAGCGAGACCCCCCCGGCGCGGCGCCGCGGCATGGTGCTCGCCGCCGCGACTTTGGGCTTCGGGGTGATCAACCTGGACGTCAGCGTGGTGAACGTCGCGGTCAAGCAGATCGGGGCCGCGCTCGGCGGCGGCGTGAGCGGCGTGCAATGGGTCATCGACGCCTACACGCTGGTGTTCGCCGCGCTGATCCTGTCGGCCGGGGCACTGGGGGACCGATCCGGACACAAGCGCCTGCTGATGGCCGGGTTCGCCGTGTTCACCCTGGCCTCGGCGGCCTGCGGCCTGGTCCCCGCCATCGGCGAGCTGATCGCGGCCCGGGCCGTGCAGGGCGCCGGCGCAGCGGCGCTCGGGGCGTCCTCGCTGTCGCTGATCAACCACACCTACCCCGACGCAACTGGGCGGGCCCGCGCGGTCAGCGTGTGGACGGCGGGCGGCGCGGCGACCCTGGCCGCCGGGCCCCTGATCGGCGGGGTGCTGATCGCCTCCGTGGGGTGGCGGTCGATCTTCTTCATCAACCTGCCGCTGGGCGCCCTCGGGTGGTGGCTCACCCGCCGGTACGCGACCCAGACCCCGGCTGCCCCAGGCCGGCATGCCGACCTGCCCGGGCAGGTCACCGCCATCATCGCGCTCACCGCCCTGGCCGGGGCCATCATCGAGACCGGCTCGGGCGGCAGCCGACTGCCGCTGGTGTACGGGGGCTACGCCCTCGCGGCGGCGGCCGGGGCCGCGTTCATCGCGATCGAGAACGCCCGCGAGCACCCGATGCTCCCGCTGTCGCTGTTCCGCTCGCGCGCGTTCAGCACCGCCACCTGCGCCGGGCTGCTGGTCAACCTGGTCTTCTTCGGCCTGATCTTCGCCTTCAGCCTGTTCCTGCAGCGCCAGCAGGGGCTGTCGCCGCTTGCCACGGGCCTGGCGTTCCTGCCCGTCACCGCCCTGATCGTCGTCAGCAACCTGGTCGCCGGGCGGATCCTGCCCGCGCGGGGCACCCGCGCGGTCGCGTGGGCTGGGGCGCTGCTCATGGGAGCCGGCTGCCTGGCCATGCTCGGCCTGGTGGCCGCACGGGCCGACCCGCTGGTCCCGACGCTGATCGCGGGCCTCTCGCTGACCGGGTTCGGCATCGGCCTGGTCGTCACCGCCGTCGCCTCCGCCCTGCTCGGCAGCGTGGCCCCGGCCCAGTCCGGGATCGCGTCCGGCACCTTCACCGCCTCCCGGCAGACCGGCAGCGTCCTGGGCGTCGCCCTGTTCGGCACCCTGCTCGCCAGCCTCCGCCCGTCCACCGGCCTTGAGGTCACCTTCGCGATCAGCGTCGGGCTCGTCGCCGTCGTCGCCGCGCTCGGCCACGCCGCCGCCTGACCATCCGACCCGCCCAGTCAGCGAGCCGCAAATCAGATGAGGAGACACATCATGACGACATACCGCACGGTTGACGTCAATGGAATCGAGATCTTCTATCGCGAGGCGGGCCCCGCCGATGCGCCGGCCATCCTGCTGCTGCACGGCTTCCCGTCATCCTCCCGCATGTGGGAACCACTGCTAACCCGCCTGGGGGACGCCTTCCACCTGATCGCGCCGGACTATCCCGGGTTCGGGCACAGCGCCACACCAGACCCCGCTGCGTTCGCCTACACCTTCGACCATCTCGCCGAAGTCATCGACGGCTTCACCAGCAGCCTCGGCCTTACCCGCTACGTGCTGTTCCTGCAGGACTACGGCGGACCGATCGGGTTCAGGCTGGCGCTGGCGCACCCCGACCGAGTCCAGGCGCTGATCGTGCAGAACGCCGTCGCCCACGAAGACGGGCTGGGCCCGCAGTGGGAGACCCGCCGCCAATTCTGGGCTCACCGCGCCGAACATGAGGCGACGCTGCGCGAGAACTTCCTCTCGCCCGCCGCGACCCGCCTGCGCCACGTCGGAACGAGCCCTGCGCCAGAGAAGTACGATCCGGATCACTGGACCGAGGAGCTCGCGTTCCTGCACCGCCCCGGCCAAGCCGACATCCAGACAGACCTGTTCTTCGACTACCAGACCAACGTCGCGAGCTACCCCGCTTGGCAGGAGTGGCTGCGAGCCCATCAACCGCCGCTGCTGGTGACCTGGGGTCGCTACGACCCGTCCTTCGAGGCCGCCGAGGCCGCCGCCTACAAACGCGACGTGCCCAACGCGCAGGTGCACCTGCTCGACGGCGGACACTTCGCCCTCGAAGAGCAAGCCGACCAGATCGCCGATCTCACACGCCACTTCCTCGTCACCAACCTCGGAAGCTCCCCGACCGCATAACACGCAGCCGCAGCGCCATCCAAGGCGATGACCCACAGGACCCGGTCATCCTGGCTTCGCGCCCAACGCCATGGCCCACGAACAGAACAAGGCACCGGATCGCAGTCCGGGGCGTCTGACCGGACATCTTGGTTCGCATTCGAGGGCGCGTGGAAGAGATCCCGCGACGGCCGGCCTGACCAAGGCACGGCGAGATGACCAAAAGCGCATCGATTCTCCGAGGAGCAGAATGACTGAAGAACGGTCTTCATGGGACCCGCATCAGAACGCGCCCGACCTCGGAATGGAAGCTAGAGGGATGACTGTCACGGGCTCCGTTCGCACCGGACACCATGGAAGGCGGCCAAGAAATGCCGCGACGAGCAGGCGGCTGAAATTTGGGGCGTCTCGCGAGCAGTCTCGAATTGTCGAGTCGCAGGCTGCACGGCGAGCAAAACGCAAGAAGTCCGAGGTCACGGAGAAGCGACTCAGCACACCCGGACGCATCTCCGGCTACACCGACGCCGTCTTCGCGGTAGTGATCACGATCACGGTACTAGAACTCCGGCCGCCGGCGTCTGCCAGGATAGGGGCCCTGCTCAGCTTGTGGCCTACCGGCCTCAGCTATCTCATCAGCTATGTATTCGTCGCTATTGTCTGGATCAATCATCACTTTGTAATAGGGTATATCAAGCAGACAACGCTACGCGTTATCTGGCTCAACTTCGTCCACCTGTTCTTCGTATCGTTGCTGCCTTTCGCCACGGCCTGGATAGCATCGACCGAACTGGCCCGTGCACCTGTCGTCGTGTATACAAGTCTGTGCGTCGTCACCGACGGTGCCTACAACCTGTTCGAACGCGAAGTACTGGGCAACTCCGGGGATTTTTCCGCTGCAGAACTTCGAGCCAGCCGCCGGCGGTCGCTGACCGCGCTGGCGCTGTTCGCTGCTGCGGTCCTGCTCGCTCTCATCCAGCCGGCGGCCGGACTGGGATTCATCACCTTGGCGCTCTTGCTTCACTTGCGGCCCGACGCGGCCCGTAAGGCACGCCCCTGACCCGCAGGCTGTTCGCGGCATCGGCGAGCAGTTCGAGACGGTCTGGCTGATCGACTGGAAGCACCCAAAGGCCAACCACTTCGTATTGGTCGAAGAAGGCACCGTGCTGGGGCAGCACCCTAAGCGCCCGGACGTCGTGCTATACATCAACGGCATCGCCCTGGTGACACTGGAAACTGAAGCGCTCGTTTGTCGCCACGTCAGAAGGTATACGGAAGACCATCGGCAACGTCGATGAAAGTGAAGTCAGACCGGAGGCGACCGGCGGACTGGCGACAGGATCTGGAATGCCTCGGCACCGTCTGGTAAGCCTGTGCACGATGTTGCGGACGTCAAGTGTGTATCCGGGGTCGGCCCCACAAGAAGGACCTGGTTCTCCATGTCCACCCAACCGCATACCGCTACGACGGCGACGCTAGTCCCCAAGCCGGTCAGGTGGAAAGGCAGGCTCGTCCAGTACGTTGGCCGGATCATGCGCCCCTACCCAGGAAAGTTGACCGCTGAGGTGCACGACTACCACGACGCCGAGAAGGGAGTACTCGCCGCAAGTCTCAGCGGCCGCGCCGCTGGTTACGTCAGCCTAGGATTCCCCGATCCGCGGCGAATTGCCACCGCTCCGAGCGTCGGCGCGCCGGGTGACGAGGTAGGTACTGAGACTCGGGATACCGCAAGGCATCCCATTCGCTAAAGAGCGTCCGCCACCGCCAATCCGACACGGCCGAGAGGCAGCTCGGAGACTTAGCTACGACCATTTGCACACGCTGATGAGCGCTCGGCCACGAGGCGATCCCTGCGTGAATTCCCAGCGCGGCAAGGACGGCAATGCCAAGGCATACCAAGTGCGGCAGGTGCTGGCCGCAATTGCGAATCTGGAAGGCGAGAAGAACGAGGAGGGTGACGACGATGCCTGAGGCAACCCACTACACCTACCGAGTCGTGTGGTCCGCCGAGGACGGCGAGCATGTCGCCACCGTCGCAGGGTTCCCGTCCTTGTCCTGGCTCGCGCCCACCCCGGTAGAAGCACTCCAGGGTCTCGCCGATGTCGTGCGTGACGTACTCGCCGACCTGGGTGCATCCGGCGAGCCGATTCCAGAGCCGCTGTCCGAACGCGCCTATTCGGGCAGATTCGTGGTGCGTGTTCCAGCAGACCTTCACCGCCGCCTTGGCCGCGAAGCTGCCGAACAGCACGTGAGCCTCAAACCGGCTTGTGTCTGATCGGCTTGCTCGCGCCCAACCATGATGTTTACCGGGCAGGTGGCCGAGTTGATTCACGCAGGACCGGTCAACGGCAGATGCGCGCGGGGCCGGTTTGCCGCGAGCCTGGCCTGTCAGCCCTCCTAAAATGCCATCGTGGCAGGCGCGCTAATCAACGGGATCGACGTCTATTACGAGGTCTCGGGCGGCGGACCGCCGTTGCTCTTCATCAACGGATCGGGGTCCACCATCGACGGTGTCCGGCCGTTGATCGGGCTTTTCGACCCGGCCTTCCAGGTGGCGGTCGCAGACTCCCGGGGTGTCGGCCGTACCAGCGTGCCTGACGCCGCCTACGCGATGGCCGACCTCGCCAGCGACGCCATTGGACTGGCCGATCACCTCGGGTGGCACACCTTCAACCTGATCGGCGTCAGTTTCGGCGGCATGGTGGCCCAGGAAGTGGCGGTCACAGCACCCGAACGTATCCAGCGCTTGGTCCTAATGTGCACGTCCTCGGGCGGGATGGGCGGGTCGTCATACCCGCTCCACGAGCTGGCGCAGCTCGAACCTGAGCAGCAGGCCGCTCTGTCAGCGCAGGTCAAGGACACCAGGTTCACCCCCGAGTGGCTTTCCGCTCACCCGCAGGAGCGTGCCCTCCTGGACCAGCTGGCGCGGCAACCGAGCCAGGAACTGACCGCCGATGCCGAGCGTGGCACCGGACTCCAGCTGCAGGCGCGCGCTGGCCACGACGTGTTCGACCGACTGCCCCGCATCAACAGCCCGACGCTCGTCGCATCCGGCCGATATGACGGGATCGCCCCGCCCGAGAATGGCGCGGCGATCGCCGCGCAGATCCCCCGAGTTGCGCCTGTACGACGGTGGTCACGGATTCTTCCTGCAAGACCCAACGGCGATACCGGAAATCATCGACTTCTTGCGAACCGGACCCCGCAGGAGCGCGGCTGACAGCCCGAACACCAGGTGAACTCCAACCCCAAGCGCCAGCACTCGTCTCGGCAGATCCGCGCGCGTAGCGGTTAGAAGCGCGCAGATCGACCTCATCGGTGTGCCCTGGCTGATGATCAGCGAGGAGCAGTCAGCCGCGCCGAACGGCGGTTAGCGCAGCTCACCGTCCGTTAACGGTGGGTTATTTTCAGGCTTCGGGGCCGCCAGGTGGCGCCGGGCGAGTTGTGCTGGGCTCGTCAGGCCGCGTGGGCTTCGAAGCCGACCGAGCCGAGGTCGTCGCCAGCGGTGATACGCACGTCGGCGTCGAGGGCGGCGGCCAGGCGGCGGAGCAGGGTGATGGTGGGCTCGGTGCCGCCTTCTTCGATGCATTCGATCTGGTCGGTGGTCATGCCTGCCCGCAAGGCGACTTCGGCGGGGGTCAGGCTCAGGGCGGTGCGGCGGTCATAGACGGCTTTGCCGAAGGCCAGGGATTCACGGATAGCGATCCGCTCGGGGTCCTCGGGGTCAGCGTCGGGCAGCACCCACCGGGTGTGGTAACCGGTCATCACGCCTGCCTCTCATACAGCTGGCCTGCCGGGCCGTGGTCACGCTCGCAGGCCTGCTGCGCCTGCACTGCCCTGTCGATCTGCCGCTGGTCGTGCTGGCGGGTCTTGCGGAACACAGTCAGTAGCACGATCACGCCATCGGGCCTGCACCAATACGTTACGCTGACCGCCACTTGGGCGAGCCGCAGCCGCATCTCCCAGACCTGTCCCTCCAGGTGATCCGACCACGGCCCGCCCAGGCTGGCGCCTTTGCCGGCGAGCATGCCGCAAACCTCGTCGACCCGCTTTTAGTCGGTGTCAGTGAGGCTGTCCAGCCAGTCGCGGACCTCAGGCTCGAGCTCTAGCTCGTGCAGGCCGCTGGTGTCCGTCACGGGTGGCACGGTACTCGCCGGGGCTGACATTGTGCCCGGTGCCGCGAAGTACGCCTGCGCGTGGATAGCGGCGTAGCGGAACTGGCGCTACCGGGCGGCTCCGGCAACATAGGCGGCGACGACGTAGGTGGGGTGCCGGTCGAGGGAGGCCCTGGCCCGGTCATACCGCATGGTGGTTCTCGGGTCGGCGTGCGAGGCGGCTTCCTGCACGTCCCGCAGCGGCACCCCGGCATCGAGGGCGGCGGTGATGAATGCGTGCCGCAAAGTGTGAGGTCCTATCGGTTTGCTGATCCCGGCGCGGCGGGCGATGCGACGGACGATCCGCCCGGCGCCGTGCCGGTCCAGCCGCGACCCGTCCGAGCTGGTGAAGATCAGTCCCTCGAAGCGCTCTCCGATTGCCAGGTCGATCGCGCGGGCGGTGCGCGGGGCCAGCGGGATGGTGACGACTTTGCCGCCCTTGCGAGTGATGACGAGCGTGCGATGGCCGCGCTCGGTTCCCATGGCCTCGATGTCGGCTCCGGTGGCCTCGGATACCCGCAGCCCGTTGAGGGCCAGCAGGGAGATCAGGGCGTGCTCGGTGACGCTGCCCAGCCTGGCGGCGACCAGCAGCGCGCCAAGTTCGTTACGGTCCAGCCCGGTGGCATGGGACTCATAATCCAACCGCGGACGGCAGACGTGCGCGGCCGGGGAATGGTCTAGCAGTTCTTCCTCCACGGCGTACTTGTAGAACCCGGCGATCGTGCACAGGCGGCGGGTAACAGTCGCACGCGCCCGGCCACGCGCCTCGAGATCACGCGCGAAACACTCGATGTCGGGCCGACGGGCCTGGAAGAGGCGGAGGTGGCGCAGCTGGCACCAGGCGACGAACTGGCGCAAATCGAGCGCATAGGCCTCGCGAGTCAGGCCGGTGTAACCGGCCAGGAACCCGGCCAGAGCCATCCGCTCGGCGTTGCTGAACACCGGCTCTGCGACGGCAATCACGGCGGACGGCGACGAAGTGGTAGTGGTCATCGGGGCACCTCCCGGATCCGGCTGAGACCCGGCAGGCAGGGCCAGCCCACGGCCCCAGCGACAACGATTCACCTCACCATCGACCGGCCCGGGCGATCACGCAAGGTCACCAATGGCCTGGCGGACATCACCCCGCAACGCCGAATATGAGCTGTCAAGCGAGTGGTGGATTCGGTGAGGAAAGTGCGCAGAATTTTCCCAGTTATGTATCGCTGAGATGACCCCTGGCCTGGGCCCGAGGGGTGACCACGTGCCGCCGGTTCCGGCCTCGTGGTGCCGGCGGACGTGTCCATGCTGCGAACCCTTCGATCACGCCATAGGGGAACGCGACCGGCTGGACAGTGCCGAGCTTGAGCCCGGCGGCATTAAGGAGCTCGCCGTATTCGGCGTTGGACCGTTCCTTCCCGCCGGTGAGTATGAGCATGTTGATGTCGCTCAGGAGCGTCGGGACGGGATCCCTGCCGTCCTCTGGCATCAGTCGCTCGACGATGAGGACCCTGCCGCCGCCTGCCATCGACCGGCGGCAGTTTCGCAGGATCTGGATCGATCGTGCGTCGTCCCAGTCGTGCAGTACGTTCGCGAGCACGTAGCAGTCGGCGCCGGGCGGAACTTGTTCAAAGAAGTCCCCGGCCAGGACCTGGCAGCGAGAGCCGACCTCGACCGCGTCCAGCACCGCGTCGGCGCGAGCGGCCACGGCCGGGACCTCGAAAAGCACTCCGTGCAGGTGGGGGTGCGCTCGCAGGATCTCGACCAGCAAGGTCCCGTTTCCGCCGCCGACGTCGACCACGCCGCGAACGTCGGAGAAGTCATAGTCCTCCGCGACGCTAGGGGCGTATGCAGCGGTCCGTTCGGACATCGCCCGGTCGAATGTTGCGGCGCTCTCCGGGTGCTGAGCGAGGAACTCGAATACGCCGGTCCCAAACTCGCAGTCGAGGCCGGGCGTCCCGGTCTTGACGGTCTGCAGGATGTGCTCGAACGGGCGGATGCCGCCGAGCGCCTCGAGGAAGGTAGCCCACGATCGCATTCCCGGGGTGGCGTCAGAGCGCAGCCGCTCCCCGATCGTCGTCAGACTGAACGAGCCGCCATCGTGCTCTTGGAATACGTCCAGCGCTGCGAGGAGGCGAAGCACGCGGTACAGGGAGGGCTCATCGGAGCCGGTGCGCCGCGCCAGCTGCTTTGTGCTAACCGGACCATCGGCGAGTAGATCGGCGATCCCCAGCTCGGACGCCGCATAAACACAGCGCGAGATATGGATCCCCCAGATCAGCCGGAGCAGGCTGGCCGCGCTCGAGCTCTCGGCCTCGGTCGCCCGCACCCCGTTTGACCCCGGACCTGCGACGCCGTAACTACTGGCAGGGTTGATGGTGCTCATCGTGCCTCCTCGGAGCTCACTTGGACACTCAACAGCGTCACGCCCGGTCATTTCCGTGCACGCACGAGTCGATTACCGTCGACTTACCCACTGGGATCCGCTCGAGGCGCACTGGCCCCGGGCCTGCTGCGGGGGAACACTATGGAGTTCGGTGTCCTTGGTCCTCTCGAGGTGACATCTGGCGGGCGATCGCTCGCGATCGGCGGTGCGCGGACCCGGGGAGTGCTGGCAATGCTGCTCACCAACGCCAACGCCGTGGTATCCGCCGACCGGCTTGCGGACGAGCTCTGGCCGGGCCTCGCGCCGGAACGTGCCGCCGCCAACCTGCAGGTCCGTCTGTCGGAGCTACGTAGGACCCTTCGGTCGGCCGGCGAGGCCGATCGGCTCTCTACCTGCCGTCCGGGCTATCGGTTGCGAGTCGCGGCCGAGGAGCTGGACGTACTGCGTTTCGAGCGGCTCGCCGCCGCGGGTCGTGATGCGCTGGCCGCTGGAGAGGCGACGGCAGCCGTACGGCTGCTCGATGAGTCGCTGGCTCTGTGGCGGGGGCCGGCCCTGGCTGACCTGGATGAGCTCCCCTTTGTCAGTGCGGAGCAGGCGCGGCTCGAGGAGCACCGCCTAGACGTCGTCGAGTCACGGGTGGATGCGCAGCTCGCCTGCGGGCGGCACCAGGAGACGATCGCGGAGCTTGAGGCGCTGACCACCGAGCACCCGCTGCGTGAGCGGTTCTGGCTCCAGCGCCTGCTGGCGCTGTACCGCGCCGGGCGCCAGGCCGACGCTCTGCGCGCCTACCGGGAGCTGCGCTCGGTTCTGGTCGGCCGGCTCGGGATCGAGCCCGGCCCCGAGCTCCGGGACCTCGAGAGCCGCATCCTGCGCCAAGATTCGGGGCTCGGATACCGGCCCGCCCGGCGCAGCGAGAGCGATCATGACACCCGGCCGGAGACTCGCTATGTCAAGAGCGGCGCGGTCCACATCGCCTACCAGGTGCTCGGTGACGGCGAGCGCGACATTGTTTTCGTGCCGGGGGTGCTAAGTCATGCCGAGCTGGCCTGGGAGGATCCGGGCACGGCCGAGTTCTACCGCCGGCTCGCCGGGCTCGGACGGCTGATCCTCTTCGACAAGCGCGACACCGGACTGTCCGACCGCGCGCCTGGCGATTCCCCGCTGGAGGAGCGCATGGACGACGTGCAGGCGGTGATGAACGCGGTCTCCTCAGATCGGGCCGTCCTGTTCGGCTACTCGGAGGGTGCCCCGATGAGCATCCTGTTCGCCGCGACCTACCCCGAGAAGGTGAGCTCGCTGATCCTAGGATCAGCGTTCGCCCGCTGGTTTCCCGCGCCTGATTACCCATGCGGTGATGGAGCGAAGGAGGTGTATGCCTCCATGGAAGAGATCGCGACCCACCGCTGGGGACAGGGCGCGACGATCGACTGGTTCTTCCCCAGCCGGTCGAGCTCCCTGCGGGCGCGCGAGATGGTCGGCCGATTTGAGCGCATGGCGATCAGTCCCAGCGCGTTCCTGCGCATGATCCGGATGATCCGGGAAATCGACGTCCGCGCCGTGCTGCCAGCGATCCACGTGCCGACGCTGGTGATCCAGCGCCTCGGCGACCGGATCAATCCCCCGTTCTACGGCCGCTACCTCGCATCCCACATCGCCGGCGCCCGCTACTTCGAGCAGCCCGGCGACCACGTCCTGCGGATCGCGGGACCCGAAGACCTTGAGGTGATGTTCGCCGAGATCGAGGACTTCCTCGCCGCTTCGCCGCCGCCTCCCGAGAAAGCCCGAGTGCTGTCCACGATCCTGGTCGCCGAGGTCACCGGCGATCTGGCGGCCGACGCGGGAGCCGGTAACCAGCGCCAGGCCGCTCAGCTCGCCTGCCTCGGCGCAGCCAAGCAGCATGTGCTGTCTCACCGCGGCCGCATTCGCAACAGCACGGGATCGCGCGTCCTGGCCACGTTCGACGCACCCGGGCAAGCAATTCGATGCGCTGTTGCCATTCGCGACGACTCTGCCGCACGTGGAGTCGGGCTGCGCGCCGGGATCCACACCGGCGAAGTTGATATCGTAGGCGACGAAATCAACGGCATCTCCGTTCGCATCGCCGACCGGATCACCACGCTCGCGCAACCGGGCCAGATACTCACCTCGCGGACCGTCAAGGACCTTCTCACCGGATCCGGAATCGCTTTCGCCAATGCCGGCGCCTACGAACTAGCCGAAACCGGAGACCGGTGGCCGGTGTACGTGGTCACCGGCGCGTAGCTGCCCAGATGCCAGACACCAAGCCGGCTGGCTTACCTGGCCGCCCAGGTCATCGCCCGCGGCCAGCCGGTGCCTGCCCGGTCCCAAGCCCCGGCCTCGATGGCCATCTCGATTGCGCCGGACGAGCCCATCTTCACCGGGAACCCGGCCGCCGGCGCCTTCGCCCAGCGGCTCGTCATTGCTCATCCCACCTGCCCGCCGGTCTTGACCGGGCGCAGACAGTAATTCTGGGACGCACAGATCGTCCAGACGTGCGCGGATGACGGCTCCGCCGTCGCGGCAGGGCCAACCACGCCGATCGGCGGCTCGGGCGCGTCGATGGTGCGGTTCGCGGTGGTGACGTCCTGTGTTGGACGGTCAGCTTGTGTAGGCGCGTAACCGACTGACTGCCGACCTCCCGCAGGTTAAGAATATTCTTAAGCAAGGTGCGCGGAGCAGGGCGCGGGAGAGGAGCCGTGTGGAGTGGGAGATCCTGCTGACTAGCGAGGTCGAGGGTTCCTTGATGAGCTGTACGAGTCCGATCCGGTAAGCCACCAGCTGGTGAACCAGGCCATCTTGGTCCTGGAGAGCAACGGCCCCGGCGAGGGCCGCTAGTGGACACGATCACCACGTCCCGAATCGCCAACATGAAGGAACTGCGGCCGCCGGCGGCCGGGGGCAGCGAGATCCGGATCCTCCTGGTCTTCGATCCATGGCGGTCGGTGATCCTGCTCGTGGCCGGCGACAAGTCCGGGCAGTGGGGCAAGTGGTACCGAACGGCGATCCCCCGCGCGGAGCAGTTCTATGAGGAGTACCTGGCCGAGCGGAGGAAGGAGATGGGCCTGTGAGCATGTCGCGCTGGCGGGAATCCGGCCACCTGGAGCGCGCCGTTGCTACCGCCGGCGGTCAGGAGGCCTTCGCCGCGGCCGTCGCGGCGATGCTGGATGAGGCCCGCGGCTGGCGGCTGGCAGAGATGCGCAAGCGGCGCGGGATGACCCAGGAGCAGGTGGGCGCCCGGATGGGCGTTTCGGTCGCCTGGGTCTCCCAGATCGAAGCTGGTGACGTCTCGACCCAGGACGTCCTGAACCGTTACGTGGCCGCTCTCGGCGGGACGCTCAAGCTCATTGCCGACTTCGGCGACGAGCAGCTCAAGATCGCCTGACGGCGGGCGGCGCGGCGCGCCCGCGCCCGCGCCAGGTTGGCCGGGACGGCCAGTGCGCCGGGACCGGCCGGAAGGAGCGCCAGCGATGACCGGTCCCGGAATGGTCAATGCCATGGCCCCGTTCACCGCCGGACAGAAACTAAGTAGCGCGGACCTAGTCAGATAGCCGGGAGGCGGCGTGGCCGGCGTCGCCGCATTCCCGACCGCGGCCTGCGAGGCTGCCTGGCCGGCTACCGTGGCCCGGCATGGCGCGAGCATCGGCGTGCTGACCAGCATTGCGCTTCGCAGCT
>Ga0335074_10002702_pt1 | contig 24116 bp, 14 predicted proteins | sample Lox_Sample_23_FD_206715 | JGI IMG/M metagenome (GOLD analysis project Ga0335074, IMG submission 206715) | Soil microbial communities from Loxahatchee National Wildlife Refuge, Florida, United States - Lox_Sample_2.3 | ecosystem: Environmental > Terrestrial > Soil > Wetlands | place: USA... | reverse complement strand
GGAGGGTCGTATCAAGCCTGGTTTTCATGTTTTTCTCGATTCGAAGCGGATTTTTTCGCAGCGGATTTTCTAAGGCCACAATTTCAGCGGAATTGTATCACCGGCGACTGCATGGCGGCCGGCGGCGGTGCGCCTCGTGAAACTCCCAGGCGGCCCGAGGTATGACCACTTGCTTTCGATATCGTATGATGGGTGCGCACGAAGATCATCTGCCATGAGGTAACTCCGTGACTCGACAATTGTGCCTGCGCGCCCGCCATGTTTCAGCTGTCGCCGTTCCCCTGTTTTTTTTGCTCGTATCGGCCGGCTCTACTTTTGCGGCACGGACCTGCAACCCGCGCGAGTTTGGCGCCAAGGGCGACGGAACCACCAAGGACACCGTTGCCATCCAGAGCGCGATCGACGCGTGCGCGGCGCAGGGTGGCGGCACGGTACGCTTGACTGCGGGAACCTATCTGAGCGCGCCCATCGTGCTCAAGAGCAACATCACCCTGCAACTCGACAGGGGCGCAACGCTGCTCGGCTCGCCCGATCACGGAGATTATCCGCCGAAGACAGAGTTCCGCGCGCCAGGTATTCAATCACTGGTCAGCGCCACCAATGCCCAGAACATCGCAATCACGGGCGATGGCGTGATCGACGGGCAGGGCGAGAGCTGGTGGCTGATGGCGCGCAGCGTGCATGACGCGGGCGTCATGGGTAATCCGCATCCCCGGCCGCGCCTGGTTGTTTTCGATCACTGCAAGCATGTGCGCATGGAGGGCGTTACCGTACAGAATTCGCCGATGTGGCAGATCGTTCCTTACTATTCTGACGACGTGCTGATCCGCAACGTGCGCGTGCTGGCGCCGCCGCGCTCGCCAAACACCGATGCCATCGATCCCTTCTCGTCGTCGAATGTTCGCATCGATCATGTTTATGCCGATACCGGCGATGACGACGTCGCTATCAAGTCCGGCGCCGCGAACACGGCGGATAACGATGCGGTCCGCGACATCACCGTCACTGACTGTACCTTCCTGCACGGGCACGGCCTCTCCATCGGCAGCGAACTGGCCGGCGGCGCGCACGATATCCTTGCCGAGCGTATTCACTTCGACGGAACCGATAACGGCATCCGGGTCAAGGCCAATCGCGATCGCGGCAACCAGGTTTACAATCTCGTCTTCCGCGACATTGACATGAGGGACGTGGCGAATCCGCTGGTGATCAGTGAGTATTATCCGCACATCCTTCCGGCCGCGGGCACAACGGTTACGGCCGAGCCCGTTACCAGGCTCACCCCGCACTTTCACGACATCACGATTGAGAATTTAACCGCGACGGGCGCCAGGATGGCAGGGGCCATCGTCGGCCTGCCTGAAGCGCCGGTGGAGAACGTCCTCCTCAAGAACGTGAGCCTCAGCGGCGAGACCGGGTTGTCGATTGGCTATGCCAACGTCACCGGTACCAACGTGACCGTGCATGCCGACAAGGGCGAGGCGATCATCAAGATGGCTGGTGCGAACGTGACGCTGAAATAAGGCGATGATTCAAGAATCGGTGACTGCTCCGCTCCGAGCGGCGCTCACTTTTTCTGACCACTGTCCACTGACAACAGTTCACTGATTCACGCCGCTGGCCAGGAACCCGCCATCCACCACGAGGATCTGTCCGGTGACAAACGAGGCGCTGTCGGAGGCGAGATAGACCACCGCGCCGATCAGTTCTTCGGTTTTGCCGAAGCGGCCCATAGGCGTGCGCATCAGCAGCTCCTGCCCGCGCTGGGTCGAGTCGAGCAATTGCGCGTTCAAATCGGTGCGGAAGACGCCGGGCGCCACGGCATTCACGGTCACGCCCTTCTTTGACCACTCCACCGCGAGCGACCGGGTGAGGGAAGCAACGCCCGCCTTGCTGGCTGCGTATGCGGCCACCTCGCTCAGCGCGACAAAGCTGTTCAGCGACGCGATGTTGATGATGCGGCCGTAGCCGCGCTCAAGCATTTTGCGCCCGAACACCTGGCACGCGCGCAGCGTCCCCGTCAGATTCACATTCAGGATGTTCGTCCACTCGGCTTCCGCCAAATCGAGTGTGGGCGTGCGCTTGATGATGCCGGCGCAGTTCACCAGGATGTCGATTTTGCCGAAGCGCTCCAGGGCGGAAGCAAGCAGCTTCTCGAGCGACTCGCGATCACCAACGTCCGAGGCGACGCGCAGCGTTTTGCGCCCGCGCGCCTCGATCTCCGCTGCGGTGTCGTCCACCTGCTGCTGGCGGCGCGCCGTGGCAATCACGTCGGCGCCCGCATCGGCCAAACCAAGGCTGAGCGCGCGGCCGATTCCCGACGTGCCTCCGGTCACAACCGCGAGCTTGCCATCAAGGCTGAATAGTTCCGTCTTCATTCGATCTCCAGGGAATGTGCTCTGACTTGGACAGAGGCGCGTGGCCGCCGCCTTTCGAAGTGCGAAAACCAGCCACCCACCTACTGTCACACATGCTGTCGGCTAAAAGCTAGAAGCTGGAAGCTGCTTTTCCCAGAAACACGGGCGCGATGTGCCGGGCGTAGAGATTCTCGGTAACGTTCTTCGCGATCACGGGTTCGTTTGCTTCCAGCAGATCCAGATAGCGAGGTCCCATTTTGGCCGCGATCTTGAATCCAACGTGCAACAACTGGCGCAGGCTGGGATTGTACGCCGGATCGGCTTCGACATGGCGCAGCGCCGATGTGTACTGCTCCGAGGTCCATCCTCGCACTTCGCCGGCGGCCGGCAGCTTGATGGGGTCGATGTCGATAACCGTGGCATAAGGCCCGCACAGCTCTTCCCGGTGCGCGAGCGCCTCGGCATAGATGTCTTTGGCCAGCGCCAGACCCGCGCCTCCGGCTTCCGCCAGGCCAATCAGTTCTTCCAGCCAGGTTGTGCCCGCGGTCTTCAGGTGCACGCCCACGTCGAATCGCTTCATGTTCGCGTGAATCGCTGGATAGATCGAGAACTTGTCGCTGCCGGAATGCACGCTGAGTTTCAGATTATCGGGCAGTCTGTATTGCTTTACCGCATAGGCAATCGCGGCGATGTCGAGCGCCATTTCGCGCTCGAACTGGCTCACGTCGCCAACGTAATCCACGCCCTTGTTGAAGCGCCCGCTGAACTTCGGCGCAATGGTCTGCACCGGAATGCCTTCGTCGGCAATCGCCGCCAGGATGATCAACAGCTCGACCGGGCTTTGCGCGCGATCGGTCTCGTCCATCGAAACTTCGGCGATGAAGTTTCCCGCGCCCTTCGCGCTTAACACGCGGCGGTACACTTCGCCGGCTTTCTTCACGGCGGCGAGAAACTTCTGCGCAGTCTGTCTCAGGTGCTGCGCGGTGATTTCAAAAGCCTGATCGGCGCCGGCGAGTTCGATGCTACCCTGCAACTCGGGATGCCGGCTCACGAAACTCTCCACGTCGGCGGCCTGCGCCGGCTGGCCGATGAAGTCGGCTACATCGAAGGTGAAAAAGTCGCAGGGCGCGAGAAAGCGATCGACTGTGGCAGCCGTGATGTGATCGGCATCGCAATAGTACGGCAGCTTCCAGCCCAGCGCTTTCACCGCGGCGTCAGCCGCCTCGCGCACCGACGATGGCTCGGAGCCGATGATCATGTGCTCGCGGTTCGATTTGTTCCATACGGGAACAACTTCGAGGCCGTGGTTGAGGGTCTTGATGCAGGCCTGCAATTGCGCCTTTGCCTGGTGCGCAAACCGGTCACCGGTGCCGACCGAGTATTTGTTCAGCTTTAGACCGTGATTCTCCATATACACCTTGTCTTAGATGATTTCGCCTGGACGTGGATGCCCTTGCGGCGGCAAGCGAAGCCGTCAACTTGCGTGGTCTGCTGCAGCGACTGGCGTGGCGCTTTCAAACCTGCTGCGATGAGCCCACAAGCCCAATCCGGGATTGGCGACAAAGAATATCTCCTCACCGCCCACGTTGTTGTAGCCATGCCGCAGTTTTGCGGGATCGTACTTCGCCGCCATCTTCTTCAGATCGCCGTACTCGAATCCCACGCTTTCAATTTCCTTCTGGCTCAGCTCACCCGGGCACCAGCGTATGGTGAAGCGGCCTTCCGACGAGGCGTGTATCAGGTGCGCCGCCGCGCTCAGATCGGCAGCCAGGTCCGCATTCTTGTTCACCGCCTTTAACGTCGCCGGCGTTCCGCGATACCCATACTTGCGGATCAGAACGTCGATTCCCTTGTCTTCGCCGAATTCCTTTACGCCCGGCGCCAGGATGATCAACTCGGCCCCGTCGGCCAGCGCCATGCGCGTGCGATAGACAGCCTTGTTGCCGATCCACGTGCTATGGAACTCCTTGGGATCGAGATAGACGACCGCCTTCTTGATCGGTTCGTCCAGCATCTCGAAGTTCACTTTAAGGCTGAGCTCCGCTGCCTTGAGGAAGCACTCGAGATCGTCGCCGATGTAGAGTCCGCGCACGGCCAGGCCGCCGTTCCTGCCGCGGCCGACGACGGTTTGAACGTAGACAATCGGGACCTGGCGCAGGAACTTCTCACAGGCCCGATTCAGCACATTGCGCACCGGGTTTTCGGCGCGTCCCATGATGCGCTCCATGCCGTAGACGGCGCCCAGGTAGTGGCTGCGGTTGATGCCTTCGCGCCCGCCGGTGCCGATAAGGATGTTCTTGGCGTGGTTGGCCATGCCGATCACTTCATGCGGCACCACCTGGCCGATCGAAAGGATCAGGTCGAAGCCGCCTTGCGAGATGAGCTTGTTCACCTGCGCCGGCCAGGTGTAATTCAGCTTACCTTCCGATTGTTCGCGAATGAATGAAGCCGGCAGTTCGCCGAGCGTTTCAATCTCGGTGCGCCAGTTGTGCACGCGGAACAAATCCTGCGGCACGTTCCCGAACATGTGCGCGATCTGGTCGGGACGCATGGGCGTGTGGGTGCCGATGGCCGGAAGCACCGCTTTCAGCTTGTCGCCATAGTGCTCCCAGGTGTAGCGCGTCAGGTCGCCGGCGCGCGAGTGCTCGCGGCTCTGATCCGGCGGCACGGCCAGCACCTTGTTGCGCGGCCCCAGCCTGGCCAGGCTTTCCGCCAGCAGTTCTTTCAGTTGCGCGTCCGATAGATCGGTCTCGGCACTTCCAACGGAACAAAAGAGACTCATAGAGCGAACTCACTTTCAATCCCGAGCCTGTAGCCCGTAGCTTGCAGCCGGTAGCTGAACCCAGGAGCTACGGGCTACCGGCTACAAGCTAAAGGCTCGATTACAGCCTGTACGCCTTCTTCACCAAACCGTATGCCAACTCGTGCGCCACTTCGTGCGCCTCATCTTCGTCGAGCCGGCGCTCCGCAACCAGCCGGGCCAGGAACGCGCAATCGATGCGCCGGGCCACATCGTGCCGCGCGGGAATTGAAAGAAACGCCCGCGTGTCGTCGTTAAATCCTACTGTGTTGTAAAAGCCTGCGGTTTCCGTGGCCAGCTCGCGGAAGCGCATCATCCCTTCCGGACTGTCATGAAACCACCACGGGGGGCCAAGGCGCAAGCAGGGATAATGCCCGGCCAGCGGCGCTAGTTCGCGGCTGATCGTCGATTCGTCGAGCATGAACAGAATGATGGTCAGGTTCTTTTCATTGCCGAAACGATCGAGCAACGGGCGAAGCGCGTGCACATAGTCGGTTGGCGAGGGGATGTCGGCGCCCATGTCGCGCCCATAGCGCTCGTAGACAAACCTGTTGTGGTTGCGCACGGAACCGGGATGGATTTGCATCACGAGGCCGTCTTCCACGCTCATCCGCGCCATCTCGGTGAGCATTTGCGCGCGGAACAGTTCCTGCTCCGCCGCGCTTGCCGCACCGGCGATCACCTTGCTGAAAAGCGCTGCCGCGTCGGTCTCGGCCAGGTTGGCCGTCTGTGCTGTGGGATGACCATGGTCGGTTGAAGTGCAGCCCATGGTCTTGAAACGCGCTCGCGCCTTCCTGAGCGCGTTCAGATATCCCTTCCACGTGGTGGTGTCCTCGCCGTTCTGCTCGCCTAGTTTCGCCACCAGACCGGCAAATCCCTTGAACTCGGGATCGACCACCGAATCCGGCCTGAACGCCGGAATGATGCGCGCCTTCCAGCCCGAATCGCGAATGGCCTGATGATCCTTCAGCGGGTCGAGCGGCGATTCGGTGGTCGACAGCACCTCAATATGGAACTGCTCATACAGAACCCGCGGCAGAAATGCCGGCGTCTTCAGCTTTTCCGCAATGGTGTCAAAGTAAAGATCCGCGGTCTTTTCCGAGAGCTGCTCCTTCAAACCGAACTGCTCCTGAAACGCGTAGTCCAGCCACATCCGCGTGGGCGTGCCCCGGAACAAATAGTAGTGGCTGGCGAAGATATGCCACACCTTGCGCGGATTCCTGACCACGGGCTGCCCGATCTCCAGGTCGTCCATCGACACGCCCTGGCTATACAGCATGCGAAAGACGTAATGGTCCGGCTGCACGAACAGCGTGGCTGGGTCGGGAAACGGCTCGTTCTTGGCGAACCATCCCGCCTGTGTGTGTCCATGCGGGCTCACGATGGGCAGATTCTTTACCTTAGCGTAGAGGGAGCGCGCCACTGCTCGGGTATTGGCTTCGGCGGGAAACAGTCGGTCGTCATCGAGCAACATGGCTTTCATTCTACCTCGGTGAACTGGCTCTGCATGATTCACATTTTCCGCGAGGTCAGACCGGAACGAAACGCCCTCCCGGTTGGTCCGCTTTTTCAGGGCTCTCGCGCTCCACGGAGCCAGTTTCTCCATTCCTGCCCGGTTTTCGGTGGTAATCTCGCTGTGACTGTTGTTTTCATCATCGCAAGAAGGTGGACGCTCTTATGCCGCGGGTGAAAGAGGAAGAACCGACAACTCATCGCACCATGCAGGTGGTTAACCACATCCGCTCGCTCATCGAAAATGGAACGCTGCAGCCGGGCGACAAGATTCCGCCGGAACGGGAGTTTGCCCGTTCACTCAAAATCAGCCGCGCCAGCCTGCGCACGGGGATCGGGTACCTCGCAGCCATGGGGGTGATGAAAGTCCGCCATGGTGTGGGGACATTCGTTGCCGACGGCCCGCCGGAGTTTGGCAAAGCGTCGCTCAGCCTCATCGGCGCGCTCCATGGATTCCAATCTTGGCAAATGTTCGAGGCCCGCATCATTCTCGAAAGCCACCTGGCGGCCCTGGCCGCCGAACGCGGCAAAGAAGAGCACCATGCAGCATTGGCAGAGGAAGTAGCGGAAATGTTCGCCGCCATCAACAATCCTTCTGACTACTTAATCCACGATCTGCTCTTCCACCGCACCATCTCGCAGGCCTCGGGCAATCCCATTCTTGCCGCCATCATTGAGACCATCACCTCAGCCCTTTACGACAGCCGCCGCAAAACCGTGGAACGCTCCACCGACTTGCGCGAATCCGCGGAGATGCATCGCGAAATTTACCGGGCCATCCGCACGCGCAAAGCCAAGGAAGCGCACAATCTGATGGAGCAGCACCTGCGCATGGCCCAGATCGCGCAAGGCATGGAGCGACCCAAGGAGCGCCGGAGGTCGTCGGCCGGGCCAAAGAACCGCCAGCCGCGCGCCGCGACGGCCGCATAACCGCTTCCGCTCTGGTCAGACCGCACCGCGCTCGCCCTCGATGCCGCCGGGAATGGCAGGCCGGATTGCCTGAGAACACAATTCCGAGCATCGGTCCGCCGGGCACAATCATCCTCCGCGCAAAGCACGGAGCACCGCCCTGGCACAGTGAAAGCTGCACGCAGCGATTTTTTTGAGGAACCCGGCCGGTCGAAATCTTGCGCCTCGCAGCAACCGATTTGTGCCGACCGGAGGCCGCCCAACGAGAGATTGAAAGCAACCCTTCCGGTTCCCTGCTCGGTATATGAATGGTTACTTTCGACGGTAGACGGCGGGGTGAAATCGCCCTGCCGGGCAAGCGCCGCAAAAAGGATCAACCCCGCGCACCGAAGGTGCTATCTCATTTGCATACTTGCGCTTGGAGCATTGCTGCGCGCTGGCGAGCATCACCGGAAAGCCGATCATCTGCTGGTTGCCAAAACAATTTTCGCGTAGCGAAAATTCGCCACCTCGCTTTCAGCGCTGACAACAAACTTCTCAGTTGACAGCCGTAGATGTCATATAGGACACTTATCCCGCTTTCAAAACAAGGTCAGACCACGCCGTTATCCCTTTTAGAGGCAGGAAGGGCGGGAGCCTGTTTTTGGGAGTTGGACGTTAATCAATCTTTGGAGGCTTTACGATGAGGCAATTCGCCCATTCAGACGCGTTCGTGTCAAGAATCAGCTTGGCAAGGCGCTTCGCGATTCCACGGTTCGTGGCATGGGGCTGCGTCGCCCTGCTGGCGATGGCAATCGTGCCCCTCGGCGCGATGGCACAGTTAGCCGGCACCGGAGAAATCGCCGGAACCGTGACGGACGAAACGGGCGCGGTAGTGGCCGGCGCAACCGTCACCGCAACCCTGGTTTCGCAAAACACCAACACAGTGCGCACCACCACCGGCGCAGGCGACTACTCCATCACGCCACTCACCCCCGGTCTCTACACGGTCACGGTCAGCGCCAAAGGCTTTGAGACGTTCGTGCAGCAGAATGTCACGGTCAACGCATTGCAGACCGTTGCACTCAACATCAAGGTCTCCATTGGCGCCGCGCAGCAAACCATTACGGTCACATCCGCGCCTCCCGTGCTGGAAACGACGGACGCTACGCTCGGCGCCGTGATGGACAACCAGATGTACTCCAGCCTGCCGCTACTGATGGGCGCAGGCGGCAATGCCGATCAGCGCCGCGCTACAGATTTTGCCGGGTTGATGCCCGGCGTCGTGCCTGTCTGGGTCGGCAGCAACAACGCTACGGACGCCTCGTTGGCTGTCAACGGCGGCAACCCGTCCGGCGGCACTTCCGAAATCTACATCGACGGCATCAACCTGCCCGCGCCTGACGGCGTCGGCGACGTGCGCTTCATCTGGACGGCCATCGGCATGGACTCCATCGATCAGTTCCAGGTGCAGACCTCCGGCTACTCTGCGCAGTATGCCGGCCAGGGCGTGCAGAACTACTCCATTAAGCAAGGCGGAAACGAGTGGCACGGCGGAGTGTACGAGTACATCCGCAACACCGTGGCCGACGCTTGGCCGTTCCTCAGCAAAGTGCCTACCGTGACCGGCGTCGTCCCCGCTGGGCAGACCTGCGCGTTTGGCTCAGCGGCGTCAAGCTACTGCGCTCCCGGCGGCGTCAAGCAAACGGAAATTATGAACGAGGTCGGCGCCAAATTCGGCGGTCCCCTCATCCACAACAAGCTGTTCATGTTCTTTAACTACGGACAATATCGCTTCCAGCACGGCCCCGCGAATCAGCTGCAGACGATTCCCACCACGGCCATGCTGAATGGCGACTTCTCGGCGTTCTCTACCAGCACCGGTTACAGCATCTACGATCCCGGTTCGCAGACCGCTGGCTGCCTCGGATCCACGGCCAGCCCGTGCTCCCGCACCCAGTTCGTATCCACCGGCGGCACGGAGCCGGCGGGGACCAAGAACGTGATTCCTGCGAACCGCATCTCCGGCGCCGCAACCTACATCAACAAATACATGGCGCCCTATGAAGCGGCGACGTTGCAGACCCAGTACTCCAACAACATCGTCGCCGGCTACCCTTACGGCCTGTCGAACTGGTACCAGGGCGGCCGCCTCGATTACGACATGAGCCAGAAGAACCAGCTCAGCATCATCGTCTACTTCGGCCGCCAGGCGAGCACCGGACCGAATGCCTCAGGCGCGAAGAACGCGCTGGGGCCGCCGTTCAACACTTCCCAGGCGTACACTCCGAAGACCACCGTCGACATCGTCAAAGACACCTGGACGATCAACTCGCGCATGGTGAACCTGTTCGCGGTTGCCTATGCCCGCTACAAGAGCCTTTCAGTCACCCCGGACGAAGAGCCGCAGTATGCCGCCAGCCAGACAGGGCTCTTAAATACGCCCGCCGGGCAGGCCAGCTTCTTCCCCGCCATCTCCTTCAGCGGCGGCGTGGATGATCCTTCGAACGAAGCCGGCTATTCCGAGAACCAGAAGGTCAGCAATGCCTACAGCCTCTCTGACGATTTCCAGTGGCAGCTCGGCAAGCAAAACCTGACCTTGGGCGGCCAGGTCGCCTGGGACCAATTCAATTACATCAAGAACCTCACCGACTCTTCGCCCCTCACCTACACGTTCGCGAATACCTCCACGCAGGGGTGGTCGTCGGGCACCTCCTTGAACAGCACCAGCGGCGACGCCTTCGCAAGCTATCTACTCGGCGCCACCAACTCCAGCTCCGTCTCAGTCGGTATCCCCGGCCTGGGATCGCGCTGGCTTGATCCCTCCTTCTGGGCACAGGACGATTTCAAGGTCAACTCCAAGCTCACTGTCAACGCAGGCGTGCGCTGGGATATCTGGCCGCCCATCCAGGAGGTGCACAACATCTTCTCCTGGCTGAATACCACACAGACCAATTCGATTACCGGCAACCTCGGGACTCTCGCTTTTGCCGGCGGCAAATCCTCTGACGGCTACCACGCCGGCGTGGCCAATCCGTCGCCCACCGATTACGGTTTTGTGAGTCCGCGCCTCGGCTTTGCCTACGCGCTCGATTCGAAAACAGTGATCCGCTCCAGCTACGGCCTCGAGTTTGCTCGCGGCGACTGGAATAGCGGCAGCCAGTCCGGATCGCCTTCCACCACCGGCTTTGCGCCTTCCGCATCGGCGCCCGCCGGCACTGTCAACCAGCCGTCGTTCTACTGGGATGGCACGCAGTGCACAGTCGGGACCGCTGACGGAGTGCCCTGCGGCTGGACAGGGTCCGTCTCAGCGCCTGCGCCGCCTGCCGGCGGCACAAGCCTGGCCGAATTTGGCACCAGCGAAACCACGGCACTCACCAACGCCGGCGCACAGAGCCCCAACTTCTGGGACCCGCACTACGGCGCCAAAACTCCCGAGTATCTGAACTGGACATTCGGCCTCGAGCGTCAGCTCACGAGCAATATGTCCATCGACGTCAGCTACGTCGGCAGCGAAGGCCACTTCCTCTCCGTCTCTAAAGCCATTGGCTCGAGGAACAACGAACTTCCCGAGTCCTACGCCGCGCTCGCCGGATACACGGTAAGTGGCGGCACGGCAACAGCGTGCTCCAGCGGCGCGCCGACCGCCTGCCCTGCCCCCTTGCTCTCGCAGACCTCAGGTACGGGATCCTCCGCCCCCATGGTCAACACTAACCTCGCCGTCGGGCTGGGCTTCTCTCCGCCCAACCCCTACGTGGGCAACACCTACTACTACAAGAACTCAGTTAGCGGCTATATGGCGAATTTCCCGCAGTTCAGCGGCGTCAGCGATACCACCAGTTTCGTGGGCAACGAAAACTGGAACGCGCTCGAAATCTCCATTCGCCAGCGTCCATCGCACGGCCTGAACTTCATGGTCAACTACACCTACTCCAAGTCGATCGACGATTTGGGCACCTTCCGCGTGGGCGACAACGATCGTCTGGATCGTTCGCTCTCCACTGCGGACATACCTCAGAACCTGGTCGCTTCGGTGGTTTACCAACTGCCCTTCGGCCGCGGCCATATGTGGGGTGACAACCCTGTGTATCGCTGGGTCGCCAGCGATTGGACCGCCTCGAGCATCTTCAGTTATCACTCGGGCTTCCCGATCGCGTTGATTGGCAGCGGTTGTGGCGGCGGTGGCATTCTTAACCAATGTATGCCGTCGATCGTGGCGGGCCAGGCCGGGCGTCAGGGCACATACGGCAAGAACGTGACGGCTGCTCCCGGCTCTCCCAACTACATCGGAAGTGTCCAGTACCTCAACCCAGCCGCCTTCACAGTTGCAACGACAGGCAATGGCACCACGACCAACAACGGAAACTACGGCACCTGCGCGAACACCACTTCGACGCAAGCCTGCTACGTCTGGAATGGCCCGGCTTTGTACGTTCCGGGTAACGCACCGCGCGTAGCCGCGCTCAATATGTTCGGCATGGGCTACTACGACGACGACATCGCCCTCAAGCGTTCATTCCCGATCTATCGCGAATGGAACGTCGCGATTGAGTTGGATATGAGCAACCTGACCAACCACGTGGTGTGGGCATCGCCGAACTCGACGGTCAACGGCGGATCGAGCTTCGGTACGATCAGCGCCCTCAATTCGAGCAACCAACCACGCTCAGCGCAAGGCATGCTGCGCATCAACTTCTAACCTTTGCTTCGCTCTAAAAAGGTGCTGCCGGTCTTCCGGCAGCACCTTTTTATTTCAATGGCGCTGGCACCGACCGGCGCCGTGTGATTCGTTTGCGCAAACTCTGATGCTGTCATTCTGACCGAGTCGCCACTATCTCGAACTCGCTGACTGGCCCCGCCTGCTCGAAAACTGGCTGCGCCTCAATGGCTGGATCGCATCGCCTGCTGTGCCCGTTGCACACTAATCAGAGTGCCCGAGGGCTCGAATCTGAGAGCCAGGACTTGAGCCGAAGTTTGTACCCACCAAGCCCTAATCGATATAGTTGTGTCGCGATGAAGAGTGCCCGTATTTTTGTCTGTCTTTTTGTTCTCGCCGCCGCTACCGCGCCAACACATCTGTCCGCACAAGACGCCAATGACCACTGGGCGCAGCTCGCCGCCAACTCCACCATCGCGCGCTGGCCAGACGGGCGTTTCGCTCCTGCAGGCGCGCCCTGGCATTGGAACTACGAGCTCGGCACCCTGCTCGAGGGCATGGACGACGTCTGGTTCAATACAGCCGATGGGGACTACTACAAATACGTCAAAAGCTCCGTCGATCAGCTTGTCACTCCCGATGGCGCCATCCCCACTCTGAAGCCCGAAGATCACGAGCTCGACAACATCCTCCTCGGCCGGCAGCTTCTGCTGCTCTATCGCGTCACGCTGAACAAGCGATACCTGACGGCCGCGACATTCCTTGAGGATCAGCTCGCGCAGCAGCCGCGCAACGCCGACGGCGGCTACTGGCACAAGCAGCGCTATCCCAACCAGATGTGGCTCGACGGCCTCTATATGGCCGAGCCGTTCCGCGCCGAATACGCCTTCCTCTCGCACCATCCTGAAGACTTCAAAGACATCACGCATCAATTTGTGCTGATGGACGAACACGCGCGCGATCCCAAGACTGGCTTGCTCTATCACGGTTGGGATGCCTCAAAGCAGGAGCGCTGGGCTAACAAGCGAACTGGCGACTCTCCGGAATTCTGGGCGCGTGGCATCGGCTGGTACATGATGGCGCTGGTCGATACGCTGCCCTACTACCCGGCCGACGATCCCGGCCGCAAGCAACTGCTCGCCATCCTCCAGCGCGAAGCCGCCGCCGTTGCGCGCTACCAGGACGCGAAGACCGGCCTCTGGTACGACGTGATGGACAAGCCCGGCGCCAGGGGAAACTATTTCGAGTCGTCTGCGGCTTGCATGTTTGTCTACGCCTTCGCCAAAGGCGTGCGCCTCGGCTATCTGCCTGCGTCCTACCGGGCCAACGCCGAGCGCGGTTACAAGGGCATCCTCGTCCACTTCACGTTTCAAACCGGGGCAAAGGGCGACTTCGTCCTCGCCAATACAGTCAAGGCCTCGGGCCTCGGCGGCAATCCCTATCGCGACGGCACTTACGCCTACTACATCGGCGAAAAAGTCGTCACCAACGATCCCAAGGGCATCGGCGCATTTCTGCTGGCCGGCACCGAGATGGAAAACGCCGAGAACGCCAAACTTGGCCGCGGCGATAACGTCGTCGTCGATGGATGGTTCAACTCGCAGCAGCGCACCGACGCTTTCGGGCACCAGGTCGAGTTTCATTACAAGTGGGACACGCTGGATGAACCCGGTTACTCGATGTTCGGCCACATCTTCCGTAACTTTGGTTCAAAGACCGCTGAACTCGATGCCGAGCCCACCGTCGCCAATCTTCGCGGCGCGCAGGTCTATGTCATCGCCAGCCCCGACAATCTCGAAAAAAATCCGCACGCGCACTTTGCCAATGCCACCGATGCGGCCCAGATTGCCGGCTGGGTTCGCGCCGGCGGCGTGCTCATGATCATGGAAAACGACACCTCCTTCGCCGATCTCGAACATTTCAATGTCGTCTCTGAGAAATTCGGTATCCACTTCAACAGCGTCTTGCGCAAGCACGTCATCGGCACGCAATGGGAGATGGGCAAAATGCCCATCGACGGCAACGGCCCGATCTTCCATCACCCGCACACCGCCTACGTCAAAGACGTCTGCACCATTTCAGTCAGCGGACCCGCTCATGCGGCGCTCACGGAGGGCGACGACATCTTCATGGCCATGGCGAAATACGGCAAGGGAACGGTCTACGCCATGGTCGATCCGTGGCTCTATAACGAGTACACCGACGGCCGCAAGCTCCCTGCTATGTATGACAACTATGCCGCCGGCAAAGAATTGGTGCGCTGGGTGCTTGAACAGGTGCCGCGTTAGGGCTTGGCCGCAGGCGGCGCGCTCGGCGCGGGCTGGCCATTCACATCCGGCCCCAACTCCGGACAAACGCGAGCCAGGTCATCGGCCACCATGCGCCCAAACACCTCGGAACCGTGTGCGTTCAGATGCGTGCGGTCCAGCGCATTTCCACCCGCCGCATCCGGATGGCCCACCGCATCGAACTGGTCGGCCTGCTGCTGCGTCATGGTTTTCAGCAGACGCACGCTCTCCGCGTTCAAGTCGATCACGGGAACCTGTTCTTCCTCGGCGACGCGTTTGGCGGCATTGGCATAAGCCGTCAGGTCTTCGACGAGTTGCCCATCCTTGTAATTTCGCCGCGACAGAGAGGTCACGATCACCGGCCGTGCGCCTGCCGCACGGGCTTGCTCTATATAGCGGCGCATGTTGGCAGCATACGTCGTGTCAGGATCCGTCTCGCGTGCCGGGCCTTTGCCGGGCATGTCGTTATGCCCAAACTGGATCAGAATGTAGTCGGCATGCTGCGCCAGCACATTTTGCCAAAGTCCCTCGTCGTAATAGCTCTTCGAGCTACGCCCGTTTCTGGCAAGATTCACGCACTGCACATTGGGAGTCATCAGCGCGCAGAATCCCGGTCCCCACCCGCCGCCGTTGTTCACCGTGGAGTCGCCCGCGAGCACGATCTTCACCGGCGCTCCATGCAGAATCTCGACCGTGCGCTCCAGGTCCGCGGGCAATTTCGCCGCCTCTGGCCGTACATACTTGGCCAGCTCTGGAACGGCTTTCCCAAGATCCACAGCCACCATGCGGCCGAATACGTACGATCCCTGCGCGTTCAAGTGCGTCTTGTCGGGGACGGTGTTTCCTTCCGCATCCTTCTTCGTGATTCCCAGCGCGCTCGCCTGGGTTTCAGTCAACGTATCCAGGTAGGCAATGCTGTCCGCCTGCAAATCGATCAGCGGCGTCTTTTCTTCGGCTGCAACTTTTTTCATCGCCTCGGAGTGGGCCAGCAAGTCCGAATGAATTTTGCCGTCCGCACCGTAGTAACGCCGCGTCAGCGGCGTCACCAGCACAGGAGTGATCCCGTGCGCGCGTGCCTCTTCGACGTACCGCTTCAAATTTGCCGGGTACTCCGTCTGCAGGTTGGTCTCGCGCGGCAGGTGCTGCGACGATTCCTCGTCGTTGTGGCCAAACTGGATCAGCATGTAATCCGGCCGGTCAGCCAGCGCCTTCGCCCAATCACCCTGCTCGTAGTAGGTCTTGGTGCTCGCTCCGCCTTTGGCATCGTTGATGCAGTCCACATCGTCCGTCAGGTTCGCGCAGAATCCCAGCCCGTACCCCGCATTGCGCGTCTGCGTCGAGTCGCCAACCAGCTCGATCTTCACCTTCGCGGATCTTGCCGCAGGATTCTGCTGCGAGAAGCCGGACGGACTCACAAGAAAGAGAGCTGAGAAGAGGAAAGGCAAGCTTGATTTCATCAGGTAGCTCCAGCGTGCGCCCAGCGGCAGCTCTGCCAAACGGGCCGTGCCGATTCTAGCGCGCCCATGGCTCGAGCAGCAATCATCCGTCGCGAATTGGCATCTTCGGATCATCCCTCGCTTATTGTCGCCGCACCGGTCAGCGAGAAGGTTTCCCGGCGAGAACGTTTTCGCTCAGGCATTCGCACACTCGATCCGCTTGACTCGCCACCACTCCTTTCCTTTACAGTGGATGGGCCAGTGGTCAGTCCACTTCGGGGCGATTGCCATCGGAGCTGCCCGCCTTCGCCCCAGGCCCACGCCAATCGGAGAATCCTCATGCGCTCTTGCCCGCACTGCTCGCTCTTGTTTTCGCTTTTCGTCGCCTTGCCGCTCGCGGCCCAGGACACGCGCACCGTCACCGAGCCGACAATTCCACCGGCCTGCGTCACGCTTCAGGCAGACATTGCTGCTCATAACGGGGTAATCGCTACGGTCGATGAGCAAAAGCTCTCGACCACTCGCATCCAGGATGCGCTCGATCATTGCTCGCCGGGCCACTCCGTCCTCCTTCGCGCCCGCGGCAAGAGGAACGTCTTCCTCACCGGTCCGCTCACGCTCCGCTCCGATGTCACTCTCGTCGTCGACAAGAACACCGCGCTCGTCGCCTCGCGCGATCCTCGCCTCTACGAGCTCACTCCCGGCACTTGCGGCATCGTTTCGCGGCGCGGCCATGGCTGCAAGCCGCTCATCACCGGCACAGACATCAAGAATGCCGGCATCATGGGCGAAGGATCTATCGATGCCCGCGGCGGCGCCACATTGCTCGGCCAGGACGTCACCTGGTGGGATCTGGCGCACGAGGCAAAGGTCAAAGACGAGCAGCAGAGTGTGCCGTCCATGATTGCCATCCGCCACGCCGAAAACTTCACACTATATGACATCACGCTGCGCAACTCGCCCGGCTTTCATGTTTCGGTGAACCAGACCGACGGCTTCACCGCGTGGGGCGTAAAGATCATGACGCCAAAAACCGCGCGCAACACTGACGGCATCGATCCCGGCTCCTCGCGCAATATCACCATCGCGTACAGCTACATTCACACCGGCGACGACGACGTCTGTCTCAAGCCGAGCGGCGCCGGCCCCGTCTCGAACATGTCTGTCCTTCACAACCACTTCTACACCGGCCACGGCATGTCCATCGGCAGCGGCACCTTCGGCGGCGTCGATCACCTCCTCGTCGATGACCTCACCATCGACGGCGCCGACAACGGCATTCGCATCAAGTCCGATCGCAGCCGCGGGGGTCTCGTCCACCAAGTCGTCTATCGCAACGTCTGCATACGGAACGTTCTCAATCCGCTCATGTTTACGCCGCATTACACCACCTTCAGCGGCGATCGCCTGCCCATCTACAAAGACATCACGCTCCAGAACGTCCACATCCTTACCCCCGGCGCTTACACCTTCCAGGGCCTCGATCCCGAGCACAAGCTCGAAATCAAACTCGACAACGTCTTCGCCGACGACCAGCAGGACTCGCATTTCTACGATCAGGACGCCGACATCACGGTCGGCCCGCAACTTGGCAACCTTGAGCCCAAAGGCGAGGATGTCACCATCACGCAGGCCCCGGACTCAAAACCCGGCCAGCCGCTCGCGTGCGACGCGCGTTTCGTTCCGTTCCCCGCGGATAAGACAGCCCCGGAAATGGCTGGCAAGATTCCGCCGGAAGACAAGACATTCTATGTAGCGGCCGACGGCACCGGCGACTACTGGTCCATCCAGCGCGCGCTCGATATGGCTCCCAAGACCGGCGGCGCGGTTCTCTCCGTTGCGCCCGGTATCTATCGCGAAGTGATTACCGTCGACAAGCCCGACATCACCATTCGGAGCTCGAACCCTGATGCGAGCAAAACAATCGTCGTCGACGATCGCAGTGCCGGCCAGAATGGCGGCACGCTCCACTCAGCCACGGTGAATGTCACCGCCGACAACTTTTTCGCCGAGAACATCACCTTCCAGAACGATTTCAACCGCACGCATCCGCAATTGCCGACCGGTTCGCAGGCCTTGGCCCTGCTGGTCACCGGCGACCGTGCCATCTTCCACAACGTGCGCCTGCTCGGCAACCAGGACACCGTCTATCTCGGAACGCACTGCGGGCCCGACCGGCAGGACTGCGCCCCAACGCGCCAGTATTTCTCCGACTCCTACATCGAGGGCAATGTCGATTTCATCTTTGGCGACAGCATGGCCGTCTTCGAGCACTGTGAGTTGCACTCCACGCCGCACGATGGCGGATTCATTACGGCTCAGTCGAAGCACTATCCCAGCGAGAAATCCGGTTTTGTCTTCGATCACTGCACCACCTCCGCCGATCCCGGCGTCACTGGGCCTGTTTATCTCGGCCGTCCCTGGCGCCCGTATGCCACCGTCATCTTTATGCACACGTGGATGGATGACAAAATCGCGCCCGCCGGATGGCGCGAGTGGCATCCGGGCCAAACCCACTCCCTCGACACGGCCTACTACGCCGAGTTCGATTCCACCGGCCCAGGCGCGCATCACGACGAACGCGATCCGCACACGCACTTCCTCACCCCCGAGCAGGCCGCGCAATACGAACCGAAGGTCTTTCTGCGTGGTAACGACAACTGGGATCCGACGAAATTACCTTCGCCGCCTGAGCAGTAAAATGGAACTGTAATTGCGATCAACACCTATCGCTCGCATCGCAGGCACCGGGCGCGCTTTCCTGCCCATCACCAGCATGCTGCGATGCCGGCCCATGAACCAGCTGAGAGCTGACAGCTAAAAGCTGAAAGCTGCTTTTAGGAGAAGCAATGAAGACTGTACTGATGGCTGACCCCGTGCGCTATCCGCGCATGAACACCGGCGAGCTGCGCGAAACTTTTTTGCTCGATTCACTTTACGAGCCCGGCAAGCTCCATCTGAATTACGTTGACCTCGACCGCGCTGTCGTTGGCTTCGCTGCCCCGCTCGATTCGGCGCTGCCGCTGCCTGCCGATCCCGACCTGCGCGCAACCTACTTTACCGAGCGCCGCGAGCTGGGCGCGCTCAACATTGGGGGCGCCGGCGTCATTACGGTTGAAGGCAAAAACTACGATCTGAACAATCTCGACGTGCTCTACATCGGTCGCGGCAACAAGGAAGTTAAGTTTGCCTCCAAAGACAAATCCGCGCCCGCCGTTTACTACCTCCTCAGCTATCCGGCCCACGCCGTCTTTCCCGTCGCGCTGGTGCGCAAGGAAGAAGCCAGCCCTACGGAACTCGGCAGCCTTGAAACCTGCAACAAGCGGACGATCTGCAAATACATTCATCTTCAAGGCGCGCGCAGTTGCCAGCTCGTCATGGGCGTTACGCACCTGGCCCCGGGCAGCAACTGGAATACCATGCCCCCGCACACACACATGCGCCGCTCAGAGATTTACATGTACTTCAACCTCGTCGCCGATGCGCGCGTGATGCACTTCATGGGGGCGCCCGCCGAGACTCGCCACATCGTGATGAGCGACAAAGGTGTCGTCATCTCGCCGGGCTGGTCGATTCATGCCGGCGTCGGCACCCGCGCCTACAGCTTCTGCTGGGGCATGGGCGGCGAAAACCAGGACTACGCCGACATGGACCCGGCTTCTGTCGAAAGCCTGCGATAAAGCCCCCGGCTCCTAAGCGGTCTCTGCGTAACCACCCGCAAGTAACCTCGTGGGAGCTCTGCCACTGTCACCGAAATCCTATGGATTTTCATCCGCGTAGCAAAGTAGACTCGGCAATGTGAGACGGTTCGGTCTCGCATTCTTCCCCCAACGGCTTTATTCGTTTCCCGGCCACAATGGAACAACTGGAGGTTTTGGCGATGGCAGATCGAAAAGTGATTGCGGTCATTGGCGCGACGGGTTCCCAGGGTGGTGGTTTGGCAAGCGCCATTCTGTCGGATCCGGAAAGCGGCTTTTCATGCCGCGCGGTCACGCGCAAACCGGACAGCGAAAAAGCCAAGGCGCTCAAGGCAGAGGGCGCTGAAGTTGTCAAAGCCGATCTCGATGATGTCGCCGGCCTGGAGAAGGCTTTTGCGGGCGCATATGGCGCTTTCTGCGTGACGAATTTCTGGGAGCATTTTTCCGCTGAAAAAGAAAAGTCCCAGGCAAAGAACATGGCGGATGCAGCCGGAAAAGCGGGCCTCAAGCACGTCATCTGGTCCACCCTTGAAGACACGCGCAAGCTCATGGCGCCGGACGACAAGCGCATGCCGTTCCTGCAGCAGAAGTACCGTGTGCCGCACTTCGACGCGAAAGCCGAAGCCGACACCTTTTTTGCCGGGCTGCCGGTTACGTATCTTGTCACGTCGTTTTACTGGGACAACCTCTACACCTTCGGTCTCGGCCCCAAGAAGGCTGAAGACGGCACGTACCACTGGGTATTTCCCATGGGCGACAAGAGGCTGGCGGGCATCGCCTCCGAAGACATCGGCAAGGTCGCTTATGGCATCTTCAAGGCCGGGCACAAGTACATCGGCAAGACCGTCGGCATCGCAGGCGAGTTCCTGCCCCTGTCGCGAATGGCCGCCATGCTCTCGAAGTCCCTCGGCGTCCGGGTTAACTATGTGCCGGTTGAACCGGACGCTTATCGCGGCTTCGGGTTTCCCGGAGCCGACGAGCTGGGCAACATGTTCCAGGTTTATCGCGATTTCGAAAAAGAAGTCGTGGGCGCGCGCAGCGCCGATCTGGCCAGCGTCTTGAATCCCTCGCTCCTCACCTTCGATGAGTGGCTGGGCAAATACAAGTCAAAAATTCCGCTTTAACTAACCGTCAGCCGCAAGCATGGCGTAGAACAAAAGCGGCGAACTCCGCAAGGAATTCGCCGCTTCGCTTTCTGACTACTGACCACTGATCACTGACCACTGCTTCTACACGTTATACGTTCCCGACGCCACCCGCCCGCCGTGCCCCGTCCAGTTGGTATGGAAGAACTCGCCGCGCGGCTTGTCCGTGCGCTCGTAGGTGTGCGCGCCGAAGAAGTCGCGTTGCGCCTGCAACAGGTTGGCCGGCAGCCGCTCCGCGCGATAGCCGTCGAAGAACGCCAGCGCCGTGGAAAAAGCCGGCGTCGGCACGCCCAGCTTGATCGCGTGCATCACCGCTTTTCGCCACGATGCCTGGTACTTGTTCACAATGCGCTGGAAGTATTTGTCGAGCAGCAGGTTTTCGAGCTTCGCATTCTTCTTGAACGCGTCCTTGATCTTGCCCAGGAACTGGCTGCGGATGATGCATCCGCCGCGCCACATGAGCGCGATGCCGCCCATGTTCAGGTTCCAGCCGAACTCCTTTGCCGCAGCGCGCAGCAGCATGTACCCCTGCGCGTAGCTGATGATCTTCGAGCTGAACAGCGCGCGGCGCACGTCTTCGATGAACTTCGTGTGGTCGCCCACCTTGGCCTGCGTCTTTGGCCCGCGCAATACTTTCGACGCCTCCACGCGTTCCTCCTTCAGCGCCGACAGGCACCGTGAAAAAACCGATTCGCCAATCAGCGTCAACGGCTGGCCGGTATCGAGCGAGCTGATCACCGTCCACTTGCCCGTGCCCTTTTGTCCCGCCGTGTCCAGAATCTTGTCCACCAGCGGCGTTCCGTCTTCGTCTTTCTTGGCGAAGATCTGGCTCGAGATCTCGATCAGGTAGCTGTCGAGCTCGCCCTTGTTCCAGTCGGCAAACACGCCGTGCAACTCGTCCGCCGAGAGCCCCAGCCCGTGCTTCAGCAGGTCATAGGCCTCGCAGATCAACTGGATATCGCCGTACTCAATACCGTTGTGCACCATTTTCACGAAGTGCCCGGCGCCGTCTTCGCCCACCCAGTCGCAGCACGGCGTTCCGTCTTCCACCTTCGCCGCAATCGCCTGGAAGATCGGCTTCACGTGCGGCCACGCCGCCGGATTGCCCCCCGGCATGATCGACGGTCCGTGCCGCGCGCCTTCTTCACCGCCGGAAACGCCCGTGCCGATAAATAGGATGCCTCTTTCAGCCAGTGCCTTGGTGCGCCGGGTTGAATCGCTGAACAACGAGTTGCCGCCGTCGATCAGGATGTCGCCCGCTTCAAGATGCGGCGCAACCTGCTCGATCATCTGGTCCACCGTGTCGCCCGCCTTCACCATCAGCATCACGCGGCGCGGCCGCTTCAGCAGGCTGGTCAGCTCCTCAATCGAATGCGCGCCCACTACCTGCGTTCCCTTGGCTTCGTTCGCAATAAAATCGTCGACCTTTGCAACGGTACGGTTAAAAACAGCTACTTTAAAGCCGTGGTCGTTCATATTGAGGACAAGATTCTGTCCCATGACGGCAAGGCCAATCAGGCCGATATCACATGATGGTTCAGGCATTTTTCTCTCCAAACGACTGAATTCTATCACCGCGGATTTTTGCTTTTCCTGCATCCATTTTAACTTAGTGGTCTGACCGCAAAAGCCGCGCGTCGTGTGCAACCCGACGTGAGGCACATCACTTCTCAGTTATTTTCAAATGCCGCCGGCGAGCATCAGGGTTACAATGTTTGGCAACAAATCATCCAGCGGAATGCTGCCGTTGTCAGACGGGCTGATGAGGTGCGATCATGCGCCGGGTCATCGGACCCGAGACCGTACCTGAGAGCCTTTAAGGGCTCAAGAATCATCGTTCGAGGAGTGATTCATGCACCGTTATGCGCCCTTCTTTCTCATCGTATTCGTTTTCGCTCTCATTCCGGCAAGCGGATTCGCCGCTCACAACCCGGCCGACTATCCCTTACGCGTCCATATCTTCAACCACAGCGGCTACTCGCATTACTACGGCCTGAGTGGTGCGAGGTCGCTGGAGGACGTAGACGGCGAAGGCCGCGCCAATCTTTATGAAAACTCGCAGCCCCGGGCCTTCGATTTCCATTACGAATGCGAAGAGCGCCTGATGAACACCGAGGGCTACGAAACTCTGCCGGCCCGCTGGAGAAAGCCGAACGCCGAACTCGAAGTCTTGCTTCCTATCTCCGGTAAGACCTGCAAATTCCGCGTGGCGATGAAAGACGGCATCGCCTACCACGCCAGCAATGGGAAATTCGGCGAAGGACCGGCGGAAAAATTCAAAGCCTGGATGGACAAGTACCAGTACGATCCCGAGCACGGCAAGACGATACCGATTAAACCGGCCGACATCGCCGCCAGCAGCCTCGATCCTGCCAGTTTCCCTCTGCGCGTGCACATCTTCGCTCACACGGGCGTCTCGCATTACAATGTGCCCTCTCAGGCAGCGCCCGATGTGGTGGAGGGCGAAGGCCGCGCCAATCTCTACGAGAACTCACAGCCCCGTGCCTTCGACTTCAGCTATCGTTGCTCGGCACGTCTCATGGATTCGGTCGGGTACGAAACGTACCTCGCCCGCTGGAAGACTCCAGGCCGCGAACTGGAAATCATGCAGCCCGCTACAGACAAGACCTGCGTCGTCAGCGTGGCTTTGAAAGAGAACATCGCGTACACCGCTGTGGGAGATCGCATCGAGGAAGAGTCTTCCGCCACGTTCAAGCAGTGGATGGAAGCAAACGAGTATGACCCCGAGCACGGCAAGGATCTTCCCGGCAAACCATCCCCGCCATCGAACGGGAACGCAGCACAGTGAGCGCAAAAAGACTTCCGGCTGCCGGCGGCTTGCTCACTCCACGCTCAAATCGCCGTCTGCCTCCACCACCAGCTTGTCGCCGACAATCTGAATGGATTGAATCCGCAATCGGTCCAGGCTCACTTTGTACCCTGCTGTGGCCGTCGAACCCGCCAGCGCCTTGCGCAGCAGGTCTGCCGCGTTCACTGTCATGCTTCGCGGCACCTGGCTCCGCAAAAACGGCGCAAGCACAAAATTGATCTCCTTCCGATCCGAGATTTGTTCGAGCCGGGCATCTTTGAAGCCGATCGTTTCGCCTTCCCCGACGGGTGCAAGCGACACTTCGGCGGAAAGGGTCAACGTCACCCCAAGGCACGAGCCGCCGATCATCTTTCCCAGGCGGGCTCGCGTCTTCACGCGCACCACAATCCGGTCCTGCTCAAAGCTCAAATGCGGATCTTCAGTCGAAATAAAGCACCCGGACTGCGAGTTTCCCTTCAAGTAGTACCGCCGGTCGGGCGCGCTGAAGAGTTGCTGCTTAAGGGTG